>Ga0123355_10021491_pt1 | contig 10329 bp, 5 predicted proteins | sample TergutEmb28metaG_3_FD_89872 | JGI IMG/M metagenome (GOLD analysis project Ga0123355, IMG submission 89872) | Embiratermes neotenicus P1 segment gut microbial communities from Petit-Saut dam, French Guiana - Emb289 P1 | ecosystem: Host-associated > Arthropoda: Insects > Digestive system > Gut ... | reverse complement strand
CAGAATAAGGAAATGATTTAGAAGATAAATTGCAAACATATAACAAAATAAACGGAGCTATACAGAGACATTTTGGAAAACAAATGAACAAAGAAACAAAGTTAAGAATTCACAACATTCAGCTAAAGCAGCATTGAAATTTGGAAGTGAAGCTTGGGTACTGAAAAAAAGAGAGGAACAACGTTTAGAAGCAAATTTTTGAGGCACTTACTTGGAATAACAAAACTAGATAAAGAAAAGAATCAATGTATTAGGCAAAAAACGGGAGCACAGAACATAGTAAAGAAAATAAAACAGTACCAGAAAACGTGGCTACAACATGTACAGAGGATGGACACAAAGAGACTACCAAAACAAGCACTACAATATAAACCAAAAGAACGAAGGAACATTGGACGACCGAGGAAGAGATGGAGGGACTAACTTCATCTTGAGGATTAAGGAACAGGAAACACGCCTAACCCTTCAGGAACATGATGATGATGATGATGATGATTTTCTGCGTTCAAAATATGTTAAATTATTGAGTCAAATAAACGGAAATTCAATACGTAATTTGTAATTTATTTTAGACTCGGCTATTGTAATTTTTCGGCCTCGGACGCAAAAAGAAAAAGAGACGGTACGCTAGTGGTGTAAAAACAATAATATGTAGACTTGGGGTCGTTGGCCCTAATCTTTTGTGGTGCCGCAACACGCCTGTGGTAGCCACGTCCCCGGTCGTGGCTTAACCGGAATACCGAGTGTTTGGAGAAGTCACTAGGAGTATTTTATGAGGCTGGGCAAAATGTTGAAGTTTTGTAAAAATTAAAAATTCGGTGCCAGTAAAAAATTATACATAAAATTGTAAGCGTAATAATGCTTTTATCGTTTCTATTTACGAGTATCGTAACTCCTTTTGTAGTTCGACTTCTAGCAGACGAACGAAAGAAGAAAGAACGTATCAACGTTTTTGACCATTAACAGTAAGACTAATACATTGGGTTCTGTGGCATTCCTTTCCCTAATTTGGAAGGAAGGTTAATAACAAAACTGGCAATTGAACATAGGAAACAGCAACTCATGTTTTCACAGAACGCCCTCCATGTCACATTTGAACATGCGAACGACAGTTCCGCACTTTCGCATGCGGAAGGTCACAGCTGTCAGCGAGCCCATTGTCTGACTGTGACTGGCAGTTGTGCTGGGCAGTGGCATCGTGCAAGGACGAGCTAGCGTGTTGGTAAGCACTTGTGCGTTACTTTCGTCAGTAAGTCTGCATGCAGCATGTTGGTCTTCGATCAAAAAGAAGGAAAATCAGTGTAAACTGCTTGCACCTGTATCTGCCACACGTGGGTCTTGCTACGTAAGCTGGTTATCAGATTTCTTTATTCATTGCTGGTGGATGTCCACGATTTTAGGCTTCCCATGTTGTGTAATGAGGTCTTCGTTCTGGAGTGGTCTCGCCGTTAGGGTGGTAGTAACCGACGTTTCGGGATAACCTGTTGGTTCCGTCTTCAAGGATCCAGCTGTCACAGAAGAAACAGTAACTACTTACCAATCTCCGCTGCGTTAATATCTCACCAGAGTGAAGACCTCAACCTGTATTTACTTAAAGAACTCTTACCGGTGTTGAAACAATGGGCTTTTTAATAAAAAAAAACTTTGTGACGAACATTTTATATCAACTGATAATACTGCCGTGTTCACATTACTGCAGTATGGCGACTGGAATTCTTAGTAGGTTAGTGGCTGTAAACTGAAAATAATTTCTACGTCTCTCGCAAGTTGTGTGAGGTTCTAAGACGGTAAAGGCTTTATAGCACCTGTTCATAAATTAATCTGCTTTAACGTTAAACATTGTGCACTTTTACCCAAAATATATTTATGTGTGTGTGTGTGATGAATCGCCGAATAAACAACGATTAGTTCCCTAATCACTGGTACACAGCTGTGTTATTATCCAAAATTAACTTGTTGGTTTTTAAGTAAAGATAAGGCCAAACATACGCGACCGTTTCACAGGATTACCAGAGATGTATTACACGATTTTTCATAATATTCCTACATTTGGAGGCTACCTAATTTCACGAATACACAAAATCGGAATTCACAATATGGTAACGCCGCGAAATTAAATTCACTGTGAGTATGTGTGTATGAAACCATGCCTTCGCGCTAGATTTGAAAGCAAAAATTGGAAGAAAACATATTAAGTCAAACATACCGGCATGTTGCATAGACTGTGGTAATGTACCGCCGTCAACAACATAAACTGCGTTCAGAAAATGAGAATTAGGGTGATACATGTAGCACGCACAGGTTGGGCATGATACATCATCAGTACATAATTGACAACCGTGAAGATAAAAGGGTTTAGATATGGGAGTAGAACTAATTGTAGGTGCAGACTTAAGAGAAAATTGTGCTTGAAGTAAAGAGGGTTTAAGCTGTGGCATTGTGAGTACTGGCTCAGTTTGCGGACTGTTGTGATTACGTTAAGTCTAATGAGCCTTCTGATTTCATAAAGTGTGTCAAGTTTATTGACGAATCATAATCATTGGCTTCTCAAGGAGGTCTGTCGTATTTGGAGTTACCTGTTTAGTTCAAGAAAATGCACTAGAGTTAACGTTGTAGCAGCCGGGCAGCCTGAATGTTTCATGTTGTGGTGGGGGGGGAACCCTGAGGCTGTATATAATATATGTTTGATTTTAAAAACGGTAATGAAATTCATGTCATAAATGTTCCATAAATCACGTAATTTCTTTTACAATGACTAACTTCTTGTTTCTTTAAGTTCATGCAAACTTCCTTAATTTTTATTTTTCAAAATTTCAACGTACAAGTCATCAGGCGATTTCAGTGACGGATATCGTCTGAATGGTAAATGGCGTAAACGTTTGACATCACCGTGCCTACAAAATATTTATAAGAAAAAACCGTCGTACACAACAATAGTTGCTCAGTGCAACTATTGTTGTGTACGACGGTTTTTTCTTATAAATATATATCTATTATGCACAACGTGATGGACCACACAAGTGTTAAAAAGTGCCTACAAAAGCTGTGTATACACACACAGACGAATCCGGTTATAACGACATCGCTTTACGCCACACCTCGTCAATAGCGTCAGATATTGCACGGTACCAATAATTCCTCACTGTTAACCAAAACATTATACTCCTAGCTTATAACAACACTCGTTTATAACGACACAAAATTGTCAGTACCTTTCATGACGTTCTAACCGAGTTCGAATGTATTTGGATTGAAGGGGTTGCAGCCCGGCAAACCTCACCGTCCTCTCTTGGGTGTGCGCCTACGGTGTAGAAACGAACTTGTCCTTTGTGTCATTCTTTGTGCAAATGGTAACTGTGAATTTCTTCTGTGCTTTTTTAAGCACCACACTATGGAAACATATGAAGGAGTGTGGTATGGCGCCACTCATTCGTAACCTGAGCACTAGATGGAGGTGAATAGCCAGCTGCGTGTTCCAGCCGCTTTACCTTGGTCGAAATAACCCATATACCCATTGGATAAGGGTTTAAGTGGCTTCATAGCCGATCTCCCTGGCGGGAGTCGAACCTCAGTTGCTGTAGCGCACATCTGGTAGCGCTTTCCAGTGTTATCAAACCATGCGGAGAACCTGTGAGCCAACAGACATGTTTTAATGTACGCTGCAGACTTGTTTGAGATTGTGTTTGTATGTCTGGAGGCAGAATGTAAGTCGCGAAAAATAGTGACATGGCTGCAGTTTGACGCAGCTCGTGAACTAAATGCACGTGCCAGATGTTGTAAACGAGGCGGCCTTGTAAGCATGAGAATAAAATGCGAGGCTCGAGATTCCCACAGTGGCGCTGACGAACATTTCTCGACCAACAGTATGTGATACCCGGCGTAGAGCCCTGCAGTCCCAGCTCCTTTCTTTACCAGACGCTCAAATCTTTCTGAAACACGGCTTGTCGATTAACCCTTAAATATATGCATGGCATTAAATACAGCGTGTGTTTTAAAAGTTTTCTGCTATTCGTTTTATTTATAAAACCAAATTATGCACACGCCGTATACACAACAGTACAATTTGTATCCCGAATACATGCTTCGGCGATTACAACGTCGTCATCAGGGAGTATAACACACCAAGCTGACCTACTTTGAGTAAAGAAGCAATGAGGGGAAACGTAACGCGACCGGGAAAGCATAATACAGGTCATCCGGGTTGTGATCCTGCTCACTAAAAACGTGAGTTGTATACAGAAGGAAAGTAATTGTGATGCCGCAATTATATAAAGTTAGTTACGAGGAGCTTTGGGACTGATACCGATGCGGTTACAACGTTGGACAGAAAATTAAATTGTAAACATTAATGTCTCTGTAGACATGTTTTATTCTGTCTTATATTGTTCCATTTTATGTCCTCTCATTCTTTTTAAAACTCTCAAGAAAGTCCAACAATTATATAATTTACGTCATCTTCCTCAGTGTGTTGTTTAAGTGTAAGAGTCTGAAGATGACCTACTTTATTTTTTTTTTATTTTTACATTTGTACCGTGCATCTTGATATTATCAAAGTTTATTATTCGCTAACGAATGCACAAGTGATTGTCTTAAAATACAATATTAAAATTTACATTAAAATAGCTGCGACATGTTTCTGTACAGTCACACCATCTTCAGGTAGCTCATTATCCGTGCATGCTAAAGTTACGCTTATTAAAATAGTTAATTATGGTCCATCGGTGTGTGATAAACCAGTAGTGATGTGGCTGCATGTATTGGTAGTGTCGTTGATGATGTGTATGATGATCTGTTCGGGAGTAGTCTACTCCCGAACAGTGCGACATACACGTACATCAACAAGGACATTACCAATATATGCAGCCACATCACCACTGGTTTAATCATACACTGATGAACCATAATTGACTATTTTAATAAGCGTAACTTTAGCATGCACGGATAATGCGCTACCTGAAGATGGTGTGACTGTACAGAAAAATGTCGGTACTATTTTAATGTAAATTTTAATATTGTATTTTTAGACAATCACTGGTGAATTCGTTGACGAATAATAAACTATGACCTACTTTATGTCGAAACATGTCTCTTAACTAAACAAACGAACTATGTTGTCTAGTAAAGATATTTGTGTTGTGACTTACTGATAGCGCAATGTCACACAGCGAAATGTCGGACGTAAAAGTTGTTTAAGACATCGTGACATATTTACCCTATTAATACACTTTTTTTTATCATCCAGCTGTCTGCAACAGTCGTTTTATGTCAGATGCAGTGTATACATAGTTAAAAAAGAGTCTGTCTCTTTGATATTGCTGTTGTAGGATTCGTAGACGAACATCTAAAATTGGTCTTGATTTATAATGGATGTGTCCTGTAATATACAGTATATCCCTCTCGCTACCGAACCCGGCATTTCTTTAATCATTTTACCACTAATGAAGATATTGCAACGAACACAGACACACACTACAGACACATTCCTCTTCATTTCTCACACAACGAACGTACTCCTGTTCAAATTTCGTTCCAATATCTTCATTGGTGTTTGAATTATTAAAGAAATGCCGGGTTCGGTAGCGAGTGGGACACACTGTATTCTTATTAATTAAGGTCATAAGTTATGTGTATGTATGTAATGATGCATTGTGTATCAAGGCCAGTTTTTGACGTTTGAAGGCCTCTGCGAATCCAACACCAGAATTTCAGAGAGAGAGAGAGAGACTCGTAACTACGCATGTACTGTTGTACAGCGTTGTGCGGCATGTGGCATCATATAAAGACGGCTGTGATATCTGGGTAATACAAGTGTATATTGTGAGCCGGGTAGCTCAGTAGGTATAGCGACTGACTACGGGCTGGACGATCCGGGATCCAATCCCCGTGGGGACGAGATTTCCCGCCTGTCCAGACCGACCCTGGGGCCCACCCAGTCTCCTGTAAAATGGGTACCGGGTCTTTCCCGGGGGTAGAGTGCGGCCGGGGCGTGCTGCTGACCACTCACCCCCTTCTAGTGCCGCGGTCATGGAAGAGTAGATCTATACCTCTACCCACCCTCCAGGCCACACCGGGCCTGTAACGGGAACACTTTACACATGTATATTAACACGGTAAATGTATGTATCACATTTTAAGATGTCTACAATAAGTTGGTGTGTTATACCCCCTGATGATGGCATTGTAACCGCCGATACATGTAGGAGCAAACTGTACTTTTGTGTATGCGGTGTGTGCATAATTTGGTTTTGTAATAAAACACTTATTCTAATTGCACGGAAGTAAAAGCGTTAAAATATTTTCGGTTATGTTCAGTATTTAACGAGATGCAAGGGGAAGTTATTTCTGATTCTGTTGATAGTGCCCTTATATCTGCCATAAATGACAGCCACTTCCTGTTAACGTAGATGCGAAAGAACTAGTATCCTCCCCACATTGCTTTTCTGTGATTCCATACGAGTACAGCTTGGTACGTTCGTTGAATAAAAAAAATGGCTTATGTTTCTGCGGTGTCAGGTTCATGAGAGTGACGCAGCAAGCAGGCATGTAAACTTGTAGCCTCATCCGCCAGTTGTTAGGACACGCGTGTGAGAGAATTTCAGAGAATACTGAAGAAAGATACTGCACATCTTTACATACTCCATTCTCACCTTCTTTGGATCCAGTAGCGTATTCGTGACTCGTATACTGCCATCTATATATTATAATTTTTTTTTCCGTGGCGCTCTGCGGCCCAACGGGGACTATGGCCTCGTCATTCTTGAGGTTTCTCGGTCACACACGACGCACCACACTCGGTAGGACTCCTCTGGACGAGAGATGAGCTGTTTGCAGAGACCTCTACCTGACAACACAACACTCAAAAGAGACAGACATCCATCCCCCCGGTGGGATTCGAACGCGAATTTTCAGGAACCGAACGGCCGCAGACCTATGCCTTAGACCGCGCGGCCACTGGGATCGCCATATTTTTATGTTGCTTTGTATTAACTTGTAAACTTTCTGTCTTTTAACCTTCATTTCTTGTATTAGATATTTATATATACACAGGCATTCCGCGGCTGACCATCTCTCATACATATAAACACTTTGGATCCTTGCTACACTTATGCTGTGCAGTTAATGCTGTGTCCACAGAACTTGATACACAATCGATATGTCGAAACATCATCGTTCTTAATTTTTTTTCTTCCCATGGGTAAATACAGAACTGAACCTTTTCCGCCAGCTTGGATAATTTGTTTCCTTTGTGGACTGTACAGTACATACAGGAATCGCCAGCTGTTTATATCCTGTCATGGGACAAACAAATGTCAACATACTTCTGTCGTCTTTCCTTCCTGTCGAGGGTCAAGGGTCGCATTTCATTTGCATTGTTTTTAATTTACAGCTTGTCGCTGGGGAGAGAGAAGTGCGTGTGAGTGGTCGAAGTCACTAGATGAAAAGGGCTCTAAAACCAATTTTATTTATACAGATAAACCACAAACGAATTTTGTTGCGACTTTTAAAACTGTATTTGTTTTACATTTTCACAATCAAATAGCGGGTAGACGAGCATTTCAGTGAATATCTGCCTTCAGTATTTCTCCATGCTGACAACGTACGTGTAATTTTTGTGTATCGTAGGTGTAACTGTGGCACGATTTTGCATTAAGCTCATTTCTCTTGGCGTGACAAGGATAGGTCCCGCCCCCCAACGCAGGCCACGCTCGAATCCACAGTATACCCACCCAGCTGTGGCAGATAGTGGAATTTACAAATGTTTATAAGTGTATTTTTGTATTTGGGGTAATAAAGATAGCGCTATTTACTATGTTTCAAGACATGCCCTAAAATGCCTGTTTTATTTCCCGCAAAGTGCAGCTTTTTTCACAAGTTTATCCCTTTTTTTAACAAAGAACATTCAATTTTTTTTGTGAAGACTGGGGAAAAAAATAAATCCCTCCCCCCTCCCGTGCGGTACAGCGGAATCCAGGATTTTGGCATGTAATATGAGGTTTAAAGGGTCAAAAAGCGGTATGCCTGTAATCCCGAAGAATTGTCAACGGAAAATACCAAACTTTATTGGACAGAAGGCTGGTATGTGTAACAAGCCCAGTAAAAAAATAAGAACTAAAGTCTATGTCTGTCACAAAATATTGATAGGTCATTGAATTATTCGTACATTGTATACAGCCATCTATCTTATAAATCTGCTAAAAATATTCGTGATTAATAAATACACGTAGGCATGTGAAACCATCTCAGTAGGTTAGCGTGGTTTTTAGGTGCGGTCGGGAAATTGCGAAAAGCGACTGTTAGTCTCGTCATGTCTGTGCGTCCGCGTGAAATAACTCGGCTGTCACTGGACAGATTTTCATAACATTTGGTATTTGGAATTTTTCGAAAATCTGCCCAGAAAATTCAAGCTTCATTAAAATCTGACAAGAAAAGGCGGTACTTTACACTATACCTTTGTACATTTATGAAAATATCTCGCGCGGTTCTTCTTAGAATGAAAAAAATGTTCCGGGGAAACGTTGTAGACGAAATCAAAACATATATTTTATGTTCACGAAATTTTCCCGTGGCTCGTGCCGTCTGTGACATTAGGAGGAAATATAGGGTAGAACCGGACAGGGCACAGATGACAGTGAGGCGCATGCGCTTTGCGTGCTGGATAAAAAAAAAAGGCTGCAGACACGTAATCAGAATACGTAATACTGACTGCTTTTCCACGGCAGTAGTGGTCACACGAACGCGCCTGTGTTACGTTATACTATTTTGTCATGCTCATTCGTGATGTTCGAAACAGCAGTTTTTTTATCACTCAACATGTGCCTGAGGAAAGTAATAAGATTCTGAGTTAGTGTGTGAGCGTTTGAATGTAAACGGTAAAATCAGTCCCATTACAGGCCCGAGGTGCCCAGAGGGTCCCAGGAAGTTAAGGTTCCCAGATTACGTGACAAGGGCCCCGAATAGTGATAAGGTTGTCAGCCCTACGCACCGGCAGTTTTTACCCCCAGGAAATACTCCTGATACCCATTTCTGTTAGAGGCTGAGTAAACCCTAGGGTCATAGTGCTATCGGAAGGATTATGTCAATGAAAAATTCCAGTGACACCATCTGGAATCGAACCAGCGCCCTTCCGATTTGTACCGCAGCGCCTTAACCACTGTGCTACCGCGGTTCCCTGAGCGTTTGTATGTAGTACAATAAATTGCGCCCTCATCTAAAAGACCAAATTGTAAAATAAATAGCGGCAGGGCCTGTCTTTCAATAAGACGTCGCAAGGGTGATAAGTTTACACTCTGTCCCTGATAAAGTGTTATTTGTGTCATTTCTCAGACATGTCGTTTAAAATCGGCTGTTTGCCGGTGCTGCACGACTTCCACTGCTGCTGCTGTTCCTGCAGCCTGAAGAATGCAACCGTCGCTCTGGGCTGGATCCAAGCGGTGAGTCGCATGACCGTGTCTTTGTGACAGGCACTCTTTCCACTTGGACTGATCCGTGGATGATTACGCTGATTGTTTGACGTTCACCATCCCGTCTGGCCTCGTGCAGTATAGTCCTTCCCACCACATGGCTCCCAGTTGAATACGCCCCAGCCTCTAGTGCATTGTTTCTCAACTGCCGGGCCGCGGCCCGGTACCGGGCCTTGGCATCAATTATACCGGGTCGCGAGAGGTTCTCCTGGAATTTGTCATTTTAGTTTTCTAAGCAGTTTTCATGAATACATTTTTTATAGTGGAAATATTCTGAGGAGAAAAATATTCGTGAATGTGTCGAAAAACTCAGACCCAGAAGTTGGCCTGAGGAAACTACATATGCTACAAGATTTCATTAGTCCAGTGATTGATAACTAATTTAGATGTAATTTTATATTTGTCAACATGCCACACCGTATACATGTGTACTAATACTCTTTATGATTATGCCATAATTAATTATTAATACTTATGTTAGTTTAATGTATGAACTTAAAAAAAAATGGAAAGGTATTTACGAGTAAATTTGTTGTGACCGGGCCCTCGTCTTATGAAAAAAAGAATTTAAGGGGCTGCGGTCTCACAAAGGTTGAGAAACACCGCTCTAGTCCTTAACGTGGACCATATGGCCCCCTTGTAAAAGTAAAGAATGTGTTGTACCTAGTCAAAATATTTAAAAAAATACAGTATTGTAAACAAAATGAATATAAACATATTCTAATATATAAATCAACAATGTGGATATAAAGTAGCTTTTTTCGTAAGTACGAATGTCCACGGGGGGGGGGGGGCACCCCAAAAAATAAAGCTGAAAGGGGGGCCATGGCCCCAAAAAAAATTAGGAAACCCCTCCTTTGGTGCTTTT
>Ga0123355_10021489_pt1 | contig 10330 bp, 10 predicted proteins | sample TergutEmb28metaG_3_FD_89872 | JGI IMG/M metagenome (GOLD analysis project Ga0123355, IMG submission 89872) | Embiratermes neotenicus P1 segment gut microbial communities from Petit-Saut dam, French Guiana - Emb289 P1 | ecosystem: Host-associated > Arthropoda: Insects > Digestive system > Gut ... | reverse complement strand
GTAAAACACCCACACCACCCCCCCGGGGGTTTTTTGGTTTTCCACACCCAAGGAGCGCCCCCGTAATCCCCCCCCCCCCCCCCCCGAAGTCGGCTTGTATTGAGGAGGAAATACGCATAAGGGATCGGCGAAGGACAAAGTCGAGTATGGATATCGCTCTGAATGCTTAGGCGAATCCCCTACAGAGTTTGATAACACAACAGCTGAACGAGTGGAGGAGTGACCACTGGATCGCGACACTAAATTTCTTGATCCTGAGGACCATTCGCTGTTGAAGATAAATCAAGGCTCTGTTTTAGCCGGCAAAGAACCCTTCGAATCCGGCCGCTACTGAGAAACAAATGTGATTCTGAGGGCTAATCTTTTATCGAGGTTCAATATGCCGTCCGGAGTTTCAAGGGCAGTAATGCACCAGGCACAAACATTACACCGAATAGGGGCTGAAAAAACTTGCCAAGCCTGAGATAAAGTTCTTCTTAAGATATGCAACACTGTAGTCAGCACTCAACCCTTTCGGTCAATATTTAAGTACGCCCGTGAAGTCTCCATCCACTAGCAGGTAAGTACCCGCCACGGCCATAAACATACCGTCCCATTAGTCTCTTGGACAAGACTGGCAAATTATTCAAAACCCATCCCTTCTAGGGTACTGCCCGAAGTAAGAGGGTGCTGGCTGCTGTGCGAGGTCAGTTTGGTTTCAATCCCAAGTACAAGACGTCTCTGCAGCTGGACCTCCTAGACAAGAATATCGTCCGATATATGAAGGAATATATGTAGTTTCGCTGCCCCCACCCACTTCAGGAGTCTGCGCGTGAAGACAAAGTAAGTGTCTTCGCCTTCCTACCGACTCATATCTGTAAATTGGTAAAAGACATACACGAGTATTTGTGAGTTCCGTGCTTCCCCGAAAACATCAGAGCCGTAACATACAGTTTCGACTCTAAGTTAGCTAATGTGTCAACCCATAATTTCGGCGACTCGGTGGACACGTAATCTGATCGTTGGTTGACCCTGGTTGCGTGACGTGCAAGTGAAGGGGCCGGGTTGAATGAATCCGACGAGCTTTACGGGGCCATTTCAACTTACGGAATCGTGCCCAGGACTGTTCAGCTAGGCAACTGTTGGCTACCTTTACTGATGGGTTTCCTTCATTTTTCCGCATTTGGAAGGCGAATTTCAAAGTATAATGCAAAGACGAGGCACGGCCTACCATCAACTCTAAGCCAAGGGCTCAGGTTTCCACCCTTATTGAACTCTTTACCTTGTCTTCTTTAGACATGCTTTTGTATTCTTGACCGTCTAGACGGGTTGTCCTGAATCGTCGTTAATAAATGATCACTACTCGTTGCGAAATAACCCAGAAGAGCGCAGTTCTCGTCTATTTCGCCGCGGAAGCCTACAATCACGCATACACTGCCATTTTCCTTTTTGGATGACCCATCCGGACGAATAACCCTCCTTAAATACTTCGATTTTTGTGATTTCTCATGACTGCCACTAAATAACCCATTATGTTTAGCATGTTTACTGGTTGCCTTAAGTTTCAGTAAAAGCATCCTTTACTGGAATATGAGCTAAAATAAGAGAGGTGCTGATAAGTCGTTAGCCCGACCTACTTCCCGATGCCGGAGGACGGAATTGATAGTGTCTTTGGAAAGAGGGGTCTGTTCATGTGCCGAATTGCAAGTCTTTTCTTATTACAGACCTTGAAATGAAGCATGTCAGGCGAAGCGCGCGATTTCAACAACATGGAGACAGAGCTTTCTTCAAGTTTTTATCCTGCAAGCCAATGCGCCGTAGGAAACATATGCAATTCCGACAGAAACATTATGGGAACATGCACCATCGTATGCCACCATCAAAAACTGGGTGGCCCAGTTTAAACGTAGTGATTTTTGCACAAGTGTTTCGCCTCGTCCTGGACGACTCAAAACTTTGACAACCCCGGAGATTATTGATCGAAATGACGAGCTAATCTTGGAAAAACGCCGGATTTCGGCTAAATCAATAACTGAGCAACTGGGCACATCACGTGAGCGGGCTGGGTCCATAATTCATGAAGATTTGGACATGCGTAAGCTCTCCGCGAAGTGGGTCCCAAAATGTCTGAACGTGGATCAAAAACCTCAACGGTGTCATTCGTCTGAGCAACATTTGGAATTTTTTCGGCGCCATCAGAATGATTTCCTGTCGCGATTGGTGACCATGGACGAAACCTAGTTATATCACTAAGAACCGGAGAAAAAGCAGCAACCAGTGGAGTGGCGGCTTAGTGGCTCACCCTGCCCCAAAAAATTCCGAGTGCAAAAATCCGCTGGAAATTTCTCTCCTCGATTTTTTGGTATCAATACGGCATCCTCCTCATTGATTATCTTCCGAAGGGACAAAGTATCAACGCGGAGTATTACTCAACTCTGCTGGTGCAATTGAAGGACATTTTGAAGGAAAAACGCCGCGGGATGCTCACCAAGGGGGTCTTGTTCTTGCACGACTATGCTCCGACTCACCGGGCACTCGCAACCCAAAAGGAACTGGGCTACTTGGGCGTCCAGCGTCTTGATCACCCACCCTATTCTCTGGTTCTGGCCCCCTCAGACTACCATCTATTCCCTAAACTGAAAAAACAATTGTAAGGTCTCCATTTTTCGTCCGACGCTGAGGTCATTGCTTCCGCGGAGACCTGGTTGGACGGACAACGTTCGGATTTTTTTTAGTGGCTTACAAAAGTTAGAGCAACGGGCTAAGAAGTTTAATGAGCTTCGTTGGGAGTGTGTTGAATAAATCCCGAGTTATGTCGCTGTAGTTTGTTTCCTTCCTGGTCGGGCTAAGTACTCATCAGCAACCCCCGTAGCATTCACTCTGGATTTACTCTTATGGGTCCGATTTGGGAAAGCCTTATGTCAACCGGGTTTAGTTGATGCCCATTTGTATTTGAAGTCGAAGAGTCCGCAACTAAAATGGATGTTGAAGAGTGACTGCTAACTTCTGAATCTGAAACTGAGACTTCAAGAATTGTACTTTTCTGTTTCTTAGTGAGTGAATTTGGCACAGACTGACACACTATGAAAGGGATATCGTAAATCGTTATCGTTTTTCTAGGATTACCTTTGATCCATGCGTCAGATGCGCTGTTTACAAAATCCTTAAAAGGCCCGTATACAGACCTGTCTAAGGGTTGCAGCCTGGAAAAGATGTGGTTTGGAAATGATATTATCATTGCTTTTTCTTGGCAAGATCCAGAAATTTTATGTCAAGATACGACTGATGATTGTCCAGTAGAAGCAACACAGATTTGCTTCTCGCAGCACTAATATGTTTTACATAATATTCCATGTAAGGCACAAAGTCCTCTGACTTTTCGCACATCCATAATTGTCATCTGGCCCCCTTGCAAAGAAATAATCCCAGTAGTTCTTTGGTGGGCATATGCAAAATGGGAGAGAATTACCACTCGCGATTTCAGCCACAGCCATAGCAACCATAGAGCCTTTTTCTGCAGAGCGCACTCTCCCGACCTACTTTACACCTTTCTTTGCAGCCATTCTAGTTGTTTTTATCGCAGTTTTTACTGCAGTCTCGCCCACTTTATAAATATCTTGGCACTGGCAATTGTGTTTATCATAAACCTCGGCTAAACTAAAGAAAAACTCTATAAATGTGTCATTCACCAAAACATCCTCGTCCAAGCTTCCTACTTAATCTCTGCATTGTTATAAAATTAATCGAATAATTCGCAGAAGCTTTTCGTAGATGGTAATTTTAACCGAAACTTCCTTTTCTGCCTCCATATATGTTTCAATAGGCGTTGTGCCTCTCTTCGTTTTCACTGGCACATTCTCATAGATGGTGCCTATGCAAAATTGTAAGTCTTTGTAACAGCAGGGCTAGTTGTCGCAATGTACGATGTCGTAAATATCCCTTTGCTACGCCATTCTATTTCGCAATAAATTACCAGAACTAAGACGTTTCATACAAAGTCCAAAATACGACAGTCAAATATCCGGATTTCAGATTCTCAGATGACAGGCATAACATTTGTCACACTGAGAGTAACTTCTGGCTATAAAGGAGACCTAAATCAAAAATAATTAATCAGATACAAAGCAACCAATTCTTCTCGCACCCACACGAACGGCCAACTGCCAACTGACAGTTGTCGAGTAGGAGAGAAGGAGACCCAGTGTACCGTCCATCTGGTGGCTGATGAAGGCGCTACAACTGGCAGCTATTTTAAAATTTGTTTAAATCAACTAACCTCGTGTAACAACTAACCCCGTTCTCCCCTACTAAAAGAGTTTATTAATATTTTGACACATAAAAAGATTTTTACACGTTCAGAAATTCCTTATGCCATTGTATATATATATATACTGGCGAGATGGCTGTCTGTTACGTTTTACGTTTTATTAACAATTCCACTTATTGTTACATTTAATCTCACACAATAACATATGTTGGGGGAAGCGCGAGTTTTAGAGATTCTAACACGTGTAGTTAGTTCTACATCTGACTCGAGCGTGTACCGCGTATATGGGAGCAAATTACTGCCTACGGGATGTTGGTGCAGAAACCTGAAGGGAAGAACGCGCTTGGTGGACCTAGTGGGTAAATGAGAGGATAATATTAAAATAAATCTTAAAAACTGGGATGGGACAGCGTGAAATGGGTTCATTTGACTTACGACACAGACAGCGGACTGTTGTGAATACGACAATAAACCTTCGGGCTACACAGCATGTGGGGAACGTCTTAACTATTTCAAAAATTATTTCATACTCGAGAGGGGTTCTGCTTCACTGAGGCAGTTAGTTAATTATTTCATTAAAGTGAGATTGCTGAATTCCAATTTCAGCGGGTCTCGGACCTTCTATTGGCACCCATCATAGTTTTGGAAAATTTATCCCAATTAATTAATAATGAAGCAATTCATATGTAGACCTTCTGTACTAAGTGTATAGTCTACGAACTGCAAGTGCAAATATCTGGCAGCTGCAAACAATTTTTACATAATATATCGCAAGCTGTCCGAGCCTGCGGTCACTTCGAAAGATACTTATCTCCGACTCCAGAAACAAAATAATTTAAAAAATCCCACCCTCCCTTACATCGTTAAAATTTAATGAGTTGCTTGGTTTGTAGCCCGTGGAGAGAACGAAGATTACCCCAACAATATATAACTACGGTAAGTCTGAATAACATAAAAAATGTAACTGTCATTCACCGTAGAGGACCGAGTTCGATTCCAGGCCAATCCGTACAGGATCAGTGGTGCACAGAGTAAAAATGGGACAGGTACCTCTCTGAGTACTTCGGTTCTCCCGTATCACTATCTTTGCATGAATACTCCGTACTTATATTTCATTCATCTACCATCGACGACATGTAGTCTTAGCAATTGACGTCGACAAATAAAACACTAAATAAAGCCTGCACTGATTTCCAGATTTTATAGAAGAATACGATGTTTCCTCCGAACTAGACTCGCAACTTCAGAATTTAATTAAATTAGTAGACAGGAGATAATTTAGTAGGTATTTATAACAAAATTATTTTTAGAATAGTCAGCGCATGCTTCGTACACATCTTCGTTACAAAAGCAAGCGTTTGGGCAGGCGTTTAGCTGTTGGAATGAATGACAGGAAGTACTGGGAAAAAGAATCCCATCTAGTATAAGCAAAATAGACATGAATACCGAAGAGAAACGACATTACTGGAGCAAAAATAGGATGCTGTAACCCTTGGCAACGGGTTCCATATCTTCCCACAAGATGGCGTTTGCGACGGATTGTCACGCCTGTTGCTGCCTCAGGGGCCGCCGGGGTGTCAAGTTGCTGCTGCTGCTGGATCTCTGACGTCATTCAGTGGAATACGAAGGACGATGTTCACAGAGAGAGAACGTATACAGGACGGAAACAAACGATCGGTGAGGAGAGAGGAGGGGAGAACAGTGTGGCGGATTGCGAAGTGCGTGGAGGAGAAACCAAAGGAATATCCCAAGCAGGCAGTTAGGCAGTCGACAGCCCAGTCTGCTGTGAACGTAACCTGTTCAGAATGAAGAGAGTGAGTCAAGGTGCAGTGTAAGGTGACGTGAACTTTGGAAAACATGGGGAAATCCCTGTCTCTGCATCATCATGTTGAATAAGTGTGAGTGAAACAGTGTGATCTATAAGGGTGGTGACGGGAGGAGGAGGTGGTGTTTGGTGTGGAGTGTTTTCTATTACCGGAAGAGCGACATTGTTTTTTTCTCGTTTTTTCGACTGTGTTGCGATATTCTTAAGGGCGTGACGTCACAGCGGAATATGCCACGGCGAAAGGGACAAGGAATCTCCCCTACTAAGAGTAAGTACGTCTTAGATTGCTGTTCTGAAATATTTCAGCACGATAGCCAACCTGTGTGTAGCATATGCCTTCCCTAGGGGCTTGTCGTAGAAAGAAGGGAAATCCTACCTTTTCAAGAGGGGAGAGTGAAGAATACTTCCTTTGGGTGGGGGGAAGGGGGGAAGACGGTAGGCGAGCCACTGGTGGAATGTGTGACCCTTCCTGCTGTCCCCCTCAGCCCCCGGGGCTCCCCATGTGTCTATGTATAGCTGTCCTTTTTCAATCGGGCCATTCGTCCTTCCTTGAGTTTTAGCACTGGGCCGCTGCGGTGTGGGAGAGGAGGGGGCATGTTTCGCAGCTACGACAGTCTGCATAATTTTTAACGTACCCAAGCCTGATGACGGATGTGAACAAGAATCATTTACCATCAGTATTTGAACATTTTCAGCATGGTAAAGAAGAGTGTAGTACAAAGTATCCATTCAAATACGTGCGCTTTGTTATGATGAGTCGTGTGAATATTTATTCTCTACATACCTTGCGGTTTTATGTGATGTAAAATGCTTTTTGCGTTTAAACCTGCCTTTCACTATTATGAATTATATATAGTACTTTACAGAAGTCATGGAATGTTATTCATTACGTGAAGCAAAATATAAACTGAAAGTGTGATTTGAGTTAACCATTGCAGTAAATATGCATATTTTGGGTTTAGTTGTATAATCTGGTAGCTAGTTACCGATGCTTCGGAGGAGCCTGCTACTTCCTTGTTTGGAGTGTAAATCATTAATTATCCCATTTTTTGGCTCTGTATGCGGCGTAATTGTAGGTATTTAAAATACGATGATGACAGTGGTAGCTTATTTCTTCGAAATGTTGGTCGTCGTCGTCTACTACGCGGTGTCAAAAATAAAGCAGAAAGCCACTAATCTTCAAGAATTGCAAGTGTTTTGAAAACAAGCTTCGCGGGAATATGCATAGAACACAGATTAGGGCCTAAGTACGTAGGTAATACTTGCAAACTGTGGCGAGGCACAGAGATGACGTAAGATGTGGAAGTCGAACTAAACGGGACATGTCTAACCATTTTATACTTATCCTGATTCAAAGCTGGTATCAGTTTGCTTATTCGCCAGTGATGTATGATTTGATTGTCGATTCTTCACGGCGCTGATATTTGTAGCATTTGTGATATGAGCCACTTGATAACTGAAGCTAGAAATGTTGGAAGACAGGGTGAGCATAGTTGTTGTAGATATTAATAAATGGGACTTAAATATAGCGAGAAAGGGAGTCGTTAGTGAGCAGTGTTACAAGGGCGGTGCACTGTAGCAACGTGGTTTTAGTGGGTGCAGCCCCTTGCATTCTGTAGTTTTTATTTTACACTTTGAAATGATATATTGCTGACTTAATAACTGTTATTCTGTATGATTTTGTTCTTTTCTACTGTATTCTGTTCTGTTTTTTCACTTCTACCTATTCTGACTTCTTCTCGGTAACACAGTTACAAATATTGCATTTTTTTTGGAGCATGGCAGTGTCTGTCCCTTATGGGTAAATATTTGTTTGGTGCATTTGTTATTAGGAAATGCTTTATCGCCACATCTTATCAAATTAGTATGAGAATATTCCATTAAAAAGGTAAGAAAACCAGGAGGGATTGAAACTGAATGGGAGACGTTAGATTCCGGTTTCTGCTAACGACCATTTGTTGGGCAAAAACATATAAAGAAAAAGCACACAAGCTTTATTAGTCGCCAGTAACGAGATGAGTCTAGCAAGTGAATAGTGAGAATAGAGTGCAGAACAAAATCACAAAATAAGGATAGCTAATATATTCGTTGGAAGTGTGGCACAGTTGAGATTTTTGGGAATGACAGTGGCAAATCTAAAGTACAGGCACGAAGAATTTAAGATAATATTAAATTTGTGGAATGCTTGCTGCCATTCTGTTTACATTTTTGTCTTTGGTTTACTAGCTAAAACGCCATTATTGTTATTATTATTGTTATTATTATTATTATTATTATTATTATTATTATTATTATTATTATTATTATTATAGTATGAATAGTAAGACAATAGTTTTACCTGTTTTGTATGGGTGGAAAACGTGGTTTCTTGTCCCATATTGCGAGTATTCGAGAATATGAAGCCGATGAGATATACTAAAATTAAGGCGGCGAAATAAACGGGAGGATGAACAAAATTATATAATGAGGAATTTATAACTTTTACTGTGCACTAAATATCATTACGTTAAGGAAGTCAAGGGGGATGAAGGGGGACAGACGAGATATACCTACAACATTTTAGACGGAAAAGATGAAGTGAAGACGGATCTTAGGATATTCGAGTGTAAATTGCAGAGTAGGGATTACTGGATTCGCCTGACTCTAGGACTGTTGTGGATAAGGTAATGAACTTTGGGGATACATAAAGGGGAAGTAATTTAACTAGCTTAGAATCTGGAATTTTGTCATTATGATTCTGATTCGTGTAGTTAATTCTACAGTGATTTTTCAAAAAGGGGTTACCATCGCATTATTTCGGAGAATGTTGCACACGCATCATCGAATCAAAAAACCATATCTCTGTGTCATTAAATAGATTGGTCGTAACAAACATACAAAGATATATTAAGTACCAACTAAAACTCCTTGGAGCAGAGTCCTTGAGAAATGGTAGTGCATGTGCATGCAGGATTTTTGTAGAAAAGCCCGTGGGAAAGAGACCACTTGGAAGACCTAGGTATAGATGGGGATAAAATTAAAACGAATCTCCAGGAATTAGGATGGGAGCGTGGACTAGATTGATCTGGCGGAGGTTAGGCGCAAGAGGCGGGCTGTTGTGAACACTGTAAAGATTCGTTGGTTGCAACACACTTCTGGGAATTTATTCATCAGCTGCGGAACTGTTTTTGACTTCTCAAGAAGGACTCCACTACATGGAGTTAGTTAGCTGTCTATCGGACAAGTCGAGAAATCGCATTTTGAACCAGCTCTGGACATCGCCATTGAATAGTGAAGGTACGTGTCTTGAAAATAACGCGGCGACAACATTCAGTAATATCTTCTGTGGCAGACAGCCGCGTCAAAGTGTAAAAATGTTCGGACGTTTCAGGGACCGACTTTGTCCCCATTTTAATCCTGAAGATGGGTACAGAATGAATAGTGAAGTTCATATGCAATTGCTTACCAAGTTGTACAGTGCAGTTCAGTACTGGTCAAAATGGCTTAAACATGTTTATGCCTTCCTTCAATTAAGTTAGAAGTGAGCTGTGGCTGGTTTGGCCGCATGTTACAGTTCGCAGGATACGAATTTTTGGTTAAGTCTAGTATTCTCCTAGAGGTCTACACTAATGTTGCTACGAACTTAATTTTTGTTCGTATCTGCTTGACTGCCACTCTAAGTTAATCGGTTTATATCGAACACGTTACACGATGTACAGTTGTGGAGCATAAAGGTAAAGTTGTCTGTGTTCATATCACTAAGGCATATGGATAAGTGGAGGTATAGCTCCACACATCGTTAATCACGACACTAGACGCAGGTGAGTGCACAACTTGAGGGTAAGAGCCCCTGGTACACACTGAATAGGAAGCTGGGTTACCTCAACAGTTCTGGGATTCTTTGAAACAGAGGAAAGTCTCTTGCTTTTTCCGCGAATCGAATCACTATTCCCTGGTCGTCCAATCTGTAGGCTAGTTAGATCCTTTTTGTTTAATTTCATTATCTGGACGATATTACTAGAGGTATCACGCAGCAGGAAAAGAGAAATTTTATTGGGTACGTGGAATGTTAGGAGCCTGTATAGGGCAGGTTCACTTACGGCAGCGGCCAGGGAATTAGCCAGGTACAAATTAGATTTAGCGGGGGTTCAGGAGGTTAGGTGGGACAAAGGGGGCACAGTAAGAGCAGGGGACTATAGTTTTTTCTATGGAAAAGGAAATGAAAATCATCAGTTGGGAACAGGATTTTTATACACTAAAGAATAGCATCAGCAGTTAAG
>Ga0123355_10021488_pt1 | contig 10330 bp, 4 predicted proteins | sample TergutEmb28metaG_3_FD_89872 | JGI IMG/M metagenome (GOLD analysis project Ga0123355, IMG submission 89872) | Embiratermes neotenicus P1 segment gut microbial communities from Petit-Saut dam, French Guiana - Emb289 P1 | ecosystem: Host-associated > Arthropoda: Insects > Digestive system > Gut ... | reverse complement strand
CCGCTCCACAGGCAGTCTGCCACAGTAACAGCCGCTCCACACGCACTCTGCCACAGTAACAGCCGCTCCACACGAAGTCTGCCACAGTAACACGCCCCACACGCAGTCTGCCACAGTAACAGCCGCTCCACAGGCAGTCTGCCACAGTAACAGCCGCTCCACAGGCAGTCTGCCACGGTAACAGCCGCTCCACACGCACTCTGCCACAGTAACAGCCCCCCACACGCATTCTGCCACAGTAACAGCCGCTCCACACGCAGTCTGCTACAGTAACAGCCGCTCCACAGGCAGTCTGCCACAGTAACAGCCGCTCCACAGGCAGTCTGCCACAGTAACAGCCGCTCCACACGCACTCTGCCACAGTAACAGCCGCTCCACACGAAGTCTGCCACAGTAACACGCTCCACACGCAGTCTGCCACAGTAACAGCCGCTCCACAGGCAGTCTGCCACAGTAACAGCCGCTCCACACGCAGTCTGCCACAGTAACAGCCGCTCCACTCGCAGTCTGCCAAAGTAACAGCCCCCACACGCAGTCTGCCACAGTAACAGCCGCTCCACTCGCAGTCTGCCAAAGTAACAGCCCCCCACACGCAGTCTGCCACAGTAACAGCCGCTCCACACGCACTCTGCCACAGCAACAACCCCCCACATGCAGTCTGCCACAGTAACAGCCGCTCCACACGCACTCTGCCACAGTAACAGCCGCTCCACACTCAGTCTGCCACAGTAACAGCCGCTCCACACGCAGTCTGCCACAGCAACAGCCGCTCCACACGCAGTGTACTACTGTAACAGCCGCTCCACACGCACTCTGCCACAGTAACAGCCGCTCCACACGAAGTCTGCCACGGTAACAGCCGCTCCACACGCAGTCTTCCACAGTAACAGCCTCTCCACTCGCACTCTGCCACAGTAACAGCCCCACCACACGCAGTCTGCCACAGTAACAGCCCCCCACACGCAGTCTGCCACAGTAACATCCGCTCCACATTCAGTCTGCCACAGTAAGAGCCGCTCCACACGCACTCTGCCACAGTAACAGCCCCCCGCATGCAGTCTGCCACAGTAACAGCCGCCCCACACGCACTCTGCCACAGTAACAGCCGCTCGACACGCAGTCTGCCACAGTAACAGCCGATCCACACGCAGTCTGCCACAGTAACAGCCGCTCCACACGCAGTCTACCACAGTAACAGCCGCTCCACACGCACTCTGCCACAGTAACAGCCGCTCCACACGCATTCTGCCACGGTAACAGCCGCTCCACACGCAGTCTGCCACAGTAACAGCCGCTGCACACGCACTCTGCCTCAGTAACAGCCCCCCCCACACGCAGTCTGCCACAGTAACAGCCGCTCCACACGCAGTCTGCCACAGTAACAGCCGCTGCACACGCAGTCTGTCACAGTAACAGCCGCTCCACACGCAGTCTGCCACAGTACGCCGTACTGTGTGCAGGAGCCTCACCATGGCCGTACCTTCGACAGCAGTCGTTAGAAATCATTACTGATCCGTCTTAACGATCGTAATTGATGCATAATTAGGGATAACAATGGGCAATATTTATTTTTCTGGCTCAGAAGACAAAATTTTTTACGTTTGTACAGTTTGAATGTTCCTACCGGCTGTGTGAGGAGGTAAAAACTGAAGCAATCCCTGTGCTGGCCTACTGCGGGCCCAGGATTTACACGGAGTTTGATGCTCGCAGATTTCAAGACAATTATGCACATGAGTGTAGAAAAGTTAAACCTACCTTCCACCCGTCTTTACCACATTTCTGTCAGAGGCTGGGCCGAACCCAGCGCCACAGTGCGGCCGGAAGGATGAAGACAATGACAAATTCCAATGGCTCAATCGAACCCGCGACCTTCTGGCTTGTAGCGCAGTGCCTCGGCCAACTGCCGCACCGCCACTGCCTGCTCAGCTTTATAAGAAAGACTGTTTTGTGTCTAGCAATTACAAAATGTTGTGACGAGGTGAATATCAGGGGACAAACACAAGCTGCAAATTTAGCAAACTTAACGACCGAGCTTCAATAACAAAGAAACAAACAGAACGATGTTCTGTGAAATGTGTACAAGAGAGTGACGGCAGTGCGTGCAAACTGTGTGATCTTTAGAGCAACTGTGTTTGGACGGTAAGACTTGAACAGGCGTCTGTATTAAGTTATGAGTGCCTTTACAGCTAAACTGGGCGGTACTCTTAGTGGTGACACATTTATGGACAGCGTAACGATGACTGCTCAAAGTAGTTTGGGAAGACGGTGACAGACAGACTGCGTTGTGTTACACACTTAAGCCTGCTGAATCCTGTCATATCTCACGCTAATATCGGGTCAATTCAGTAAACAATTTGCCCACATTCTTTTCAGCAGTGTATTTAAATTCGCGACGCTTTAAACACTGTGTTAACTGATGGCACATGACGCCTTTGTTCTGTAATAAACTCGCGACGCAATACAAATGTCCAGTGTTATGTCCAGCAGCTTATTTTAGTGTCAGCTTCGTTCGTCCGTGATTAACTTAAATCCTTGTTTTCAATTCTGTGAACTGTTACAATAGCCAATACTCTTCTTTCCGTATATTTTTAAGAGAGATAAAGTCAATTATTCCAGAACGTGCTGCGTTGAAAGACGTAGATATCCATTTGAAATTCTCTCTGTGGGAGGCGACCAGAATCGTGACGCAGCGCCTGCAGTTCGGTTCCACTTGATATTCTAAACTCGCAAGTGGCCGGACGAATGCATTAGCATGCCACTTGCCAGTCGTTTGGAGCCGACAGCTGGAACACTTCCAGTGGGGTTGGTTCATGGAACAGATTCAGATGCCATATACATATTTCACGATAAATTTCTTGGGAGATTTAATAACTCTCGTTTTCTGTATTCGGAGACGTCATTAAACGATTTTGAAAACTGCCAATATCTCCAACAATTTAAAACGAAAATCCAATAAAGCTTTTGGATATTAAAAACAACTCAATCTTTAAAACATGCAAATCACAGACAGTATTGCAGTTTTAGGGCTCTCCTTTTGGTGCTGAAGCCAGATGGTCGCTGCTGTAAAACTTTATTCTTGTCATAATTTGCATCTGGCAAATCATATTGCAATATTATCTCCGTAAACATTGTGTGCTTAAGTCGACACTTTATGTCAACAAACTAACTCCATGCAGCAGAGCGCTCTTCAGAAGCTAACGGCGTCTTGAGCCAGTCAATAAATTCCCCAAACCTTACGCAACCCGAATGTTTATTATTGTGTTCACCACAGCCTGCCTCCTGCCTCTATCCCGAGACAGATCAATCCTGGTTGTGGTCTCACATTCTGTCCCATCACGTTCAGTTTTAATATTATCTTCCCATATCGGCATAGGTTTTGCAAGTGGTCTCTTTCCTGCAGGCTTCCCCGTCAAATCTCTGTATGTATTTCTTTACTCCCGTCAGGTGCACACGCGCCCCGCCCATCTCATTCTTCTTAATTTCCTAACTCTAAAAACATCTTGAAACCTCAAAAACACAAGTGAGACGAATATTTCGAAGTACCAATTTTTGAATATTCTCTAGAACAGAGATTGACACTTTGCAGACGAAATTAATTCCGCTTTTAAACTTCGGACTTCAGAAAATTTTGTAAGTTATTGTGATAACATTAATGTGCCTATCACGGATTGTTAAATGTATTGTGTTGACAGGAATGGGTGACTTATTAACAGAGTAGGTGTTACTGTGCAACAACCTGTTACCGTGTAGCACTGATATCCTCTCACTCTGTAACACTGACATCCTGTTACTGTGTAATACTGATATCCTGTTACTGTGTAGCACTGATCCTGTCTTGTGTATATAGACACTTAATTAAACCTAACGTTATGAAAGTATAGTGGGCCAGGTAGCGCAGTCGGTATAGCGACTCGCTACGGGCTGGACGGTTCGGAGATCGAATCCCGGTGGGGGCGAGGTTTTCCGCACCTGTCCAGACCGGCCCTGGGGCCCACCCAGCTTCCTGTACAATGGCTACCGGGTCTTTCCCGGGGATAGAGAGTGGCCGGGACGTGACGCTGACCCCTCATCCCTTCTAGTGCCGTGGTCAAGAAAGAGTATAGCTATACCTCTACGCCCCCTATGGGCCGTACAGCGTGTACAGAGCCTCAGTGCCTGTACAAGGGTGCACTTTACCTGTATGAAAGTATAGCTCACGCTGTCTGTAAAAGCTGCTAAATGCTTACGCATGCAGTTTGCCTGCCCTCTGTTAGTGTTGACTTTAGTGCAGTGTTTCTTGAATTGTCGTCAAACAGTGTGGCTGCTGGGTGCGTCATTTGTCCAGCACGGTGCGCCGTACCCAGCAGACAGCAGCTGTGAACCACCGCTGTGTAAACCTGCAAGTATCAAGTCCGCAAATATTTAAGCTTATAAATGCTACAAATTACAGTATGAAGGTTTCGCACTTTAACCTTTTGGCGCCGGAATTATTTTTGTAATTTTAGCACACCCTGTATATAAAATGTGAATAATACATGAGCCAAATACGTTAGATTTATGAAACAAACTGCATTTTGAAGAGGAAAAAACGGAGAGTATATACGGTCTTCAAAATAGATATATAAATATATAAAATGCAAAGTTTAGAGGTTAGCGGTGCGGTACGACCACTATAGTCGTCGTTAGGCGTCAAAGGGTTAAAACGTACAGTTTAATTGCACACCGACGGACGGACGGACGTAACTTGCAAAACTGCGTTCATTTTAGAACGCGAGGCGACCCAAATATACCGCTGTGTGTGTGTGTGTGTGTGTGTGTGTGTCTGTGTGTAACATTGCTTACTGAACCTAGCATCATATCGTGACTGCCTTTAGAGGACTGTGTTTAACCCTCTCACCTGTTTCCCTGATTTGCTTCCATCTTCAGCCTCATCATGCTTTGTCCCTCAGATAAAATAGTTAACAGAAATGAGACGAAATAGACAAATATTGAGGTTATGTAAGGTCGGATAATTTAATGCAAGCGAAATGAACGTGCATGTATAATAACATGCAGTATAGCAAACTGCAGCCTGCCGTGTTTGTGCAGCTGCGAACAGCAGCAAACAGTGTAAGCACTGCACATCTGAGGAGAGTCCAGGACACCAACACGTGAACACACCACGGTGTTACCGTACGCGTGTCACGTTACGTGTAACTCAGGATAGTCTGCATATCAGTATTGTATGAAGCAATGCTTGGGATTCAGAAATTACAAAATATTTCTTCGGGCTGAAAATTTGAGGTTATGTATGACTGACAAGCAAAACAAAACAAAGTGAACGCAGCAAAATAATAGTTTTTTTTTTTAAATTGTAATATTCCCTAATAGTATGAATGCCGTTCTGTACGTGTGCACAGCTGTTGTTCACAGCAGCAGACGGTTGGACCGCTGTGGACTGACAGCAGTGGTCACGTGGCCATCTGAGAACGGTCCGGCACACAAAGATAGGACCGCGACGTAGTCTTAGGTTAAACGTGCATTCCACACCTTGTTGTACCTAAACAGACTCTTAGTCAGCTGATGGCAGCAACTTCTGTAAGCTCGCTGCGCCATGTGTGAGATCGCTAGGCATTGTGCGAACATTCAGTGCGGACTGGACAGATGTGCCTGCGATTTGGGCTTGTTACAAGACGTCGGCGAGAAAATTCGAGGGGGCTGTTTTAGATTTGTGGGCGCAGCACCCAGCATTAGAGGTGACTCTGCGATATCCCACCGCACCTTCCTGCAGACCCACTTGCTCAGGACATGTATTAACAGCGCCATAGCTCACGTGATTTGTGTGGTCTTTTGCAGCGAAAGTAATTCCATGTGGGGATTTGTGGTGGACAAAGCGACACTGGAACAGGGTTCTCGTCCAGTTCTTTTTCCCCTGTCAGTATATTTCCATGAATTCTCCATACTGAATCATTCATCCCTAACGGACACGACATAAACTCATCAACTGACAGCATCGTTTAACAAAACACACTGCCGGTACAAATTATTGTTCACGAACAACGAAGTAGTTAGCTGTATGTTACTGCAGATTGGACAAAACGCGTTTTATTTACTGATGTTTCAGCGTCAGTCTGTGCAGCGGAGGGCTGCTGTCCTGTGCTTAATAACGCAATGTGCATATTGCAGTACGAATCAAATGCTTGATTTTATTTATAGCACAAAAACCGATCAGAACGAAAATTATCTTTATAATTAAATACTTGGAGAAGAAATGAGGAATTTGTGTTATTTGCGTTGCACTGCAGGCTGTGAGCGAGACAAGGATAGAGAGCTATTGTTGGGAGCAGCACGTTGTGGGGGAAGGGGGGGATATTGTAAGGAGGCATTGGGCAGTTGTGGGGGTCCATCGCAATAGGAGTGGCTTTGTTGGATCATAATGTTAGGGTTGGACGAAACAACTGATGGACTGGCACACAACGTCGGCATCACCAATAGGCACTGGTAACCTGGTACAAATGGCCAACGTTAGTAAGCACAGTGGTCACCAATGTACGTGTGTCGTCATGCTTATTGCCTGTTGCTTCTGTCCGATTTAACGTAACTTGCGCAGTCTGCAGAGACAATAGTGAGAATCACGGATATGAAATTTCACGAAAATCCCTGCGGGGGTAACGAAGCTATCGGATGAAGACGGACGGACGGACGGACGGACAGACAGACGTGACGAACCTCGGTGTAAGAAGCGACTGAACAAGTAGCTCTCAAATTGAAAGCACCGACCGCGCTGAGCGCTGCACTGTGTCAGTCAGTGTAACTAGTGCAGTGACTGCAGGAACCAGCGACCAGGATATTGATAAAGGTCGGCCCACTGCCAAGACCAGTCTTATGAGTACAACACAGAGGATGACAGAAAGCAACGGGCTGTGATGATAGGCAGCTGTGTGTAAGCTGCAACATGTCGGACAGCGCAACAGCGAAAGGTCTGCTTCACAGCAGTTTGGTCACACGACCAAACTGCTGTGAAGCAGACCTTTCGCCAGTGTTGGAGTAATATTAGCTGGCAGCAGAAGTGGGATTGTTTAGTGCTTGTGTCCATAGCACAGTGCTGTGCAGTGGGACAGAAACTGGGCTGATGCACACACATGAAGTGAAGTTTAGACAACCTGTCCGGTTACCGTTACAGTCTGAATATTGCAATGGCACGTCTGTACCGATATGTCGCACGTTTTCTGGGATACGACGCTGTACCCTTGGACGATTATTACTCGACGTTTCGGAGATCATATTTGAAGGTTAAGGCACTGCTGTTCATAGCACAGTCAGGTACAACACACTCAGCGACACTTCTTAGAAGGAATTAATCCTCAGTTACACGTCAAGCTTCGTGTGTTGTGGTTTGTAAAGTCGACAGCACACGGGCTATATTGACACAGCATAGTGACGGTCGGGTCTCTAAAGCTGACAGCACACGGATCATATTGGTTCAGTAATAGTGACGTCATCAGTGACGTGTACTGTGGACTTTCTTACTTCTATCTCAGCCCACGCCGCTTTTCCTGCTCTGCCGTCGAGCACAAAATCAGACAATTTTTGACAGAACGGCGTGCGGCAAGCAGTCGCTGATTTTGTGTGTGTGTGTGTGTGTGTCGGTCAAACGTCACATCAGCTGACACACCGACCCACAGAACGTCTGCTGCTATGAGATGTTTTCCCTTGGCTCACTTTAACATGCTGAAGCATGAAATTGGAATTTCTTTCCACCCGACGCCACCCGCTTGCCGTCATAAAGTTGCTCTTTGAAGGATCTCAGATGACTTCGCCCGTTTGTCCTTCCGTTAACGTAAGCTTGTGTATGCAGATGAGTGTGCAGCCTTGGTGGGATCAAGCGTGAAAGTTACGGAGTTGGTATTTGCAATTTCCGCTCCTTCCTCGCGGCGTTTCCATTGCGAAGACAAACTGCATACATATTTGTGGCGATACAGTGCTGTAGACTGCGGCAGTACAAATGGCACTGTGCAGTGTGTTGGTGCTGTGTGACCGTACTGAGTGGTCCATACATGTAAATTGTCGTAGTGCGTGTGGGGGATAAGGGTGTAATTGAACACGTAGCAGAGGTGGGAAGGAAAGGGGAGAGGTACAGAACGGAAATGCAGAAAGGCATAAATAATGAAATATGAAAAACGAAGAAAGTGATTTTCCGCCCAATTTCGGAGGACCATATACCGAATTGACCTCTCTGACAGTCTGTACCTTCCCTGTAAAGTGTCACCTTACAAATGTTTTAGCAACTTCGTGCACACCCGGTGCCACTAGCGGCGCTAAAAACTTCTTAGCTTTCAGTTTCCCTCCCTAAATATCGACATGTCGGTGTTATCGCATACTGCACTGCAGAAGTCACAAACCCTGAAATACTTCCACATCCAAACAATCGAAACGTAATCAGCTACTGTAACCGTACCGTTTTGTAGCTTCATAGATTTCTGGCATTCTGCATGCTCTAAATCTCACATTCATCGCCTGACACAAAAAACAAGATGGCCGAAAGCCGTGTCCGCTATAAGAAGTCCCCACGCCTCCTTCACTTAGAAGCTTTCTTTTAATTTGTTCAATTTGCTGTCGGTAAAAAGACCATGTGCACAGGTTAAGGGCTTTTTGGTAAAGAATACATTTTGTAATCTAAGTGTTTCTTTTCCCATTCGCTTCCTTTAAACTGCACGTCAGAAAACGCCTTCTCCAAGGGTCCGAACGTGAGTTCACATTATTCTGACATTAAACCACGTGCAAGAGACGTCTGGCGCGCACACACACGCACAAACACACATCACACACACGTACACACACACACACACCACACACCTACACATACACACACCACACACATACACGCGTGCGCACACACACACACACCACACACCTACACATACACACACCACACACATACACGCGCGCGCGCACACACACACACACACACACATCACACACCCACACACACACGTACACACACCACACACACACATACCACACACCACACACACATACCAAACACCACACACACACACACACACACCACACACATCATATATACACACACACACACACACTGCCCCGTGTCCTCGCACTGCCCTCCCTCGTTGAACAGACTGTAGGGTTACACCTTTTCGCCGTCACGCTGCACTATGCCGCACTCAAGGCTTCGTCAAACCCGCGTGACACTTTTTTCAGTGAAGCTCAAATAAACAAGAGATATGAATTCAAAGGCCAGAATTAAGTGCAGTAAACTTTCGTACTGACTGGTATGTTTATGGCGCTGGATTTGTTTGTGCAGCTCGCGGTTGGAAGACAGACCAAAGCGTCTCACAGGGTGTTCGTCTGGAGGCAGTAGGATTTGTGCGGAAATAGCAGATAGATATCGCAGGTGCGGGTGATGGCCGGCTGGCTGGCAAACAGCTAACTTATACTGTTCACAGATCGGACTAGAACGACGACATATATCTGCTCACAGCGTTCACAGAGCGGGCTGGCGTAAGGGCATACTTGTATGTCTGTTCATAGCGCTCAGAGATCGGGCTAGAGTAAGGACATACGTCTGCTCACAGCATTCACAGAGCGGGCTAGCGTATGGATATGTGTCTGCTCACAGCGCTCACAGAGCGGGCTGGCGTAGCGCTAACACTCGGGACTTGAAATCGGCTGACACCGGTTCAAGTGTTGGCCGAACGCCAGCTTTCTGCCTATCTCCAGGTCCTGCCGGCAAATTTCGGGATATTGCTTCAATTTTACAAATTTCCGTCCTGATGCTTGCCAGTTCATGCTATAGTTCCACCCCGTGCTGCAGATGCAGTAACAACACCGTTAAATAACAGGCTATTCCGATAGTAAAATTGCTGCGCGTTACATTCAGTAAGTTTTGTATGTCTGTCTGTCTGTCTGTCAGCTTTTGTCAGCACTGATAATTTTAGGCCTTTTCGCAAAATTGCGAAAAGGGACTGTGAAATACGTCATGTCTGTCTGTCCGCGTGACGTAACTCGACTTCCATTTGAGAGATTTAGGTGAAATTTGGTGTTTGTAGTTTTGTCGAAAACCTACCGAGAAAATTCAGTTTCCGTTTGAATCTGACACAGATAGGGGCACCTGACGTGAAGACGTGTGTGTGTGTGTGTATGTGTGTGTGTGTGTGTGGTGTGTGTATGTGTGTGTGTGGTGTGTGTGTGTGTGTATGTGTGTGGTGTGTGTGTGTGGTGTGTGTTTTTTTTAAATTATTTATTCTGCATGCTCCATTACTGTAAGTAATACTACATGCACTGTTGATATCTTACATAATTACTTATCATCTAACTTTTCTTACATTTTCTATATACAGATTTGTCGGCT
>Ga0123355_10021487_pt1 | contig 10330 bp, 8 predicted proteins | sample TergutEmb28metaG_3_FD_89872 | JGI IMG/M metagenome (GOLD analysis project Ga0123355, IMG submission 89872) | Embiratermes neotenicus P1 segment gut microbial communities from Petit-Saut dam, French Guiana - Emb289 P1 | ecosystem: Host-associated > Arthropoda: Insects > Digestive system > Gut ... | reverse complement strand
TCGTTTTTTAAGCACCATTCCCGATGCGCCATCAGGCGGCGCAGAACTTCGTCCATTCGACCCGGCGGTATTTCGGCGGTGGCAACAATAGCGAGCTTCGCCATGTGATCCTCCCTTTCGCGGCTGCTTCAATTTCCCGCAAGAACGGGGCAAATCCAGTCGGGCGGCCTAAACAACCCGACAGGCGATCTCTCAAAGGGGCGGCAAGCGGACGGAACATCGAAGCGTCAGCAGGCTGTTGCAGAAATCAAGACTTCCGCAACGACTATGAGGCGAGTGAGCGGCCGATAATCCCACTCGCTCACTCGCTGCGTCAGTATTTCAGGCCGGTGTCGCAGAGAACGGTCGCAACAACTGCGTCGGCCTGTAATTGCCTTGATGCCAGCAGCACGGAGCAGCCGCAGACATTGGCAGCCGCCGAATAGCCCACATGCAGGCCTTCGCGCGTGGCAAGCAATCTCCGCCAGCGTACGACCTCATCGTCCGTGACAGGAAGCGAGAGGTTCATAAGGCTGGCATCCCAATGCGACGGCACGCTGCCATAGCTCGTTCCTTGCACGAGGTGGCGGGGTTTGGTGACAGGCAGCCCCGCAAGCGACTGGCAGCCTTCCGGCTCCACAACCGCGCATACGACGCGCGGGTTGCGCCGACGTAGCGCCGCAGCGGCTCCGATGTAGGTTGCTCCTGATCCTACGGCAGCCACCCATGCATCGACCTTGCCTCCGGTCTGCTCCCAGATTTCCGGCCCGGTAGTCGTCTCATGGGCATCCACGCTCTCATGTGCGTTGAACTGATCGACATAGAAGCCCTGCCGTTCTGCGGCGAGACGTTGCGCGACCGTTGCTGCAGCTACTACGTCCGAGCCGGTCACTTGTCCCGGTGCGCCATCCACCTGCGGCACCAGCACGACCTCGGCGCCAAGCGCTTCGAGCATTCGGACACGCTGCGGGCTATTTCCCGCCGACATGGTGACGACGAGGGGATGCCCCAGTGCCGCGCATACAACGGCAAGGCCCGCGCCCATGTTGCCGCTCGTCATCTCGACAACGGGAGCGCCCGGCGTCAGCCGTCCATCTGCTCGCGCAGAAAGAAGGATCGCCCTCGCCGCCCGGTCCTTGACGCTGCCGCCGGGCTGCATGAACTCGGCTTTGGCCAAAATACGCCCCGGTCCGGCGTGGACGCGATCCAAGGCGATCAGGGGCGTGTGTCCGATCAGATCGAGCGCCGACGACGTGACCCCGACGATGGGCGGGTTACGGTTCAGCATCGGAGAGACATAGCAGCCACTCCCATTGTTCAGGTGCACCCAACCGAAAGCAGTCTGGCCACCAGTGTATAGGCCATGCGGCGTTGCTCAAGAGCGAAACCAGGGCGTTGAGCCGGTAGCCGCGGTGCTGGGCGCTCATGCGCCGGCCTAAAGCGGACAGGTTTAGGTCCGCAAGCCAAGCCAGGATACCTGCGTTGGTTCAAGCCCTTACGATCTTCGGCACGAAAAAAGCGGACAGGTATTGGTCCGCACCCCCGAGCGAAAAAAGACTCAAAAAGGCCAGTGATTCCAATCGCGAAAATCGGCTATGTCAGGAGTTCAGAATTTAAGCGCTCAAACGGGACGAAATTCTCAAATAAGATGCTATGCAGCCGGCAAACCGGACTTTTCTCAGAATTAGAGGCACCGTGACACCGAGCGCGACAGACCTCACATCAGCGCCTGCACGCCGCCGAACACGCCGACCGCGGATACAACAGCAGCCACGCAAGCGAGCAACGCCAGATACCAGCCGCGCAGCCGGTATGGCTCGGGCAGCGCCTTCACCGCCAGCGCCACCAGGAAGCCGATCACCACCGGCATGAGGAAGGCGTTGAGCACTTGCGCGGCGACATTGAGCCAGATGAGGTTGGAGGCGAACCATACGACCGCGGCCGAACCGGCCACGCACGCCGCGTAGACCGCATAGAACCATTTCGCTTCGAACGGTCGGTTTTCTAGCGAGCGCCGGTAGCCGGCCACTTCACCGACGCCCCAAGCCAACGCCAGCGAGGACACGATCGCCGCGACCAGCGCTGCGCCGAGCACGCCCGCGCCGAACACAATCCGGCCCGCGCTCTCTCCCAAGACCGGCGTCAGGGCGCCACTGATCTCGCCGACGCTGGACAGGCTTGCTTGCCCCGAGTCGGTCGCAAAAGCCGCGGCAGCGGCGACCAGAACCGCGCCCGTCAGGCATTGCGTGAGAACGGCCCCGACTCCCGTATCCCATCGGGCATGCACGAGGTCGCCCGGCTGCAGTTTCTTATCGACCGTGGCCGACTGCTGATAGAAGATCATCCACGGGTTGAAGGTCGCGCCGATGATGGCGGCGACCATGAACAGAAAATCGCGATTGCGGATCGGGAGGTCGATCGCGTCCCGCGCCAGCGCCGCGAGGCCTGGGTGCGCGGCCCAGGCGACCGCAAAGAACGCCAGCTCGAATAGACCGATGAACAGGGCGGCGCGTTCGACCCGCCGATATGACCCAGTCGCCACGATGGCGAGAAGGATCGTGGCGGCGAGCGGCAGAGTCAGGCTGCGCGAAACGCCGAACAGCTCCCCAATGCCGCCGACGCCGGTGAACTCCGTGATGAGCGAGCCAATCGTCGCCGCCGCCAGGCCCGCGGTCGACAGACAGGCCCAGCCTAGTCCGAACCGCATTCGGATGAGTTCGCCGTGACCGCGGCCGGTGTAGACGCCGAGCCGCACGGTCAATTCCTGGACCATGTACAGCATTGGGATCAGCAGCAGAACTAGCGGCAGCAGGCGATAGCCCCACTGCGCCCCGCTCTGGGCCGCGGTGACGACGTTGCCCGCGTCGGTGTCGGCGAGCATGACAACAAGGCCGGTGCCCCAGATCGCCATCGAGCGAGCGAACGGAGCAGCCCCCCACCTGCCCGACTGCGTGTCGGCGTTCATCGTGATGTCCTCCCTGGGCATCATTGCCAACCACGAGGCGACAAAGACAGCCGCGCGCGGTCGCCGCCGACTGCGATGGATATTTCACTGTGTCTCTATTCAGCTGGGCGCGACTATGGTCGCGGAGGATGGAAAGTCAATCGACCCCAACCAACCGCGCGCATGGCGGGCGACGCCTCGCGTTCGTTCAAAAACCGAGCTTGAGACCACCCAAGAACGAGTCGCCTCGACCTTCCCGCGTCTTCTGAAATACCGGGGGCGCCGATCGGCTCCCATGCCCCTCGGCCGGGGATTGGCTCCTATCTGGTGCGCCACAAAACGTATCAGACTCTGAAGGCGTATATGGGCGAGTCTGTTTGGCTTCACCGAGGAGGGTGATACCGGCAAGATCAGTGAGGAAGAAAGGACGACGCATCGTCCTACGCGGGCGAGGACGACCAAAGAAGGATGATGATGGAAAAGGCGCCGTCGGCGCCTTTATCGGACGAGGCCATTCCGGCGCGGCGTGGATCGCGGCGAGGTGCACGAAATCGTGCCCAAGGTTGGGCACAGCCTCGGCAACCATGTTCGCTTGCGAGAACGCTTAGCGCCAATTGGCGCAGAGGGTTTCTTCCTGCTGCGAGGCCGGGAAAAACGGGCGTCGACGCCGGAAATCCAGGCCCAGAAAACTAGCGGCTATGCAGGCATGTTAGAAGCCGTCTTCATCCGGCGACGCAAGAGGGAGGGAAGCCAGATGAAGAAATTGGAAGCCGAGCTTGCGCGTTAGTGGGCAGCCAAGCGTGAGTTTGAAGCGGCGATGCTGGCGCTTTCGCCCGAGGCGCTCAACGAGCTCGGCCTCGGGCCCGGCGAGGTGGCGCAGATGGTTGCAGACATTTACGTCGCCGAGCCAGGCGATGGCGAGCCCGAGGCTGCGTGACGTCAAGGGATGAGCGTGATGGCTGTGAGCAAGAAACATCTACCGCCGAAGACAATCGAACCCGAGCGCGTGCTCTGCCACAACTACGTGCGTCAAGACCCTCGCACCAGGAGCACCGTCGCCGGGTTTCGGTTTTGGACCGCCAGCGCTCCGCCCGACGGTTTTGTCCCGTGTGGTTGCGGATGGTCGGGGCTTCCGCATTACGCTCACGCGGACCATGCCGCGCTCTTTCCTTCGCCGGAGTGAGACCGCCCTATGCCATGTTGGCGTCAGCGCGGCGGTCGCGGGCGCCCTCGCGGTCGTCGCGTGTAGGTCCGTCCAGCGGCCGTTGGTTACTGCTGGCCAGTAGCAACAACTGCGCCGCGTTGTTTCAACCCCCAGAATGTCGAGGCGCGCTCTATCGTCGCCTCAACGCCTTCGAGGCCACAAAGCTCAGGGCGCCCTGTCACGCGTTGTAGTATCGTTTGACCCGCTCGGCTGCGTCGTGCGCCGCGGCTCCCGGCGACTTGTTCCCGGTGCACGCCTCGGCGAACATGTCGACAACCACAAAGTCACCCATCACTGCGGCGGAGGCATAACCAAGCTTGCCCGAATAGCCATCGTCGAGCGAACGCTTCAGCACATCGCGGAATGGCGTGGCCTTGGGATCGACAGTCCACACCGGATTGTCGTTCCAGGCCGGCAATGGCGGCGCGATATAGCCGCCTGACTGCGTCTCCCAATAATCCACCTGCTCCTTTTCCCACATGAAGCGCAGATACTCGCGCACCGCGTTCGGATATTTGGTGTAGGCGTAGGCGTAGGTGTTGAGGATGTTCTGCTCCTCAGTCTGATGCCCGACCGGGCCAATCGGCATGGGGGCGTGGTCCATGTCGGCGGCGATCGCCTTGAGAGCCGGATCGGGGGAGTTCTTGGCGACGACGTAAATCGATATCCCATTGAGCGTTAGGCTGATCTGGTCGGCGAGAAACGCCTTGTTGTTGCTCGGATCGAGCCACGACAACACGCCGTCGATATAGGTTGCATAGAGTTGCTTGGCGTATTCGAGGGCGGCGACCGTCTCGGGTGAATCGATCACGACATTGTTGTTGTCGTCGACCGTCTTGCCGCCGAAGGCCCACAAACACCACTGACACCACCCGTTGGCGTCCCCAAGGGCGTGGCCGAGCGCAAAGCCGGGAGGCTTGCCCACCTTAGCGAGGCCCTGGCACAACTTAAGGAGGCCTGGCGTGTCCTTGGGAAATTCATCGAAGCCGGCGGCGCGCATGGTGCTGATGCGATAGTTCATGCAGCCGCCGCTTGCGCCTTGCGGCAGGGCTATCCAACGCTTGCCGAGGGTCCCGTATTTTCGCGCGACAGGATACCAACCACCGTATTTGGCGCCGAGATACTCGGCGAGGTCGGTGAGGTCGAGCAGCTTCTCACTGAACTTGAAAGGATCGTCGAGCGTGCCCATGATGATGTCGGGTCCGGCGCCGACATTGGCGGCGACAGCGCCCTTGGGTCGGAGGTCGTCCCAGCTTTCCGCATCGACGCGCACTTTGACGCCGGTCTGCTCGGCAAATTTCTTGGTATTGGCGACGAAACTGTCGAACTCGGCTTGAATGAACTGCTTCCATCGCAGGACCCGGATCGAGGCGCCTGGTTCCGGCGCGGGGCCGTTCCAGGACGCCGCCGCGCGCACAGCGCCGCCCGGCAGAAGCAAAAAACCCGCAGCACCGCCGGATTGCAAAACGCCCCGCCTGGTGATGTCGACCATGAATTCCTCCCTTGCCAGCGGTGTGCGCGACGTCGTGAAGCGCTCCCTTTTGGCTCGGTTTTACACCCGGCTTCATCCAATCGCCAAGGCGTCGCGCAAGAGTGATTGCAGCCTCGCGGTCAGCGCGCGCGCTGGTCTGGTCCGAGACGACGACCCGCAAACCAGGGACGTAAGGTTGTCGGACAATAGGATATCTGTTGGCGGCGTTCGCTTGTCGACGTCCCTCTTTTTGGCATTTGATGATTTGCGAAAGCGGCATCGGTTCCGATGCCTGCGGCGATTAAAATCGCCGCAGGCGTCCTGGCGTCGGACTTCTCGTTGCTGACAAAAAATTGGCTCAATGATTCCGCTGTCCTCGGGTCGTCAGGCGACCGCTCCGCGAGAGTCGAATTGCAGGGGGTTTGTGCGTTCCTATCGGACGATTCCGGCCGTCCGCACCAATGGGAGCGTACCAAGGTCAAAGTCATGAGCCTTCCGTCGCCGTCCTGCGTAGCCGGTTGGGCGGCGGTCGTATGGTTGGCCGCCAATCTCATCTGGCTCAACGTCGCCGCGCAGGTGCTCATTACCTTCCTCGTGCCGCTCATGATCGGCTTCCTGGTGGCGGTGGTAAAGGCGCTGCCCGAGCCGTACCGGCTGCGCGGCTGGTATCTGGCGTCGCTCGCTGGGGTTGGCGCCCTTTGTTTCCGCGGTCGGCGTGTTTGGGGGCGTTCCGGCGCTGATGTGCGGTCTGCCGCCTGCGCTTGGCGGCCGAAGACCGGATGAGCGGGGAATCTGGCGATTCAGAGGTTCGCCATGCGCACGCATTTTCGGCGCTGGACGAAGGATATACGAGCCGGCGCTCGGCCGGCCGCTATCGCGAAGGAGTCGCGAGTGTCGCCGTTTCGAGTCAATGGGCTGAACGGGCATGCGCCTAAGTCCCATCTGATCCTTCTTCCCTAACAGCTTTCCATTCGTTCACACTCGGCCATTTCCATTTAGGCGCGTTATGCGGCGGCTGACCTCGGCAAACATACATTGGGTTTCCAGAGTCGACTTCGTGGACGAGTGAGGGTAGATCATTCAACGGCTGGGCCACGCGAGGTTCAGAACGATAAAGAGCGCGGGCGCACCGGCGGTGATGATGCGGCAGCGACCGCCACAAGTTTGGTAGGACATTCCCGCAATTGACGCCTACAGTCGAACTTCCCCCGGTTGCGACAGTCCTGCAGATCCTCGTCATCGACCTGCTGCTGAGCGGCGACAACGCCGTCGTCGTCGCGATGGCGAGCCGAGGCCTGCCGGATTCGCAAAGGCGCGCCGCGGTGACGCTGGGGATCGCCATTGCCATCCTACTCCGGATTGCGCTGACCTCCGGCGCGACGATCGCATTGCAACTGTCGGGCGTTAAGATCGTGGGCGGCATCCTCTTGCTCATGATCGCGACGCGGCTTGCCGCCAGGGACGAACCCATCCGCCTGCGGCACGGCGGATCGGCCCCCGGCCCCGGCCGCAGTCGCTTGGCGACAGCCATTGCCGTGATCGTCGTCGCCGATCTGATCATGAGTTTCGACAACGTCGTCGCGATCGCGGCGGTGGCGCGGGGCAACATCCTGCTGCTGTCTCTCGGCCTGCTGCTGAGCATTCCCTTCCTGGTGTGGGGCGCCTCGCTGGCGATCACTCTGCTGCGCCGTTATCGGCCGCTCGTCATCGCGGGCGGCGCGCTGCTCGGCTGGATTGCGGGAGATATCGCGGTCAGCGATCCTTTGATCGTCGACTGGATCAACAGTCAGGCGCCGGCCCTGCCGTACGCGGTGCCCGCTCTTGCAGCGCTGCTCGTGCTCGCCGAAACACTGTGGGCCGGGACGCCTAAATCGGCCCTGGGGGCGCCACAGCCTGCCGTGGACGGCGCCGGGACGCAGCGGGCCGCCCTTGGTGGCGCCTCGGCCGTTGCCCGCCAACAGCGCTGGCTTGATCGCGTCGTTGGGTCGCGTCTTGTGGTCGGCGCGGGAAAGGGAGCTGCGGACCAACGCGGGAGCGTCGAATGAGCGCCGACCATGACGTTCGCGACATCGAGAAGGAACAGCACCTCGAATTCGGCGATGTCATCCGCATCGTCGGTAGACAACTGCACTGGACATGGCGGATTTCCCGTCCCGGCAGCAAATCCGTCGTCCTGCTGATTGGGTTCGCAGTTGCGGTCTGGCTGCTGTCGGGTATCTACAAGGTCCAGCCGGACGAGCAGGGCGTGGTGCTGCGGTTCGGGAAATGGATCGAGACGACCACGCCAGGCGTGCACTACCGACTGCCGTATCCGATCGACCTCGTGATGCTCCCCAAGGTGACCGCAATCAATCAGGTGAGGCTCGGCGAACCGGCGGCGCCCATGGCGCTACCCGGCGTGTCGACCCAAAGCGAACTGGCGGTTGCCTCCACTGAGAACGTCAACAACCTGATCGGGCTCGACGAGCACCAGGCGCTGACCGGCGATGAGAATATCGTCAAGGTCGATTGCGTCGTCCTGTGGCAGATCAAGGATGCGGGGGAGTTCCTGTTCCGTGTCTACGATCCCGAGGACAAGGTCAGGCTTGCGGCGGAAAGCGCGCTGCGCGAGGTCATCGGCCAGACGCCGATCCAGGCGTCGCTGTCGGAGAAGCGGCGCGAAATAGCCGACCAGACGCGCGACTTGGTCCAGCAGTGGCTTGATGCCGAACACGCAGGCATCGTGGTGCGCCAGATTCAGTTGCAGCGCATCGATCCGCCTTCGGCCGTGTTCGATGCCTTCAACGACGTGCAACGCGCGAGGGCCGACCAGGAGCGGGCCAGGAATGAAGCCGAGGCCTATGCCGGTGACATTATTCCGCGAGCCCGCGGCGAGGCGGATCGGATGATCCAGGATGCCGAGGCCTACAAGGCGCGGACAGTCAACGTGGCCGAAGGCGAGGCGAAGAGTTTTCAGGCGATGTACCAGAGCTATGCCAAGGCGGAGGGAGTTACCGCCTGGCGGCTCTACGTGGAAAGCATCGACGAGGTGCTGCGCAAGGCCAACCGGGTCATCATTGATTCGTCGGGCAAGGGTGTCTCGGGGCTGGTTCCCTACCTGCCGCTCACCGATCTGAAGCCGCCGGCAGGCGCCGACCAGAAACCCAAGCTAGGCGCGCCAGGCCAGGAACAGGGCGTGATGCGATGAAACAGTCGTTCGCGATCGGCGCTATCGTGGTCGCAGTGCTCGTCGTCTGGTTGGCTAGCGCGGCGCTCTACACCGTGTCGGAGGTTCAGCAGGCCATCGTGGTCCGTTTGGGCAGGCCGATCGCGGTGGAAACCGAGCCGGGTGTCAAGGTCAAGTTGCCGTTTGTCGACGATGTCATCTTCTATGACGCGCGGCTGATGACGGTGGAACTGCCGCTTGAGGAAACGATCCTGGGCGATCAGAAGCGCATCCAGGAACAAGTCTACGCCGGGTTCCGCATCACCGATCCGCTACAGTTCTACCTGTCGGTTCGAACGATGGCGCAGGCGCAGATCCAGCTCATCCAGTTGATCGGCTCGTCGGTCCGCCGCGAACTGGGGCAGGTGCCGCTCGGGGCGCTGTTGTCGCACGATCGCGACCGCATCAGCGATAACATTCGGGCCGACGTCGCTGAAAAGACGAAGTCGCTGGGCATCGAGATTTCGGAGATCCGGTTCCATCGGGCGGACCTTCTGATCGAGACCAGCCAGGCGATCTACGACCGCATGAAATCGGAGCGCCTGCGAGAAGCGAAAGAGCTGCGCGCGCAGGGGTCCGAATGGGCCCAGGAAATCCAGGCCAAGGCGGATCGGGAGCGCACGGTTCTGCTGTCCCAGGCACAACGCCAGGCGAGCATCATTCGCGGCGAGGCCGACGCCGAAGCCAATAACCTGCTTGCCGCTGCCTACAGCGAGGATCCGGCATTCTACGAGTTCTACCGTTCGCTGCAGAGCTATCAGCGAACCTTGGCCGACTCGAACCCGATGCTTGTTCTGTCGCCCGACGCGAGGTTTCTCCGCACATTCGAAGCGGGCCCTCCCGCGCCGAAATAATGAGCCGACTGCGCGTCACGCGACCCATTCTGGGGTCCGGTGTCACGACCAAGGAGATTCGGAGATGAGATCAATCGGACTTGCCGCCGCCACTGGGTTTGCCGCCGCTACTATTGCGCTGGCGTGGTCCACGGCCCCGGCGCGGGCCGAGGATGTCGCTGCGCAATTTACCGTCGCACTATTCGACCAGGCGTGCGTGCAGAATTTCGGGCACCTCGACCGCGTGGGGGACTGGGCCCTCAACCGCGACCTGGCGCCGATCGTCAATCCGCTGGCCTTGCAGGTTTACATGGGCTTCCGCGTGTCGGCCCATACGCATGAACATTCGGTCGCCGGCGGCGGCGTGTTGAATCTGGGGCAGGCCTGGGCGGTTCCAGGGCCCTCAGGGCATTTCGTCCTTTCGACGCGCTTCGACCCCGAGTCCTGCATCGTGTGGGCGCAGGCCGCGGATCAGACGGAGGTCGAGGCCGGCTTCAAGGCCTTGATCGGGCGCGCGAGCAAGCCGGGGGTCATTGTCACCCTCGACCAGGACAAGAGCATCGAGGTGCCAAACGCCAAGGTCCACGTGCAGGTCTATCGGTTCTGGATCAAACCCGAGACGTCATTCGCGCTAGTGTTGGCCACGGTCAATCGTTCGGGCGGTCCATTCCAAGCCATGATTCAGACGCAACGG
>Ga0123355_10021486_pt1 | contig 10330 bp, 10 predicted proteins | sample TergutEmb28metaG_3_FD_89872 | JGI IMG/M metagenome (GOLD analysis project Ga0123355, IMG submission 89872) | Embiratermes neotenicus P1 segment gut microbial communities from Petit-Saut dam, French Guiana - Emb289 P1 | ecosystem: Host-associated > Arthropoda: Insects > Digestive system > Gut ... | reverse complement strand
TAATAATAATAATAATAATAATAATAATAATAATTGCAGACTGTGTAAACAATTTGACGAGACAGTAGACCACAATATCCCAGCACGCCGGAATTTGTCTGACTGGTCAACGAAGCACAAAAAATGGCGTGCAAGATTAGTTGGGGCGCCTTTTAAAATTTGAACCGTGCATCCCGCAAATATAAGTGCGAGCTTCAAAATTTGAGCCATGTTACTCGGTTGCACCATCAACTATAGGAACAGCATTGCTGCCTTTAATGTTACGGTAATGAATAACCGTGTTCTGTTGCGCTTGCCATAGTATTACTTACAGTTATGGAATAAAATTAAACTAAATTGTTTTGCGGCATTAGCACGAGTAACAAAAATAATAGGTGAAATAATTCAATTTAATTCCTCGTCTTACTCGTTTTGTGTGCTGACTGCAACAGCAAAGCGGCCAGCTACAAACATAGATCAAGTACAGGGTTATTCGAAACGACTGTCGGGGTTTTAACAACTTGTCATACACAATACATTTGAGATAGGAGTGTATTTTTTTATTTAATAGAACAAGGCTCCACGTTTTTGTTACATACCTTACAGGTGGTATATATTTGCACCCTTTGTGATTCTACAAACATCAACACGATAATCCAGTTCGTTCCAAACTGTTTGTAGCATGTCAGCGGTGATGGTTTTAAGGGCGGTTCTGATTCGTACCTTCAGTTCCGGGATACTTGCGGCAAGAGGAGGAACATAAACCTGATCCTTGACGCAACCCCATAGAAAGAAATCACATGGGGTTGCATCTGGAGAAGTTGTTAAAACCCCGACAATCATTTCGATTAACCATGTACGAAGTGTGCAACAAAGAAAAGTGAAGATGAGCACAGCGGGGACAAGAAGCATAGTATTACAATTAATTTATCAAACATTCGTAGTTAATATAGAATTTTAGAACTGTCTCAAAAACGGGAAACGTCTGCTTGTAAAGTACCAAAACAAGGAGTTAAAAGTGTACATTTACCCAACAGAACGAATAAAACAGATACCTAGGCAAGAATGCAACGTGGCGACACTTTAACTTGTAATGGAACTGTCCGAAAGATACTCCAGAATAGCATCATCAAACATCTGAAGTCACCATAGGATACTCAGATTCAGCTGAAAATTTCATTGATGATATGCACATGTCCTGTGACAGTGGATTTGTAGGTACATTTATTCAATTACAAATGGCATACTTGTATTTCACATGAAATCAATTAACATTTGTAACAATAATTACTTTATAGACCGCATGTAGATTCTAAATGGTTTTCAAGACACTTGGTCCAATTTTCTGTCATTCAGACTTAATTGTATTTGATTACAAGTTACAATAACGCCACGTTAGTAATAACGTCATTCATTTCAGTTCATTTCCTGTTTATTAACTTGGGGAGGCAAGGTCCAGGTGTCCAGTGACAGAAACAGCACAGTATAGGAAAGCAATTAAAAAAAGGACAATAAACAGGGCACATATGAAACAAACAGAAACAAGACAAAAGGAAGAATACTGAAAGGAATTAATTAGGACACATTATTATAAACTAATTATAATATCAATTTTAAATGTGACACCAGCCCTCCGAAGACATTAGAATCACTACAAACTGAATCCACCATTGTCAACCCTGGCGGAGGGGCAATTTTGGAAGAACGGACTAACATGAGACGAAGGGGAGTTTCGGAAGTTCCGAATTGGAACTCGAAGACTAGTAATGTCCATGGAGACGGACAAGATTTAGAATCAAAAGAATATTAATAACAAGAATTTCTTCACGTTGCCGTCTTCTCTCACGTTAACTAAAGAGCGTTGGCATAGATATTGCCGCTATTGTCTGGGAAAATAATCTGTTTTAACAAAGAGCTGCGAAGGTCATCTGAATGCTCTCAAGCTTTCTGGGACCAGTAAAGGTAATTGAATTCCATACTATAGACGCTACTATGATTTAGGTCTAACAATTTAAAAATATAATAATAATAATAATAATAATAATAATAATAATATCCCATTAATATCATTCTGTATTTGCATAAGAAATATCAAGTCGAATTAATACAACACTCTAAAGACAGAAAATGATAATTGCAGTTCAGGCAGTGTTCATGTCCTAACAAACACAATAGGCGTATGTAGTTCGGATCAGTTACACCAGTTGTACTTGTGCCATGTGACTTACTGTGGTATGATGTCAAAGAGTCGAGATTTCCTCCAAATTCTTTGGGCAGTGCGTCTTTAGTGATGTGTTGATGCACTGGTTCACACGACGTATGCACAAATATCTAGGAATATAATGTAATTAATTAGAATGATATGAAATGCGAACTTGCCAGTTATACACTTCATAGTTTGTGAGCGATATACGTTGAATCTAAAAATACCAACTAGTGATATATATATATAATTTTTATCGTTGCACCATGCGTTTTGAAATCAACGTAGTTTACACACCAACAAATGCACTATTCATTAACTTGGTTAAAATATTAAATTTACATTAAAATACACAATAATATCGCTCCTACAAGTTTCGGTCTTTAATGACCGTCATCAGGAAGCTTTATCTGTACCTAACTAAAGTTATATTTATGTTAAAACCCTCGGTAAAATTACGTCGGTATATATTTGGTGATGTGGCAGCATGTCGTAGAGCGACGTATGTGTTGTGTGCAGTGCAAAGGGAGAGAGAGTGTGTGTGTGTGTGGGTGTTGGTGTGTGTATTATATAGCATTGCACGATGGCAGATATAGCATCAACGTGTGTAATTAGTGAACAATTGAATGCAATTTTGTCATTTGGACGAAATGTTGTCATTGTATTCGCAATTAATTCTGAATCTTTATTCCAAGCCGGGAAGCAATTTATGGCAAACTCTGAGGCCTGTTGGCGTTTTTGTTCAGATCGTATTCTTCAAAACAAATGAAAGTAACCGCAGTGTTGTTGTGCTGTGTTGTATGCAGTGCTGTCCTTTACCTTTGTTAACTCAAATGTTGAATGTTGACTAGAAATGGCACTGGCAGTTTATATCGCCAACATATTTATGGGGCTATTTGAAGCGGACCATCCCTGCTCTGAACATGTGCATACTGCTAACCAAAACTGAAGAAATAGGAAGAGAAATGAAGTACCATCAACACAACTAGTAGATATTATATCTTTAATATGGCAGTGGTATAAAATAAAAGTAGTTTTTTTTTTAATTTGGCAGTTTGCTCTGCCTTATCTTGACGTAATAGGTAAAAGAGAGCATAGTATGCATGGTTTGGTGTCTTGCAGGTTTTGTTTTGCCCGAATTAGTTTTGATTAGTTTTGGAAGGTTGGATTTAGATATTGGTGTATGAATGGCACCGGAATTTTGTGTGTATTGCGTGTTAAATAGAAGATGCTGAATTGTTGAGGGAAAATTCCATGCCTAATTTTATCCAAATCTTACGCCAGTTGTAATAATTATTGGAATAACTTAATTTATGCCCCTGCGTACAAAAACTTAATATATGCCCTTGCGTAGAACGTGCCTTGAGCTGCTCCCAGTTGTACGAAATCCACAGTTACTGTGTGTGCTTACATGGAGATCGTCTGTACTGGACTGCACTCATGTAGGTAAAGAGATGCGGAGAGTGCAGGTAGAAGATCTCTTTACGCTTGTTTTATCATCAGATTGTTTTCGGAGGGGAATGTGGGTTTGTGGACAAACCACTGACAGTAAAGAACTCGTAAGATGGTGACGAAGATTTCGGTTATCAAGTGTTTGACAACAAAATTATTATGAGCAAGGAATTATAAAATACGCACTGTAGACGGCGCCATACTCTCTGAGGTGGCAACCACGCCTGATTCGGACAGCACCCAAACGTTCAGCTACCTGAAGGTGATTCATCCCGTTGCTTCATGAATCAAATTGTAGTCATATACAAGAGTTTTTTGTGTTCTTATTATAAAAGCTAACGAGATGCACTGTTTCTCAAATTTGTTTGATAAAGTACTCTACAAGTTTCGGGCAGGTCCACTGTCCATCATCAGGAGTATCTCAACACTGTATACACGCAATACATATCCTGACCACGCTAGCAGACAGCCAACAGAACTAGCATGCCAAATACTTATTGTGTGTATACAGTGTTGAGATACTCCTGATGATGGACAGGGGACCTGTCCGAAACATGTAGAGTACTTTATCAAACAAATTTGAGAAATAGTGCGTCTCGTTGGCTTCCATTATAAGAATATATCACGATGCACGGTCCTCTGTATGTCAAAGTGTTGTGTGTAACAGTACTATCACGAAACAGATACTGTTGTTCTGTCTAACGTTGAACAGTGCTTTTAGCCAAAAGCGAGCTTGAGGGCGTCTTGCCAGAATATGCAGACATAATCATGGGTCGCATGATTAATGGAGTGTTCTGGAACATTTCTCTTTTGACAGTCGGTCCAACTTGTTTGAGACCTTGCTTATCACTGGGCTTTCTTTTACATTTCCTTCACTTTCTCTTTTCCTGGGGTGGCGTTACCCTTATCTTCCAATTTATATGAAATCTTACCTTGTTTTCCTTGTTACACGTTGTGGAGAAACAGAGTTTACAAAGTTTCTTTTACATACTTCACGTGAATGTTTTCACTATCTATTTTTTTTTTTTTGACTAGTATAAAGTTTTCGTTATATACAAGTTTCTAAATCGCAACTTATGATGCTTTTACATACCATTGATATATCCCGTACACAATTGTGTTAATAAATAAAATAATATACAACAATTTACCCAAGTATACGACGCGCTCTTAAGTAAATTATGACGCACTGAACCGACTCTCGTGAAATTCACGACCAATTAACTGCGTGTTGTTTAAAACTTGTGTTCTAAATTGTACACAAGGCCGACAAACAACTTGGTCGCTGATACGTGCTTGTTTACTGTCGATGGGAGTACAGACGGGAGGATGTGGTCTCTATATAAGGTAAAATGGTTGCTAAGTGTAGCTTGCAGTGAAAATGAGTGACAAACTACAGGTGATACGAGAAAATTGTGCAGTTTTATAAAATTTAACCATCTTGACGTTAGGATTGATTAAATAACTTGTAATTGAAATAATATAATGCTAATTAGTGTATGTCAGCACAATTGTTTTATTACACAAAGTAATTACATAGGCTACATGTTTCGACTATTAATCAGTCATCTTCAGGCCTATTTTAATCGGTTTAGTCACAAAATGCTACGCACACATTGGGATCCCAGCTGGGATTTTGCATTTTGTGACTAAACTGATTAAAATAGGCCTAAAGACGACTGATTAATAGTCGAAACACGTAGTCTAAGTAATTACTTTGTGTAATAAAACAGTTGTGCTGACGTACAGTAATTAGCATTATATTACGTTTGTAGCACATGGTGATGCCTTCGATCAAGTTGTAATTACATAGTTAAGAAACATAAAATTACCTACGAGCACAATCCTTGTTGAACTCAGCCCTAATCTTGATGCGGGTGGACTGATTTTGTAGCGAAGTTTCAGAATGAAATGAACTGTAATCTCCGAGTACCCTTGCAGGGACCCTTGGATTACATTGCCCATAAGCAAATGAAGAACTTGCCCGCCATTTATGGAATCGGAAGGTCCATTACTATGATCACATGTTCCCTGTGCTGAGCACACTATTAACATTTATCTTTCCTGAGCTTCTGCAATACACATACCTTACTAGCAAGTTCCTTCTTTAGAAATGGTTTACTCAAGTTCAAGAACATCTCTGCTACGGGATTGGCGTTCACCAAATGGGTCGCTACGACGTTGCCAGGGAATGCATCCTGCAAAAATATAAAATTTTATTTTATATCAAACATTTTTTAATGTTATATATAATGTTATTTATTGGATACTGGTTACATGTATGGGCCAGGTAGGTCAGTCGGTATAGGGACTGAGCTACGGGCTGGACGGTCCAGGATCGAATCCCCGTGGGAACGAGATTTTCCGCCCGTCCAGACCGGCCCTGAGGCCCACCCAGTCTCCTGTACAATGGGTACCGGGTCTTTCCCGGGTGTAAAGTGCGGCCAGGGCGTGCTGCTGACCACTCACTCCCTTCTAGTGCCGCGGTCAATGAAGAGTAGAGCTATACCTCTACCCACCCTCTGGGCCATATCGGGCCTGTAACAGGATCACTTTACCTTTTATTACCTTTTTACTGGTTACATATATCCCTCTCTTCTTTGTTGTTATTGCATTTTGTTACAAACATACCGAGTCTACAATCATCACTTGTCACAATTCAATCCACTTCATTGCGCGTAAAAACTTCTGGAATAAGATGTGTTTCAAATTAAAGACAGCAAAATTGCCGAACTCTTTTCCCCCCCAAAATCCGACCCTTATCTAGGGTTCATGTGAACTCAAGACTGTAATACAGGCCTGAATATTGGGCTCGAAGGAATGCAATTATTTTAATGTTTTATGCTACAGCAATATGTGCACCTAACCCAAGTATGAGTAAGAGAAGCTATGAAATTTTATGATGTACGTATACCTTAGGTAACCCAAGAGTTGTCGAGGGTTCGTGACACTTGCCTCAGCGTAGGAGGACTGCTTCCGAACGTTTAGAACGTGAAGACATAAATATTAGCTGTACAGTACCTGTGTTGTTAACCGGAAATCTACGTATAGAATTTTATTGCGTAAATTACAAGAGTGCATTGTGGAAATATATTGAATAGCACTTTCTCTAATATAAAGTTGCACTGTATTGTTTACTACTTCTGTTTCATTTTCAACGGGTTCTAACTGCTGTGCACTGCACGACATATTCAAGCAATGACACGTTTTACTTCCGTATTTACATGCAAATTTTTTAATGGCCGTCCTGTAGTTCTCAAACTAGCCACACGACCGATCAGCAAACATATGTGGAACTAGAGGGTGCCTCAACGATTGCTTTAAAGAGGAAGCCAAAACTACGAAATTCAACGAACATCGCACAATCAGCCTCATCGCACATGCAGGAAAGAGATTACCGAGGATTCTTAGAGGAAGGATTGTAAAGAAAATCGTGGATGCACTGGAGAAGATAGTTTGTATTAGAAGAGGTAAAGGAAATGGAGACGCAGTTGGGATGCTGACAATAATATGAGAACGAACTTCGGACATAGATGAAGAAACTGTGTGCTTGCTTCGTAGATTGGCAGAAGACATTTGAACATGTAAATTGGACCTAATTAATGCAGATCCTGAAGGAAATTTGTATCGACTGGCGCGAAAGAAGAAACATCAACAAGCTATACATGGATCAGATTGTTAAAGTACGACTGGACCAATGGGAGACAAGAAGTGTGAAGATTAACGGAGGGGTTACACAAGGATCCTGTTTGTCAGTGATTCTGTTCAGTTGATACAGCGAGTACCTTACCAAGGAAGCTCTTTAAATGTTTTAAGACTTCAAAATAGACAAGTAACTCCACGCTGAAATGTGCAGGTGACATTGCACTACTGGGTCAAAGAAGAAACGGTACTACGAGTAATGATTCATAGACTAATTGAAATTGGAAGATGCTATGGACTGGAAATGAATGTGGAAGGAACTAAGGTAATGAAAATTTAAAGGCAGCCTTCCCCGGTAGAGATTATGATGGATCAAAAGCAGCTGGATAACTTGGAATATTTCGACTGTTTGGATAGCATTATAGCAAGTGGTGCAATATGTACACGTGAAATTGAATCCAAGATTGCGTTGGCAAAGCAGCATTCAACAAAATTTATCAGCAAATTGGACTTGAATGTAAGGAAGAATCTAGTAAAGTGCTACATGTGGAGCATAGCTTTGTATTGTGCTGAAACTTAGCATACTTCTGATAGTAGCTCAGAAATGCCTGTAAATGTCTTAAAATATGGCGCTGGAGAAGGTTGGAGATCATTTGGATCGATTGCATGAGAAATGAGGACTATCACATAGGGTCAAGGAAGACAGGAATCATAAGGCTCGTCATCTCCGTTGTGTTTATAATTAAACTAGATTGCAGTGTATGTATGTGCTAACACAACTATATGATGGTAGAGATATGTATAGAATTTATTACATAAACAACTACATGTTTCGGCCCTTTACATTGGCCATCTTCAGGTTGCGAAATGAAAAACATTAGTAAGCAGCTATACTCGACTTATGTGGGTTGTGTACAGTGGGGAGGTAAGGGGTGAATTGGGTACGAGATCTCGCATGTGTTATGTAGGATGGGTGGTGTGGGTACATGGGTTCTGCTATTATATGCTATTCTAGGTTAATATAGTTGGATCTACGGTAGATCGCACTCTGTGGAGCACTCGCTCTGGACGAGGCTACGGACCTCTCGGCAGGGAGACTACGGAGTGAATGAGTCCTATATTAAAAGGTCTTTTTGTTCCAATTAAGTCAGATTAATATGTCTGAGCCGGTCCCAGTGGCTGCGCGGTTTAAGGCGTAGGTCTGCGGCCGCTTGCCTGCTGAGATTGTGGGTTCGAATCCCACCGCGGGCATGGAAGTCTGTCTGTTGTGAGTGTTGTGTGTTGTCAGGTAGAGGTCTCTGCGACGAGCTGATCACTCGTACAGAGGACTCCTACCGACTGTGGTGCGTCGTTGTGTGTGGTCTAGAAACCTCGTGAATGAGGAGGCCGTGGCCCACTGGGGGACTGTTGCGCCAAGAACAAACAAAATACTCCTGTGATATCTTTCTCAGAGGCTGACATACGCCTACACCTTGCCATGTTTACAAACTGCCAACATGACAGCGGTGTGTATACTGACAGCACGAAGGAAGTGTGGTGTTTTTTTTTCGAATTATTTGGTACTCCATACCTGTATGTAGGTGTAGTATTTTTTGACAGTGGCAATATGCATTCTGGCAGCGTGTGCCAAAGTTGTTCCTTTCATATCTATCACAAACACAAAGCCAGGGACTGCGCCGTGTTCCCACAGCGTTATATCCTGTAGCATGAACCATGTGTTTAGGGCGTTTTCGTAGGAGAATTTGGACGCGTCCTCATTAGCAAGGTGACCAAGCATCACAATATTCCCATGTTGGTCTCTGTTGGGCACTGTCATCATCTGTCTGCGAAAACAAACATAGATATATTTGAAAACAGCCTTTGCTTGCTATATACAGACATTCTCGTTATTTTAATTCACATTCCTTCCTGAACAAAACAAATTAGACTTACGAGATGACCATGCTGTGTATGCGCTGGCGCACGTGTATGTGTGTCAAGGTGTGTCAAGGTGTGTCTAGGTGTGTGTAGTGTGTCTGTGTGCGTGTGTGTTGGTGTCTGGATGTGTGTAGTGTGTGTAGTGTGTCTGTGTGCGTGCGTGTTGGTGCCTGGGTGTGTGTAGTGTGTGTAGTGTGTTTAGTGTGTTTAGTGTGTCTGTGTGCGTGTGTGTTGGTGTCTGGGTGTGTGTAGTGTATGTAGTGTGTTTGTGTGCGTGTGTGTTGGTGTCTGGGTATGTGTAGTTTGTCTGTGTGCGTGTGTGTTGGTGTCTGAGTGTGTTTAGTGTGTTTAGTGTGTCTGTGTGCGTGTGTGTTGGTGTCTGGGTGTGTGTAGTGTGCGTAGTGTGTCTGTGTGCGTGTGTGTTGGTGTCTGGGTGTGTGTAGTGTGTGTAGTGTGTCTGTGTGCGTGTGTGTTGGTGTCTGGGTATGTGTAGTGTGTCTGTGTGCGTGTGTGTTGGTGTCTGAGTGTGTTTAGTGTGTTTAGTGTGTCTGTGTGCGTGTGTGTTGGTGTCTGGGTGTGTGTAGTGTGTGTAGTGTGTCTGTGTGCGTGTGTGTTGGTGTCTGGGTGTGTGTAGTGTGTGTAGTGTGTCTGTGTGCGTGTGTGTTGGTGTCTGGGTGTGTATAGTGTGTGTAGTGTGTCTGTGTGCGGTAGGTTGCAGTAGCGTTCAGGCGCATTTAACAATTGTGAAGGGAAAAACATGCCGCGTGTTTTAAGAATGTCAAGAAATATGAGCCGCGGACAACCAGTGTGGTGAGGAAAATAGTGTTCCTTCTACAGACTGTCTGGGAAACTCTAGAATGACTTGTATACTGTGCCAAGCTCCAGTTGATGTTCTTTGCACCGTGCATCAATGATAATTAAACACTTTATTATATATGTAGATAAGATTAAAATTATAAAATATTTAAAAGTGCTCCAACATGTTTTGGATCACAGAGGATCCATCATCAGGGGGCCTTGTACAGTGCTTGGCTAAAAATTACAAGAATGATTCTATCGTGTCCGTTGACATGGACAAGGTCGGTGTTATGGCAGCATATTCTGACCCGTTGTGCGTGTGTACACACGCACAACGGG
>Ga0123355_10021485_pt1 | contig 10331 bp, 17 predicted proteins | sample TergutEmb28metaG_3_FD_89872 | JGI IMG/M metagenome (GOLD analysis project Ga0123355, IMG submission 89872) | Embiratermes neotenicus P1 segment gut microbial communities from Petit-Saut dam, French Guiana - Emb289 P1 | ecosystem: Host-associated > Arthropoda: Insects > Digestive system > Gut ... | reverse complement strand
TTATACCAGACTCGGCGGCAATTTCCACTGGATGACTCATCCCTAGGCTTAGCTTAATGCCTTCACCCTTCATCTCGGCCTTGTAACCAACACCATTAAGGAACAAGTATTTTGTAAACCCTTCCGTCACACCAATGATCATGTTTTCAATCAAGCGATTGTAAAGTCCATGCAACGCACGACTTTCATTTGCGTCATTTCCGCGCTTAACCAAAACTGTACCATCTGAAATCTCCACTGTGATTGGTTTTTTGATTTCTTGTGTCAAAACATCGCCACGTGGTCCAGTAACATTGACCTTTACTCCGTCAAATTCGACTTTTACTCCGGCTGGAATTGTTAAAATTTTCTTTCCTACTCTACTCATATCCGGTCCCCCTTACCATATATAGGCGAGAACTTCGCCACCAAGGTTTTTCTCTCTTGCTTCTTTGTCTGTCATCAAGCCACTGCTTGTTGAAACTATTGCGATACCAAGACCACTCAAAACACGCGGAAGATCTTTTGATTCTGAATAAACACGCAATCCGGGCTTTGAAATACGACGGAGCCCCTGAATAACACGCTGCCTATCATTTGTCATCTTGAATGTCAACTTAATCATTCTGTCCTCTTCGACTGCCCCTACCAAATAGCCCTCTTTCACCAAAATTTTGGCGATTTCCATTTTAATCTTGGAAACTGGTACCAATACCTCTTCACGTTTTACGTTGATTGCATTTCTCATGCGCGTCAACATGTCCGCAATAGGATCAGTGGTCACAACATTTATTTTTTTATTCTTCATTCTTTTATCCTCCTTACCAGCTGGCCTTTTTGAATCCAGGTATTTCACCCTTAAGTGCCTTTTCACGGAAACAAACCCTGCAAATTCCGTATTCTTTTAATACCGCTTTTGGTCGTCCGCAAATCGTGCAACGGGTGTATTCCGCAACTTTTGTCGCCTTGCCGTTATGCTTACCTGCACGTTTTTGCTTTTCTTTTAATGCTACTTTTGCCATTACTTGCCCCCTTCTTTTCTAAATGGGAAACCCATTTCTGTCAAGAACGCCAATGCGTCTTTTTTATCCTTTGCGGTTGTAACAACTACGATGTCAAATCCGCGGACCTTTTCGATTTTTTCGTAACTGATTTCCGGGAAAACAAGTTGCTCCTTTATACCAAGCGCGTAATTTCCAAACCCGTCAAATGATTTTGGTGAAATTCCACGGAAGTCACGAACACGCGGCAACGCAATAGAAATAAGCTTGTCCAAAAATTCGTACATTCTCTGTCCACGCAATGTGACTTTTGCACCAATTTTTTGACCCTCACGCAACTTAAAGTTCGAAATACTCTTCCTTGCTTTGGTTTCAATTGGCTTTTGACCTGTGATAAGTGCCAACTCCTCTATTACACCTTGCATACTTTTTGTGTTGTCCTTAATGTCCCCAAAAGACGTGTTAATAACAACTTTATCAATTTTTGGAACTTCGTTTACATTTTTAAACCCATGATTTTTCATCATAGCAGGTATAACCTCGTTAACATATTTGTCATGCAACCTATTATTTATTCCACTTTTGTTTTTACTCATTTCTTACCCTCCCATCTTGCGGTTAGTTGTTCCCGCTGCTGGTTTTTGTGAATTTACCGTTGGCTTTTTGACTTTGACATCGGCTGTTGATTTTACCTGACGACGAACGATTGGTTTTTTAACTTCGCTTGTTGCTTCAACTTCTTTTACTTCGGCTTCCACTTCCTCTTTTGCTTTTGGTTTCACATATTTTTTATCAAGCACTTCTTTACACTTCACGCAAACACGCTGACGGAAACCTTTTATTTCCACATGCCCAACACGTGTTGCCTTTCCGCATTTACAAAGAATTTGGACATTGCTGATATTAATTGCGGATGGTTGCTTGGTTCTTTGCGATTTTTGTTGTGCACTTCTGGCTTTTTTGTGCTTGATGACGATGTTTGCACCCTCAACAACAACTTTACCTTCAACAGGATCTACAAAGATAACCTTTCCCTCTTTCCCTTTATCTTTTCCGGCAATAATTACTACTTTGTCACCCTTACGAATGGACACGTTCATCGCCTCTTTCTTTACATTTCTCTTATTGAATTTCATTATAACACCTCCGGGGCCAATGATACAATTTTCATACTCCCCCTCTCACGGATTTCACGTGCAATAGGTCCAAATATACGCGTGCCTTTTGGATTACCGTCTTTATCGATAATTACCACGGCATTGTCATCAAAACGAATATGTGTCCCATCGTTACGCTTGATTTGGTACGTGGTTCGAACGACAATTGCCTTCACTACTTCCCCTTTCTTCACCACTCCACCAGGGGTTGCACTTTTGACACTGGCAACAACTACGTCACCTATGCTTGCACTTCTGCGATAACTGCCACCCAAAATACGAATTATACCAAGTTCTTTCGCACCGGTGTTATCCGCAACGTTAACTCTACTTTCTGGTTGTAACATGCTTTTTTCCTCCCCTTCTTACTTCACTTTCTCGATAACACGAAGAAGTCTAAAGTATTTGTCCTTGCTTAATGGTCTGGTTTCGACGATTTCGACTGTATCGCCAATTGAACATTCATTTTGTTCATCATGTGCCTTAAACTTTGTGGTCGTAACAACAACTTTTCCGTATAGTGGATGTGGAACCTTGTTGATAATTTGAACCACAATAGTTTTGTCCATTTTGTTACTGACAACTTTCCCAATACGTGTTTTACGAAGCCCACGCTTTTTTTGTTTTGCAACTGGTTTACTGGTTTTTTTTACTTCCTTTTTAACAACTGGCTTCTTAACTTCAACAACTTTCGCAGTTTCTGTTTTTGCAGTGTTCGCCACAGAAGGTTTTTTAGCTGCCGTAGTACCAGCGGTCTTTTTAACCGGTGCTTTTTTTGCAACTGCTTTTTTAACTTCAGCCATTATTTCTTACCTTCCTTTTTTTTCTTTCCTGTATTTTTTGGTACATCCAACTCACGCTCTCTCAATATTGTCATAACACGTGCGATATCTTTTTTTACGATGTCCAGTTGCTGTGGATTTTTCAATTGCCCAACACTATTTTGAAATCTCAAATTAAATAATTCTTGTTTCAAACTTAACAACTTTTCTTTCAACTCGCCTGTCGTTTGGCTGTGATACATTTCTGCTCTATTCATTATGCACCCTCCTCTTCTTCTGTTGGTTGGTCAAGAATAATTTCTTTACCTTTAACCCATTTTCTTTCTCTGATTACGTCGCGCTTCACAAATTTTGACTTGACCGACAATTTGTGCATCCCGAGACGCAATGCTTCGCGCGCCACTTCCTCACTAACCCCTGCCAATTCGTACAACAATCTGCCGGGTTTGACAACCGCGACCCAAAATTCTGGTGAACCTTTTCCGGAACCCATGCGTGTTTCAGCTGGCTTCTTTGTAACAGGCTTGTGTGGGAATATGTTAATCCAAACCTTACCACCACGCTTTGTATAACGCGTCATTGCAATACGTGCGGCCTCTATCTGACGGCTGGTAATCCATCCCGGCTCGGTTGCAACCAATCCATAATCACCATATGTCAATTTATTTCCGCGTGTGGCGACCCCTGTCATGCGACCACGATGTTGTTTTCTTCTTTTAACTCTTTTTGGCATTAACATGTTACTCGCCCTCCTTCTTTGGTGCTTCTGCCTTTTTTACGATAACCCTTTCAAATGTTGGCTTCTTTGTTCCAACGGTAAAAGACTCTCTACGTTCTGGTCTTGGTCTATCTGGGTCAAAAGGCTTTCTGTCTGGATCAAATGGACGACGTGGTCCATCAAATGGCTTCCTATCTCCAAATGGCTTTCTATCTCCAAACGGTTTACGGTCATTTGGTTTGCGCTCTGACCGACTTGCCCTTGTTACTTCACCTGTCCTGCGTGTTTTACCCTTGATTTCGCCGTGGCAAATCCAGCACTTCACACCAATAATACCAAATGTCGTCGCCGCTTCCGCCGTTCCATATTCAATGTCACTGCGAATTGTATGAAGTGGCAAAATCCCTGTTTGGTAATACTCGCTTCGTGCAATATCCGCACCATCCAAACGACCACCAACCATAACCTTGATACCCTTAACACCGGATTTCATCGCTTTTTGCATTGCCATCTTCATCGCACGACGCCATGCAACACGCTTTTCCAACTGACTTGCGATGGATTGCGCCACCAATACCGCGTCTGCGTCGATATTTTTAACTTCCTTAATGTTGACTTCCAACGCTTTTGTGCCTGTGATTTTGGCAAGTTGCTTTTTTAACGCTTCAATCCCCGCACCCTTTGTTCCAATCAACATACCCGGACGACCCGTGAAAATGTTCACGACAACACGTGCCGATGCACGTTCAATTGTAATTTTTGAAATTGAACACTGCGCATAAGTCTTCGCGATAAAAGCACGAATATCATGGTCTTCTTTGATGAAAACCGCGATGTCTTTTTTGCTTGCGACCCATGTGCTGCTCCAATCTTTGTTTATGCCTACACGAAACCCGTGTGGATTAACCTTTTGTCCCATAGTTTACTTCTTCGCTCCTTTTTTTACCGTGCTTTCTGCCTTTGACTTTTGCTCTGCCCTCACTGCTGCCGGCTTTTTTGTGCCAAGTGGTTTTGATGCAACGTTTGGTTTTGGTGCCAATGGTCGCTCCCCTTGTGTTTCTGGAATGTCTACTGCCTTTGCCAACGATTTTGTTGCTTTAGTTTGTTTTGGCTCTTTCCCCTCTTTTTGGGCTTTAGTTTTCATTACGACCTCCTTCTCTTTTCTCTCGTCTAATATTATCTGAATGTGAGAAGTTCTTTTCAATATACGGTCCGCCCTTCCGCGTGCACGTGGCATCATACGTTTAAGTGTCGGACACGCCATCGACCAACATTCCGCGACGTACAAACTGTCCTTCATGATGTTCAAATTGTTTTCTGCGTTTGCTGCCGCCGAATTCAACACCTTAAGTATAGGTGCACATGCCGATTTGTTGGTGTTTTTCAAAATGTTTACCGCAACCTCATAATCTTTACCACGCACCAAATCCAAAACGATTTCGATTTTACTGCTTGGAATTCTTATGTACTTTACCAATGCCTGAGGACGACGGTCTTTATTCGCTGCCCTGGCAATTGCCTTTTCTCTTTCTCTTTTTGCCATATCTTACCCCTTCTTACCTTTTGCCTTGATGGCCTTTACCCCACCGTGACCGTTGTATGTACGTGTTGGGGAAAATTCGCCCAACTTGTGTCCCACCATTTCGGCTTTAACGTACACAGGAATGTGTTTTTTACCGTTGTGAACCCCGATGGTATGTTCAACGAAACTTGGTAAAATTGTGCAACTCCTGTCCCAAGTTTTGATAACCTTTTTCTCGCCTTTTGCGTTCATGGCTTCAATACGTTTTTCTAACTTTTGATTTACGTATGGGCCTTTCTTAATACTTCTACTCATTATTTCTTAGGTCTCCTTTTCAAAATAAACTTGGTGCTGTTCTTGCGGTTTTTGCGGGTCTTCATACCCAACGCTGGTTTACCCCACGGTGTAACTGGACTTGCCATACCAACCGGGCTTTTCCCCTCACCGCCACCGTGTGGATGGTCGCATGGATTCATAACAACACCACGAACGGTAGGCTTAATACCCATGTGGCGTTTACGCCCCGCTTTGCCCAATGAAATCAACTCGTGGTCAATGTTTCCAATTTGTCCAATTGTCGCATAACACTTTTCCGGAACTTTACGCATCTCACCACTTGGCAATTTCAATATCGCATATCCGCCGTCCTTACCCATCAATCGTGCATAATTTCCCGCACTTCTCGCCATCTGTCCGCCCTTACCTGGCTGCATTTCGATGTTGTGAACCATCTGACCAATTGGCATTGAACCCAATGGCATCGCGTTACCAACTTTGATTTCGACGCTCTCCCCACTGATGACTTTGTCACCTTTTGACAATCCTAAAGGCGCTAAAATGTATGCCTTTGCCCCATCAACGTAATGCAAAAGTGCAATATTTGCGGTACGGTTCGGGTCGTATTCAATACCATTCACGATTGCAGGAACGTTAAATTTGTTACGCTTGAAATCGATGATACGATATTTTTGTCTCGCCCCGCCCCCAATATGACGCGTTGTAATTACCCCGCGATTGTTGCGACCCCCTGTCTTGTTCTTTTTAACAAGAAGGCTTTTTTCGGGTGCCTTTCTTTTATCCGTAATTTCATCAAAAGTCGACGATGTTTTGAATCGTGAACCCGGTGAAGTTGGATTATACCTTTTAATTCCCATAATTTTTTCCTTTTATTTTTCTACTGCTAATCTAATATTAATTTTTGCTACTCTGATTAAGCTTTGCAATCCAGTGTGACTTTCTTCTTTTTTTAACATGTTTTCAAGAACTGTAATATCACTTTGGTCATGCTCCCTCTTGTCTACACTGTCTCTAAATACCTTTGATTACCTCTCTATCTGCACTTGTTAACATTATTGTAGTCCCTCAAAGAATTCGATAGGTTTACTGTCTTGTGTTAATTGCACATATGCCTTTTTCCAGTCCGGTCGCTTTCCTTCTGTTCTACCCTGTCTTTTTGGCTTTCCCTCGTATCGTGCTGTATTGACCTTTTCCACCTTGACGTTAAAGATTGCCTCGACCGCCGCCTTAATCTTATCTTTGGTTGCTGTCTTAACTACTTCAAAGGTGTACTTTTTGTTTTTGACGTCCGCGAAACTTTTTTCGGAAAGTATCGGACGAATTATTACGTCATAATTGTTCATGATTTGTATGCCTCCTCTATTGCTCTTACCGCGTCGACACTTGCAACCACGAACATGTTGTTAACGATATCAAGAACCGATAATTGCGCAGCAGTCGTAACCGAAACACGTGGGATATTGTTGACCGACTGCAAGAACTCTTTATCTAACTCCCCGGTAACAAACAATACTTTTTTGTCTTCGAATTTCAACGCTTCAACAATCGCCGCGACGTTTTTGGTTTTGGCTTCTTTCAGTTTTGTGTTCTTAATGACAACCAATTCCTTGTCCGCCAATTTTCCGCTGATAGCACACACAAATGCGGCGTCCTTTTTCTTCTTGTTGATTTTGGTTGTAAAGTCACGTGGCTTTGGTGCAAAAGCAACACCACCTCCGGTCTGGTGCGGTGCATTCAATGAACCCTGACGCGCGCGACCCGTACCCTTTTGCCTGAATGGCTTTTTCTTACCACCGCGAACTTCGCTTCTGGTTTGTACGCATTTTGTACCTTGGCGTGCATTGTTTTTTTGTGCAACCGCCACTTCGTGAATTAATCCAATGTTAACATCCGCACCAAATACCGTTTTGTTAACCGTAATTTCTTCGGCTACTTTGCCTTTTTGGTCTAATACTTGTATTTTCATTATTTAGCCCCTCCTTTCTGCACCTTGACGGCCTTTTTAACTGTTACAAGTCTTCCTTCCGCACCCGGAATTCCACCCTTAATCAATATCGCATTACGCGCAACATCAACACGAACAACGGCAAGGTTCTGAACGGTAACCTTTTCATTACCATATTGACCCGCCATGTGCTTTCCTTTGAAAACGCGACTTGGGTCACTGTTCGCACCCAAAGACCCAACATGCCTGTGAACCGGACCTGTACCGTGCGACATAGGACCAACACGTGAATGATTCCAACGTTGGATAACACCGGTAAAACCACGACCCTTTGTTTTTGCGGTAACATCAACTATATCCCCTTCCGCGAATACGTCAACCTTAATCTCTTGACCCAATTTATATTGTGAAATGTCTGCAACACGGAACTCACGCAAAGTACGCTTTGGATTGTTTTGTAATCCCGCTTTTTCGAATGTACCTTTACGTGGCTTGTTAACATTTTGTTTTTTAATGTCACCAAACCCAACCTGAATTGCATCGTACCCGTCCACTTCTTTGGTCTTGATTTGGGTAACAAACATCGGGCCGGCTTGAATTACTGTTACAGGGATTACCTTTCCGGTGGCGTCAAAGATTTGGCTCATCCCCAACTTGTATCCTAAAATAAATTTATCCATTTAAAAAGCCCTCCCCTTAAAGCTTAATCTGAATGTCAACACCTGCGGGCATCTCTAGGCGCGTTAACATCTCTACGACTTTTTGGTTTGGACTGTAAATATCCATGATTCTTTTGTGGGTGCGTTTTTCAAACTGCTCCCTGCTGTCCTTATACTTGTGTGGACTGCGAATTACGGTAACGATTTCGCGCTCGGTCGGTAAAGGTACTGGTCCACTAATTTTTGAACCGTTCTTTGACGCAACGTCGACGATTTTGGCAACCGCAAGTTCAACCAACGAATGATCGTATCCGCTGATTTTGACTCTGATTTTGTTCTTCGCCATTTTTACTCCTTTTCTTGACCCAGGTTTACTTTTTTCATGCCGGGTGTGTCATTCCTCTCGCATTAAAAAAGGCTTTTTGGGCACATCACAAACGAATTCTACATTATATGACACAGAATGTCAACAGTTTTGTTTATTATTCTTCAGATAAATTTCTGATACGGTCAAGTATGCTTGTTGGCTTCTGGGACTCTTTTTGTGCTTCCAAATTTTCTTGGACGACCTTGTTTACGTCACCTTCGACACCAGAAACTTGGTTTACCACTGCCTCCATCTTAACACTGTCCAAAAGATTCATCTCAATTTCACCATGTGCCAGTTTTTTGCGTTCCACCGGCTTCATCTCCTCTTCTTGCTTTTGTGTTATCGCATCTACATTTATTTCAGCGTGCTCCTTACGCACATCTGCTAACCCTTCTTCTTTTGCGACCTCTATTTTCTTTTGCTTGTTATAATGTTCGTTAAACTCGTCAATAGTAAGTCCCGCCGCTCTTGCCATCTCGCGCTTCATACGGTTATCATTAAGTTTTTGCAAAAACCCACCTGTTTTGGTTCTACTGTATTCATCTTCACGCTCTTTTAAAAGCCTCTGCCTGTCTGCATCAGAAAGACTCTTGCTCTCCTCCAATTCTTTAGTTATTTTTTTAACCTTCTCGTATGCTGTTCGTGCCTCTTTCTCTTGTTCTTTTTTACTCAAAGCCCCCGCCTGTTTTAATCTTCTTTCTTCTAACCTGTCCGCTGCACTGTGCTGTAATAATATCGCAAGCCTAGGCCACCCAAACATCACACCCCCACCAATTGCCAGCATAACACCAAAAACAATCAATATAATTCCAAACACCCCTAAATCACCATCACCACCAAAGACAATTCCACTATTGTCAATCACAAAGGTGCCGGAAATCGCTGAATTCGAAGGATGCCAAAAACGTATAACGTAAACCCCTTGCTCAAGGTAATTTGGTATATCTATTCTCGCAACACCCCCAATCTTTGTCACATTGAACATTGAGGGATTGGATACCTCCTCCCCTGAAATATTTTCCACACGATACTGCATGTTTTGGATGGAAACAAAAGTTGCCGGACTAAATGCACCCATCGTGGTATTGCCACCAACCACATTGTGCCTTAATACTGCACTTGTCACTGCCCCATTGTTGGGTGCAACACTGATAAATATTCTATCTCCCAGTCGACCACTGGCATCAATAATCGATCTTCCATTAAATGTCATCGATACCGCAGAAAAACTTTCACCATGAACAATATTATAAAAAGATTCTACACCTAGAGCGGGACTATCATCGTAATTGAAAGCCTGTACCCAGATTCTGTACCTCCCCGCTGGTGCATTTTTGAAAAGATTATATGTAACGGTACGTTGCGAAACAATACCTTCCGCACCTGTAAGGAACAAAAACGGAGTCTGCGTCCAATTGCCATTCATATATCTTTGTGATACGAATTTGAATCTATTAAAATTATTTAATTCCCCACTCTGTGGCGTTATAGCTACCGTTCCATGGTAAACACTTTCACCATGGTTTCGCGAATTATCACGAATTACAAAAATTCCATTAGAGTCTTGCCCTGTCCTAAAAATATTATCCCTATTGGGAAAGTTTGTATTCATAAGGTTCACCGACCCAGGAGGAACCGAAGCATCGGCAACAGCCTCCTGTGATGGGGACACAAAAACAAAAGCCATCGCGACCAACAAAACCAAACAAAGCCCCCACTTCTTCATACGTTTTTCCTTACTTCAATAATATATTAACATGTGCAAATTGGCAAATGATTATCTCTTATTAAACATCTCCCCCTCCAACCCCACAATCTTCACCCCCGGGGTGTCGATAACACGTCGTCCGCATGGAAGGTAATACATCGTCCGAGCACTTGTTGTATGCTTACCCTTATTA
>Ga0123355_10021484_pt1 | contig 10331 bp, 8 predicted proteins | sample TergutEmb28metaG_3_FD_89872 | JGI IMG/M metagenome (GOLD analysis project Ga0123355, IMG submission 89872) | Embiratermes neotenicus P1 segment gut microbial communities from Petit-Saut dam, French Guiana - Emb289 P1 | ecosystem: Host-associated > Arthropoda: Insects > Digestive system > Gut ... | reverse complement strand
GCCTTTCAGGGCCAGCAATAACTCATACTGGCGCGGTTCCAGACCAGCCTCACGAATGGCGGCATCGCTGAAGGCGAGGTAGCGGCGAATCTGATGCCTGAACTCCGCCAGAGATTGATAGTCGCCAGTCAAGGAGCTGCTCATTGCGGCCGATTCCGGGTTGACGCCGACGCATACACAATTATGTCGTGTCACGATTAAAATTATATCGTATCAAGACATAGGTGTGAATCGCCGGACAGCGTTGGAACCCGCCGGGCCGGCCATGTAAAATCGAGTGTTTCTTTGGCGGGCCGATCGCAATCCGACAGGAGCAGGCTTTGATCCCACGCTACACACGAGCGGAGATGGGGCGCATTTGGGGCGAAGAAAACCGCTTTCGCACCTGGCTGAAAGTGGAGATGGCGGCCACGGAAACGCTTGCCGAGGCGGGAATCGTCCCCCGGGAGGCGGCCGCAAGCATTCGCGAGCGCGCCGACTTCCGCCTGGAGAGAATTCACGCCATCGAGGCCGAAGTCCGCCACGACGTGATTGCCTTTACTACGGCGGTCGCGGAGTTCGTGGGTGCGGAGTCGCGCTGGTTTCACTACGGGCTGACCTCAAACGATGTCGTCGATACCGCCCAGGCGCTCGTGATCCAGGAGGCGTCTCGGATCATCGCCGCCGATTTACGCGCGCTTCAAGCCGTGGTCGAACGCCGGGCCTGGGAATTCAAAGACACTCCCATGATCGGCCGCACCCACGGCATACACGCGGAACCGATTACGTTCGGCTTCAAGCTGGCGAACTGGTACGCCGAGGTGGGGCGCGACATCGAGCGTTTTGAGCGCGCGGCCGAGGAGATGCGCGTCGGCAAGTTTTCTGGCGCCGTGGGAACCCTGGCTCACCTCAGCCCTGAGCTCGAAGAAAAGATATGCGCCCGCCTGGGGTTGAAGGCCGCCGCCATTTCATCGCAGGTGATTCAGCGTGACCGCCACGCCACCTATTTGGCGACACTGGCGGTGATGGGCTGCACGCTGGATAAAATTGCCACCGAAATCCGCCACCTGCAGCGCACCGAAGTCCGCGAGGCGGAGGAATATTTCAGCCAAAAACAAAAGGGGTCGTCGGCCATGCCGCACAAGCGCAATCCGGTAACCGCCGAGCAGATCAGCGGGCTGGCAAGGATCCTGCGCTCCAACGCACAGGCGGGATTTGAGAACGTTGCCTTGTGGCACGAACGCGATATTTCGCACTCCTCGGTGGAAAGGGTGATCCTGCCCGACTCGACGACGCTGATCGACTATTTGCTGGTGAAGACAACCACCCTTCTCGACACCATGTTCGTCTATCCGGAGAGGATGAAAGCCAACCTGGAGAGCACGGGCGGGTTGGTCTTCAGCGGCCAGCTTCTGCTCGACCTGGTAGAGCACGGCGTCCTGCGCGAGCATGCCTACCGGGTGGTGCAGGGTCATGCGATGCGCGCCTGGCAGGAAGGCTTGACCTTTCGTGAGCTGGTCATGAACGATCCCGAGATCACCGAGCGCGTTTCGCGGCCGGTACTCGAGCGGGCCTTTGATCTCGGACGCCAGCTGCGCAATATGGATGCGATCTTCGGGCGCGTCTTCGGCAGGGGGCGTCCAGCGACGAGCGCCCACGGCCAATCTTCCCGCTCCGACGGTCGCGCCCGGCGAGGCCGGCGCTCCCCTATCGACTGACCTTTGTCCGGGTGATCGGAGAGGGTAGGGCGCCGGAGTGGCTGCCGCACCGGGGAAGGTGGCCCTTCGCAGGCACGGCGCGCGGGAGAAGGAAAGTAAGACTCGGACTGGCTTGCCGCCGGGTCACAGGCGTTTCACAGACGCCGCTCCGCCACCCGCCAGAGCCAGGCAAAGGGTTGCCCCCAGCAACGCCAGCGGAAACTCAAAGCCGCCGCCCTGGCTGAAAAAACCGTGGCGCGCGTGAACCAGTGCGATGGCCACGATCATGTCGACGGCATTGAGGGCAGCGGGAATTCGCGTTGCCAGCCCGGTGACCAGCAGGAACCCTCCAACGGTCTCGACCAGGATCACGATCACGGCAGCCAGCGCGGGGAGGGGTATTCCGATATGGCCGAACATTGCCGTCACCCCGTGGAGACCAATTTTGAACAGCTTTTGGTAGCCGTGCGCAAAGAAGATAACCCCGGCGACAATGCGAAGTATTGCCAGCCCTAATGCTTCTGTATTGCCCATGCCTTCTCCTCCTCACCGCATGCTGCGACTGCGCGGTGAACGGTTCCGCGCGGGATCGGGCCGCCCGTTCCGCCCCCTGCGAATTTCCAGTGGCAGCGGGCGATCAGCTCACGCCGACCCAGGCCGTCTGCGCATCCACGCGGCGACACGTTCTCCCATTTCGCCGGTCGAAATGAAGGATTGCCCCTCTCCCGCGAGATCGCGGGTGCGATGGCCGCCCGCGAGCACCTGGCGAACCGCAGCTTCGATCGCCCGGGCTTCGGTCTCGAGCCCGAAAGAGTGGCGGAGCAGCATGGCCGCCGACAGAATCGCGCCCAGGGGATTTGCAATTCCCCGGCCGGCGATGTCGGGCGCGGAGCCGTGGATCGGCTCATAGAGCCCTACCTTGCCGCCGATGCTCGCCGAAGGCAGCAGGCCGAGCGATCCGACCACTGCCCCCGCCTGGTCGGAAAGAATGTCGCCGAACATGTTTTCCGTGAGAACGACGTCGAACTGCGTCGGGCGTGAAACCAGAGCCATGGCGGCAGAATCCACGTACATGTGGGAGAGCTCCACCTGGGGAAATTCCGCTCCCACCCGGTTTACAACTTCGCGCCACAGGCGGGAGCAATCGAGTACGTTGGCCTTGTCAATCGAGGCCAGCCTCCGCTTGCGGTTCGCCGCCAATTGAAAAGCAATTCGGGCAATACGCTCGATTTCCCGCTCCGAGTAGGCCATGGTGTCGACCGCGCGGCGGCGGCCGTATTCACCCTGGGTCGAACGCTCGCCAAAATACAGCCCGCCCAGCAGCTCGCGAACGATCACCACATCCGTTCCGGCTACGATGTCGGCTCGCAGGGGAGAACAATTCTCGAGACCCGCGAGCGAGATCGCCGGGCGCAAGTTTGCGAAGACGCCGAGTTCCTTGCGCAGCCGCAACAGCCCGGCTTCCGGACGCAGCTTCGGGGGATAGGAATCGAAGGCGGGCCCGCCCACCGCCCCCAGCAGAACCGCGCCGGAGCAGAGGCAGCTCTCGACCGTATCGGGCGGCAGAGGATCCTCTCTTGCGACCAATGCAGCGCCGCCGACCTTCTTCTCGGTGATCTCGAGATGGTGATCGAAGCCCGCGGCAACCGCTTCGAGTACTCGAACCGCTTGTGCGGTCACCTCGGGGCCGATTCCGTCGCCAGGCAGGGTGGTGATCGTAAGTTGCATGAATGGGGGCCGCCGGTGAAGGATGATTTTACCCGAGAAGCTCCCCGCACCGGGCATTCCGTCCCGCAGGCGCCGGGCAACTGCCGCAGGCCCCGACGGCGGTTTCGAGCCCTTTCGGCCGTCGCGCCGTGCGAACCAGGGCGGGGCTACACCCGGCGCGTCTCACACTCCCCACAGATAGTCTTCCTGCTCGGAGAGGTGCTCCGAGCCAGGAACCGAGCGAAGTCCAACCACGCTGAAATCTGCCGGCGCCGCCGGGAAGGGCTTCGAGGAAGGTTCTTCCGCCGCCGCCACGGCCACCGCTTGTCCGGATCCCCCCCGGGGGCTCTCCCGGTAAGCTTCGCGGATGAGCTCGAGCAAGTGATGGTCGTGGACGTGCTTTATCTGGTCGGCCAGAACCACGAACTGGCGGTAGATCTCATCGAGCTCGCGACGCTCGAAGTGATAGCCCAGCTGTTCGCAGCGCAGGCTCAGGGCGTGCCGCCCCGAGTGCTTGCCGAGCACCAGCTTCGAATCGGGGACGCCGACCGACTGTGGCGTCATGATTTCGTAGGTCAGGCGGTTCTTGAGCATTCCGTCCTGGTGAATGCCGGCCTCGTGGGCAAAGGCATTGCGGCCGATGACTGCCTTGTTCGGCTGCACCGGGATTCCCGTGATCTCTTCGAGCATCCGGCTGGTGGGGTAGAGCTCCTGGGTTGCGACCGCGGTCCGGTAGGGAAAGCGGTCGGCGCGCACCCGCAGCGCCATCACAATTTCTTCGAGCGAGGCGTTCCCCGCCCGCTCGCCGATGCCGTTGATGGTGCACTCCACCTGGCGGGCTCCGTTCGCAACCGCGGCCAGGGAGTTGGCGACGGCCAATCCCAGGTCGTTGTGACAATGCGCCGAAATCGTGACCTTGCCGACGCCCGGAACGCGTTCGCGAAGGTTCCGGATCAGCTCGCCAAACTCTGTGGGCACGGTGTAGCCCACGGTGTCGGGGATATTCAGAGTCGTGGCGCCCGCCTGGACGACGGCCTCGAGCACCTGGAACAGAAATTCGGGGTCGGTCCGGGTTGCGTCCTCGGGAGAGAACTCGACGTCATCCGAGAAGGTGCGCGCCAGGCGGACGGACTCGGCCGCCTGATCGATGCATTGCGGGCGCGAGATGCGAAGCTTGTGCTGCAAATGGATGTCGGAAGTAGCCAGGAATACGTGAATGCGCGGCCGCACCGCAGCCTCGAGCGCGCGAGCGGCGCGTTCGAGATCGTGCCGGGCGGCGCGCGCCAGGGCCGCGATGACCGGCCGGGGAACGGCTGCCGCCACGGCCTGAACCGCCGCGAAATCGCCGTCTGAGGCAATGGGAAACCCGGCTTCGATCACATCCACCCCCAGCTGGTCGAGCTGCCGCGCCAGGCGCACCTTTTCGTGCACATTCATGCTGCAGCCGGGAGACTGCTCGCCATCCCGCAAAGTGGTATCAAATATGGTGATCTCGGTGCTTTCCATGACAACTCCCTTGAATTTTCTTGATGTTAGCTGGCCCGACTTCGAAAGAAAAGTTTATTATTATTGTCAAGACATGTAGTGAAGCTAATATCATAAGCTGTGCTTATCACGACCGTATTTTTGCTAATACAGCTCGGAGCCCATGGAAATTTCGCAGCTTGAGGTCTTTCTGGCAGTGGCGCGGGAAGGAGGTTTCTCGCGCGCGGCGGAAAAACTCTATCGCACCCAGTCTGCCGTCAGCCAGGCGGTCCGCAAGCTCGAGGCAGAGATCGGCGAGCCGCTGTTTGACCGTTCTACCCGGGACGGGATGCTGACCGATGCCGGCCGGGTCTTGCGCGAATACGCCGAGCGGCTGCTGAACCTGCGGGAAAGCGCGCGCCAAGCTCTAAGCGAGCTGCGGGAGCTGCAACTGGGGAAGCTGGTCGTCGGAGCCAACGAGTTTACCGCCTTGTACCTTTTGCGAGTGCTGGCGGAGTTTCAACGTCTGCATCCCGCCATCCGGATTGTGGTCGAGCGCTCCTTAGGCAGCCAGATTCCCGACGACGTGCGCCGCCATAATTGCGAATTCGGCGTCCTCACCTACGATCCCCGAGACCCGGAGCTGGCTGCGGTGGTCGTCTATTCCGACGAGCTGATTTTTGTGGTCCCGCCCCGGCATCCGCTGGCTCGCGAATCGAAGGTCAGTATTCGGCAGCTGGGGGCGGAATCCTTCGTGGCCCACATCGTTTCCTCGCCCTATCGCGAGAAGGTCATCCAGGCGTTTGCCAGACACAAGACTCCGCTGCACATGGGGGTTGAGCTGCCGACCCTGCAGGCCATCAAGCGATTCGTAGCCATGGGCAACGGGGTCGCGTTCCTGCCCGAGATCAGCGTGGAAGACGAAATTGCCCGAGGCGAGTTGGTGCGGATCCCGGTTCAGGAGCTGCGCGTGCACCGCCAATTGCGGTTGATCTATCGGAAGGCGGGGGGGCTTTCGCATGCCGGGAGGGCATTCCTGAAGATTGCCGAGTCCGTGGCCGAGACCCAGGGCGGGCGGTATCGCTTCGAACGCGCCCGGTAGGATGTTGTAGCATCGGAGCCTGAGCCCGGTGTACTCTCTTCGTAACTTGACCCGGCGATCAGCAAAGAGGCTTGCGCCTGGAGTTCATTGGTTTGCAATATTCTCGAAACTCGCGGTGCCGGTTCGCCGGTTTTTTCTTCCTGGCTTTGCTCCTCGCCTTTAAAACCTACGCTCAACAGGAGATCACGGTCAGCGGCGTGGTCGAAGATGCCTCCGGAGCGCGCATTACGGGCGCCGAGGTTACGCTACGCTCGCCCGGCGAAGCGCGGACGGTTCGCAGCGACCAGGACGGTCGCTTTGCTTTCGCGGTGTCGGCCGGCAGCTCGGGGCAAATTCGAGCGGTGGCCAACGGCTTCTCGGCGTTCGAGGAGAGCTGGTCGGCCGCAGAAGGTCTCCACCTCAGGCTGGTTCTCTCCCCGGCTGGTGCCGGGGAGCGTATTGTGGTCTCGGCTTCGCGCAGTGAGCTGAAACTGTCCGAAGTCCCGGGCAGCGCGGTCGAGCTTGCGCCCGATGACATCAAGGCAAACCCTGCGCTCGCGACCGACGATCTGCTCCGGCAAGTTCCAGGATTTTCCCTGTTCCGCCGCGCGAGCAGCCGAGTGGCAAATCCAACCACGCTCGGGGCGTCGCTTCGCGGGCTGGGTGGGAGCGGACCCAGCCGTGCGCTGGTCCTCGAGGACGGCGTGCCGCTGGTCGACCCCTTCGGCGGCTGGGTGTACTGGGATCAGGTAGGGCGCGCCGAACTCTCGAGCGTCGAGGTCTTCCGCGGCGGCGAATCGAACCTGTACGGAAGCGATGCCATGGGCGGAGTGGTGCAGTTCGTTACCCGCGTTCCCGCAGCCCCGGCATTTTCGGCCGACCTGTCCTACGGAAGCGAAAACACGCCCGATCTTTCCGCCTGGGCGGGCACGGCCGTTTCCCGCTGGGACTTTGAAGCTGGCGCCGACATGTCGCGCACCGACGGCTACATTCTGGTGCCGCCTTCCGAGCGCGGCGCGATCGACACCGCCGCCAATTCGCGGCACGCCATGATCGACGCGGGGTTGGGGTACCGGATTTCGGGCAACGGGCGAGCCTTTCTTCGCGGCAGCTTCTTCGATGAATCGCGCGCGAACGGCACGCCGGTACAAACCAACAGCACCGCGACCGCGGCCGGCGTCGCCGGAATCAACCGCGATATTGGCGATCACGATTCCCTTCTGGCGAGGATCTACGGCCAGGTCGAGGGGTATGACCAGAGTTTCTCGGCGATTGCGGCGGACCGCAACAGTGAGGCGCTCACCGATCTCCAGCACGTGCCCTCCCAGCAGCTGGGGGGAGCAGTGCAGTGGAGCCATGTGCTCAAGAACCACACCCTCATCGGGGGGGCGGACCTCGCGGAAGTCCTGGGAACCAGCAACGAGCAGATTTTCTCTTCCACGACCGGCGGGCACTTTGCCAACAACATCGCGGGCGGGCGTCAGCGTTCAGCGGGCTTATTCGGGGAGGACATATTCCGGCTGGGGCGCAAATGGACCGTCCTTGCCGGCGCACGCTGGGACGACTGGAACAATCTTGATGCCAGCAATGTGCGCATCACGCTGGCATCGGGGCAGGCTGCCGGGCAGGTGTTTCCCGATCGAAGCCAGACCTCTTTCAGCCCCCGGCTTTCCCTCATGCGCAACCTGAGAGGCAACCTGGCGGTGTGGCTGTCCGGCTACAGAGCATTTCGCGCGCCCACGCTCAATGAGCTTTATCGAGGCTTTCGGCAGGGCAGCATCGTGACCAATGCCAACCCGCAACTCGGCCCCGAGCGCCTAACCGGAGCCGAAACCGGCGCCCGGGCCTCGGCCTTCAATGACAGAGCCGAATTTCGGGGAACCGTCTTCTGGGCGGACGTTGTGAACCCGGTCACCAATGTCACTCTATCCACCACTCCCGCCTTGATCACCCGCGAGCGCCAGAACCTTGGCCGTACACGGTCGCTCGGAACCGAACTGGATGCGGTTTTGCGCGTGACCAGCGCGCTCCAATTCTCCAGCGGGTATCAGTTTGTCCACGCCTACGTAGCCGATTCGAACCCCACCCTGATCGGAAAACTGGTTCCGGAAGTTCCCAAACATCAGCTCACCTGGGAGGCCCGGTATTGGGAGCCCAAACGCATCATGCTCAGTATCGAGGGCCGCTATTCGAGCTCGCAATGGGATGACGACCTCAACACATTATTCCTGGGCCGCTACTACGTAATGGACGTATTTGCCGGACGGCAGGTGGCGCGCGGGCTGGTTGCTTACGTGGCGGTGGAAAACTTCTTGAACCAGCGCTACGCCTTCCAGATTTCTCCCCCGGTTCAGCAACTTGCCTCGCCGGTTCTCGGGCGCGTCGGAATTCGGTACGACTTCTCCCGAAAACAATAGCGTCACCGCGGCACAATCCGAGGGGATCTCGGGCTCTTCGCCCCCGGGCTTCACTTCGCCTTCGGGCCACGCTTGCGGCGCAGCAGGATGTCGGCGAGACGGAGGTAATGTTCGAGACGCGAAGGCCTCGAGCCCTCCTCGAGCGGGATAAGGCGGGGCCCCTCATCGTGGGCGGCCTCCGCGCTGGGCGGGATCCTTTGTACCTGGTCTTTGTCTTTTGCGGAACCCCTCTGCGTTTTGTCTCGCTTCAACCGGTCTCCTCGGGGCTAGGGTTTGCCTTCGGCTGATCTCGCCGGATTCGAACTCGGGCCCGAGCCCGGTTCTCGCTCGCCGAGCAAAGCCGGGTCGGGAGGCCTCCCGACCCGCTCCGGAAAAATGGAAGCCTCAGGTCGATTCAAAGCATAGAAAGGCTTTCGCCGTTCGAATCAGTTTGCTTTGGGATTTAAAGCTGCCAAGGTTCCCCGGGGTTTCCCCATCGCAATGCCGGACTGGCACGCTTGAAACTTCCCGAAACCTGGTCGCCGGACCTTAACCCGCTCCCGCCCTCTCCAGCTTCAGCCGGATATTCACGAAGTTATACGGCGGCCACGGGCCAGTGTACCTGAATTTCAACCGCTCTCCACACTTCTTTGCGATCTTGTTCACGGCTTGGTCGAACTCCGGCTGGCGGTCGCGCTCTACGAGGAAGGCCGCATTCATGATCATTTTGTCGCCTATCGGCTGATTGTCGCGCGAAACCACACAAACTTCACCCAGCGCTTCGTAGATCTCGCGCACGTACCCTACGGACCGCTCGCCGAGCGCCCGGTCGATCATGCGGCCCAGCTGCATGCGGGCTACAAAGGTGGATTCGATGTGCTTGCGCAGGATTTCGCGGTGAAATTTTCGGATCTCTATGTCTTCCTGCTTGAGGTCTTCGATGATCCGGTCGCGGTCCCAGTTCACCTTCAGGCCGAACTCGAGCTTTCCCGCCATTTGATCGAGCACATCTTTGAGCGACGAATAGACGCTCTTCAGGACTTCGCGGATGTCGTTGTCCGCGCGGAAGACAGCGCCAAAACTCATGGGGATGACCGTGTGGTCTGTCATCGCCGTCTCGATCACGTGTTCATGGGCGAGCGCGTTTTCGCGGCTAGGCTCGAACCTGTACACCGGGGTGTTACTGACCACGGCCGCGAGGTCCCGGTAATTCAGGGTGTAAACCGGCTCGCCGGCATCCCCGATCCCGATGGCGCCAAAATCGAGCCGGTCTCGCGACGGCAGAATGCCATACAGGTAACGGCCGCTTTCGCGAGAAGAAGGGGCGGGAGTGTCCCCGAATTTCAATCCATCGTCGCCGTTCGCTTTCGAGCTCCTGCGTGGTTTGAGCAAGGTCTTGGCAGGCATCATTTCTGTTTTCGATTTGTCTTACGTGCCGCCGCTGCCGGTTGTGCCTCGCGCGGCGGGCGAAGTCAAGCTCGTGAAACCGGGAAGATGATCTTAAAAATTGTACCCTTCTGCGGACTGCTCCGGACCTGGATGCGTCCGCTGTGACTCTCCACAACTCCCTTGACGATCCACAGGCCGAGCCCGGTTCCCTTTTCACCCTTCGTGCTTACAAACGGCTCAAACATGGTCTTTCGCACTTCGCCGGGAATCCCCAGTCCGGTGTCGGCAACCACCAGACTGATCGATTCGTAGGTGCCTCTCTTCGATTTCACATAGGAGGTCTTCACTACCAGCTTCCCGCCCTCGGACATACTGTCCTGAGCATTGACCACCAGGTTTGACAGCAGCTGCCGGAACTGGTCAGCCGATCCTTTCATGGGCACTAACGGTCCCAGCCGCTTTTCTAGCGTAATACCGCTTTTCGACAACCGGCGCGCGAACAAAGTCAAGCTATCTTCGACGATCGTGTTCAGGTCGAAACTCGCCAGCTGCCCCGCGTTGCGGTAGAGTCCGAGCATCTGCCGCACAATGCGCGTCACCCTCTCGGTCTCGCTCTTC
>Ga0123355_10021482_pt1 | contig 10331 bp, 6 predicted proteins | sample TergutEmb28metaG_3_FD_89872 | JGI IMG/M metagenome (GOLD analysis project Ga0123355, IMG submission 89872) | Embiratermes neotenicus P1 segment gut microbial communities from Petit-Saut dam, French Guiana - Emb289 P1 | ecosystem: Host-associated > Arthropoda: Insects > Digestive system > Gut ... | reverse complement strand
TTTGTGTCTTCTACTTACAGTTTTCCATTCTTGATCTGTAGAGGTTATGTTCGGTTCCAGGATCCGTTTTGATGTGTCCTCTTCTTTTTTCCTAGCTATGCTCCTACCTAGCACGATATCGGAAATTTTGTACTATGAATGTTAGTAATGAGTTTGTTAGAAAAAGACACTTGCATATTAATTTTTTTGTTCTTTTTTGGTTAGAAATTGCATGAAATAAGTTTTATCATAGTTTAAAAATAATAAATTATTTTGAAACAATCTATTCATTTCAAAAAGAATTTGATTAATATTTTTTGTGAGTTCTGTAGGAGTAGGATTAGTAATAATAATGTTCGTATCACCTGCAAATAACGTAGGATTAGATTTATTATAGTTTTTTGGAAATCGTTAATATATAAAAGAAAAAATAACGGACTGAGTATAGTACCCTGCGGCACTCCATACTGCACTTCTACCCACTGGGAGGAAAAATTTACTTAAATTATTGTCATTTATTGTTACTCTTTATATCTATTTAGTAAACAAGATATAATTAATTTATTAGCTGTGCCTGTGATACCGTAAAAATTTAATTTCGACGTCAATATTTCATGATTCACACAATTGAATGCCTTTTTTAAATTGCAAAATAGGCCACCTACACATAATTTATTATTAAGAGATGAAGGTATATTATTTATTAAGGTGTGAGTAGCTATTTCAGTAGATGAGTTGGTTTTAAAACCATACCTTTCCTTTGATAATATATTCTTACTTCTTATGTGTTGGTACTATCTTTTGTATATAATTTTCTCAAAAACTTTGAGAAGGCTGGAAGTAATGAGATGGGTCTATACTTCTACAAGTTGGGCATGTCACTTTTCTTAAACAAGGGCTTTACTTCAGAGAATTTCAACGTACCCGGAAATATTCCTGTTGATAGAATCTTATTACCTATATAAGTTAAAGGAGATAAGATGAATGGGGCACTAACTTTTAGAATTTTGGTTGATATTTCATCATATCCATGTGATTCTTTGGTTTTTAAAAGTTTAATAATTTCGTCAATTTCCTTAGAGGTAGTATGTTTCAATTTAATGTGCATACATGGTTGAATAAACGTGCTGTGTAGGTATTTTAATGGATCAATAGTTTCTGAAGTAAGATTTTCATTATTCATTATGTTTTCATCAATTATATTATCTATAATGGATAAAAAGTATTTATTAAAATTATTTGCAATAGTTAGGTGATTACACATACTAACCTGTTGTTTCCCAGGATACAATCAAATTAAATCCCCAGTTAATTGCTGTGTTAGGCAAAATTGCAGATAAGAGTTTGACACCTGGCTCAAGAGAAGATCCAGTGCTAACGGGATATGTTGTGGCCGAGTAAGATATAAACCACAGAAGTATGCCAACACTCATAGCTAAGGTTGCTGAAATCATTTAAAATTACATAATTGGTTAAATTCATGTGTAATGTTTTCAGAAATGTATTATTGACAGTGTATTAGTCTTAAACTAAACAACACAGCACATAAATGCAGTCAATAGGATGATGCCAGTGACAGAACCCTGCACTAAATATAACTGCCAGAATTTATTTGGTGTCTTGCAGCAATTAATAGGAGATATATTTTTTATTTCAGGGAACAAACATTTCCAAATTCAAGCATCAATGTATGCCCAATTAAATAATGGTTTTGAATCCTAGCCTCCATTGGTGCAGAGACAGTGAAATAGTAACCCACACTTTTAGGTGGTTCATTTCTCCTGCATGCATAATGACCAGTAGCCAACCAATAATCATTAAAGTACAGATTCAGTATATAACAGTACACGTTTTTATTCTCCTACATGTTTCAGTTTAGTGCAAACCACCAGCATGGAGAACCAAGATTACATGGAACAAGGTCCATATCATGTTAGCATGACATACTATAATCAAAATGGTTATGTGTATACACACACAAAAACACTAAAGTAGTAGAACACATGCACAGCACAAACAGGAAATAAAAACATATATATATATACACACACACATACATACATACATACATACATACATACATGCATGGACACACATATATGCATTCATACATGTATATACATTCCACTGATCCATCGTACTACCGTATGGCATTTTGATATGAAATACTTACAATAAAATCAATGCATGATTATATAAAACGATCACTAGTCATTTATCAGAAACAAGTGGCGAAAATGTACAACTAAACAGAACACAATGTTTACAAATCCATAACTATAGAGCAATCATCAATAGTTTCATGTTGATAATTTAAATATTCATTAATATATTCATTAATTAAATAAAAGAATTAAACAATAAAAATCTTTTCAGAGTCAATACAAAATGCTTCTTGTCCTTGATTAATTCTGCAATTATTGCTGGTAATTTATTAAAAATCTTTATTGTTGCATAATAAACAGCCTCTTTAGATGATGCAAAATTTGCTGTTGGTCTATGTAGTTGTACTTTCTTTCTTTGCATCGATACTGTGCACCAAAAACTTACAGGTGAAATATTCTAAATTGTGAAGGAAATAAGTAATTGAAGGTAGTATATTCCCTGACATTCCCTGAGGTTAGTGCCCTACACACATTTAGGCCATATATATATATATAATATATATATGACTGTGCTCATGTTGTGTATATCCGAATTTATTTGAAATTTTGTTGTTGTTCACAAGTGACAGTATCAGTAAGAATTTAGGGCAAGAGCAGAAATATTAAACTTTCTAAACAAGGAAAATGCTAATTTCCTACAAAAGACTTTCCTTTTCACACCTGTCACTATTTTAACCCTCCAAACGCCAAGTTAAATCCCATCTGCCATCTGCTGGCATTATTAGGAGCTCACCATATTCTCCACGTTAGCAGAATATGGGTTAATAACTTTCTTTTCAATGTAAACTACCTTCTTGATGTCTGTAAAATTTCCCCGGTCAATTATTCCCTATCACATGACGGAATGGAAATAAGGAAAAATAAGCACATATCATATTTTCTGTTTTCATAAGTGATGTGACTGTACACATTTCATAACAGACAAAACCTATTTTAGGGGTAATAAATACATTTAATGTGCGTTTTTTAACTTAACTTACAGCTAATCTGCAGTCCAAGAAATTTCATCATAACTACTTTAATTGTTTTATTACCATAACCATTATTCATATCAACACATGTGTTGCTGTTGTTGGTACAAAATTTTGTGAAATTTGTTTCACTAACATTTAATTGAAGTTACTGGCTTTAAACCATTACTTCATGTTACTGAAGAGATAATTTATGCAGTTTTTAAAATGGCCAATTTGTGGATATGAAATAGTAATATTAGTATCATGTGGAGAGTCTAGATTTCAATTGAGAGTCTGTGGTTAATACCTTATACATGTCCACATTTTTCTTGACTGCATATTAATTTTTAGAAGTGAAATTCACTTCATTTAAGGTGTAATAAAAATAAACTGAGTTGTGTGCAGCAGAGTGACATTCTCACTACTTGTATTGGATAGAAAGTCCACACATTAACACAGTACATCTGATTAGTCCATAGCAAATCAGCCACTAAGCTATCCAGTGACAGTTGTAAGTGTCAATACTTTTGTTTTTATCTTCGCTAACTGTACTGATTTTCACAGATTCAAGCCAAATTCAGCCTTAGTTTTATGCAAACTCTAAGCTGTTACCAAAAATTACCTGTGTCCTTATTTACTTAATTGTATTTTTATGCAATTTAATGCTTACAAAGAAGATGGTTCTCTCTTTTCTTTGTTCAATGTTATGTAAGGCATATGAATTATAATGTGAATAATAGGCATAGGATATGTGTCCACTGAACATAAAATATGCTTTTTGTGAGACAGTTTGTCATCAGCCCTTAGCAAGAACACGAAGGTACATACTTTAGATAACACATGCTGGGTTTCTAAGAATATTCGTTTTTAAGGCATCCTGTAGTAGATGGAAAGTGTAAGCTGTGTAATCATTGATACAGTAAAAGTAAAAAGTGATCCTGTTACAGGCCCAGTGTGGCCCAAAGGGTGGGTAGAGGTATAACTCTACTCTTCCATGACTGCGGCATTAGAAGGGGTGGGTGGTCAGCAGCACACCCCTGCGGCACTTTACCCCCGGGAAAGACCCGGTACCCATTTTACAGGAGGCTGAGTGGGCCCAAGGGCCAGTCTGGACAGGCCGAAAATCTCATCCCCACCGGGATTTGATCCCAGACCGTCCAGCCCGTAGTCAGTCGCTATACCGACTGAGCTACCTGGCCCATCATTGATACAATTTCTCACATAATATTAAAGAGAATTTAACAAGCGTTATCCTTGAGCTATTATGTGTAGTACTCATTTGATTGGAATTTATATTATGTACCTAGTCTACACATCTTGCATCAGAACCTTCAAACACCAGTTTGAACATTTTTAATGTTAAAACATGGTTAGACATTAATTCTTTCCTTTAAACAGATTGCTGCTGACAGGATACCAGCAATACTACATACCAACAACCAGCACATTAATATCATATTCAAATTCAGGAAGCTGACTTTAAAACCGATATGTATAAGTACCGACCTGAAAGTGAAAATTTGTGTAAACTAATTTACTCTTTATCATTCCTTTAACATTTAATTAATCTGAGGCATTATTTATCACAACTACATTTTGTCCTTCATTAAAGCACTATGATTTTACTTATGCCACCCTATCACAAACAAAAACAACAACACTGAAAACAACAATAATAACAACATATAATAATAGCAGTATAAGATCAGGAATTATGAACAAAATATCATACAAAGAAAATATTACAAAAGAAACTGATAGACAATGCAGATTATGTCAAAAATATGATGAACACATAATATTACCATGCCCAATTTTGGCAAAAAAAAAAGATACATAAACATACATAACAGAATGTGTGTGCAACTACACTTCAACATATACAAAGAAACAGGTGTGTAATTAGACAAAGAACGCTGGTATGAGCACTGAAAAAAGAATATCTATGTTAATAAATGTTGCAATTTTAGGAGACAGAAATGTGATCAAGAAAAATAGCTGAGATTATCCTAAAATATAAAGAACTAAAAACAGAAATGCAACACATGTGGAATGTAAAAACAAAAGTGATACCAACTGGAACCATCATAATCATAATTATCATCATCATCATCATCTAGAGATGAGACAAGGATCTAGATCAGTTACAAATATGCCCATCCCTTGTTACATAGAAGACTTTGTTAATAGAATAGAAATGGTGGTAACACTTAATAATTCAGACAGAAATAGAGAGTTCAGATTTTCACCTTTCACATACATGTAGTATCTTAAAAGGACTGGTTGTTGGAAATTATTGACATTACTGATGGTGTGAGTACATATGGTGATGACATATTTCTTGTGCATGTCTCTCACTAAGCATGTTGCACAAGCTTAAGCTGTTAAAATTAAATATGCTTGCTGAGAGAAAAGAAGATTATCTGTTCCAAATGAAGGAAGTAAATAACACACAAATTCAGAATTATTTAACTGTAAGTTGTTAGTTTGGTTCCCACCTCAGATTCTTTTGTTACTGGACATATTACTTATTCCATGGTGCAGAGTCCTTCTTGAGAAGCTAACTGGTTTGCAGCTAGTCAAGAAATTTCCCGCATTGCATGGAACCCGAAGGTTCATTACCGCACTCACAAGTATCTGCCACCTGTCTCTATCCTGAGCCAGCCCAATCCAGTCCATATACCCACCTCCCACGTCCTGGAGATCCATCCTAATACGTTACTGGACATATTACATAAATTTTTTTCTTCAAATGCCTGATGATAGAAGCTAATATGTATTTTGGGCTAGTGACATGAAAAAAATTTAAAAAAGGGATGTGACCATGGTAAATTTCTACTTGTGAACAACTGACACAGACAACTGTAAAGTACTGTCATCCTTCCATATTTCATAGACATCAGCTTTAGTACACCCTGCAAACTTTCTAAAGCAGGTGTCCAACATTCATAATTCTTTATTTTTCATACTGACTTGTATGTATATACATATATAGTTTCTTTTTCAGTTATTTGTATTTATAATTTAAAATGTCCCACAGAGTCAAAATTAAGAATTGGAAAACACTTACGTCTAGAGAAACATGATGCAATAACAAAACAGAAGGTGACACCAGCTACACAGTAGAATAAAAGGATGACCCATACGAGGAAGAAATTTGAATTCTGAAGAACTGCAGTAGAACCAAATGGCACTTTCAATAAAACTGTGATAATGGTAACTGTAACTACATTGACAAGTAAAGCATTAACCATCCAACCAAGCCATAGCATCCATGTCTTTAGTCCCATCATCTTCATTAGTTCCTGTGAATAAAAAGACATTTTAAATTCATTATTTCAAAAAATTGTATATAAAGTTTTACAAAGGGGAGTATAAGGATTCTACTTGAAATATTTATCAATAGCTTGATGTACAGCAGGCATGTTAGTTTCAGCTGAGTTAGGATGGTCATTAACGAAATTTATGACACGCTTACAGACATTTAAAATTTATATAAATGGAATAGAATAACAACCTGCAATGTAAGATTATGAATTTTGTTTCTTCTGCCAAAAAATATGCTTGCACAGTCCATGGGCTTAACATACTGAACACTGCGATTAAGATTCCTAGCCCAGAAATACCAACATTTTACTTTGAATAACTTTGATGCCTTAACAGTATTACTTTTAATTGAAATTATGTGTGACAGCTCATCATATTAAGTTAAGCTTAATTTACTGTAGATATTACACCCAGACAAAAGATAAAAGCGAATGTGTGTTGGTTAAGTAAACTTCAGAGCACACAGGATTTAGAAATAAAGAAATGAAACTGCTTAAAGATTTAAACATAATTTCCTTTATCATAGCTATTCAGTATCTTAATCCAAACCATATCTGGGTAATCTATTACTAGAACTGCATGCAGATTTAACTTCCAACTGATACTCAGAAGGAAACCAAGTGGAGCAGAGTTGAAAAGGCATGCTTAAGCTCATATTCTTCTCCAGTCCAACTCAGAAATGTAACTGATGACTGCATTATCAGAGGGATTCTTAGAATTTTTTGATACAAATATTTTCGATATATCTCCAGTATTGAGTGTAATTCCATCAGTTATGTTGTACTTTGCCCCTGTCTGAGATAAAGTTTGATACACAGAGTATCAGATGTTGGTTTGTCAAGTGCCTGGTTATCACACTGACAGATATGTGTTATTTACATTTACTTTAGAGATATGTAGCAGTAATCATTATTGAACCCAGCACCCTTAAATACAAGACTTGTCCAAAAATACCTGAGACACAGTTGACCCTGGAATGGTAGCAGTTATAACTCTAATTGTACTGCAGTATATGAGGCCACATGGGCCTTGCATGAGTTATGGGATAATTTTGGGGGGAAATCAACCATATAGTGATAAGATTTTCAAAATTCAAAAAAGGGTGATTAGAATTATCACAAATTCAAGAATGAGAGATTCATGTAGGGAACTGTTAAAAAAATTAGAAATACTGCCCTTATATTCTCAATATATCTTCTCATTATCAATATTTGTGATAAAAAACAAACATTCATTTTATACAAATAATCAGATCCACAGTATTCACACAAGATTTAAAACCAACTTACATCCACCCATAGCTAATCTAACAAAGTTCCAAAAGGCAGTGTACTACTCAGCAATTAAAACTTTTAACAACCTTCCTCACAATATCAAAGACTTAGCTAATGAGACAGTACTGTTTCAGAACGCTTTAAAGAGGTTTTTACTTATAAATTCCTTTTATAATAGTAAAGAATATTTTAATTATAAGAGATATTCCATTGAAAACTGAATTGACAATTGGTTTTAGGCGTTTTATTATTGCACTTTTATTTATAGCTAAGATTCTTCCAACACTATGTGTATTATGCTAGATAGCATGTATGTGACAATGTCTATATCCACAGGATTGTATCCTAATTTGGATTTATAGAACGCAAATAAATGACATTACGTTACATTACATGTAGGCTTGACTAGCTATTGAGATTGTTCTGACGGTCAGCATCAATTCCATTCAGTCTATTTAATTTATTTAGTGGTACACTATAATTAGGTTTTGTTTTTGTCTCTGATTTGTCCCACTGAATAAGATAATTCCCAAGTGAATTTATAACAACCATTCTGGGGCTACCTACCAGTCCAGTGGTTAGTGTACAAGCACTGAATTCAAAGGGTTTTAGGTTTCTTCCCAGCTATTACCACTTATCTCTCAAACAATCAGCTGAAGCCAAGATTGGTTGGAGCCTGTAATACAGGTGTGGGAAAACACCATGCCTAAACTACATGAGGTGATAGGAGGGGCCAACACAGATTTATTTTCAAGCAACTATATGTCACACATGTGTCCTTGCAATGGCATGTACCATCACAGTGGGTCTGACTAAGGTTGTAAATCAAGCAAAACCACTTTAGTATTCTGACGAAAAGTTGTATTTTGGACCAATTTAGAACAGATGTTCAAACATATGGCCACCCACATTGATACACAGCCGTAGCTGACGCTGATGCAGCAGAGACTGAGGTGTGCACTCAAAAATGCCAGGTTGCTACCAGATGGTTGCTGCCTTAATGATACAAGCAATAAGATCCTCTTCAGAATCAACTGGCAATGTGTAAATTAAGGCTTTAATGTGGCCGTATAAGATGAAGTCCATTAGTGTGAGGTCCGGTGAATTGGGAGGCCTAGCCAAGGACCCACCCAGTCCAATCCAGCGATTGTTGCAAGTGGCAGTGAGACCTGACGTGCAAAGCGAGCTGCAGCCCTGTCATGCTGGAACTACATGTTTCTGGTAGCTTTTCCTCCAGTAAAACCCAGTAAATATGTGTGCTGAGCCATTGGGTTAGCAAGTAAGGCTCAATCAAAAAGTCATGCACAATGTCCTCCCACATTGACAGCAAAACGTTGTTGATGCCAGTGAACAGATGCAGCAAGAGGGTTTGCTTCTGGCCAAACATGGCTGTTGTGTCTATTAAAAATCCTACGTACATGAAAATCTTGATATACTCATCGCCAGTTGATTCTGAAGAGAACTGCTGAGGCAGCAGTCTAGCATTTTTGAGTGCACAAGTCAATCTCTGCTGCGTCGGCGTCAGCTGCTTATGGAGGTTGGTGCATGTATATTTAAAAACGTGGTCCCAATTGATAACAAATTACAATGTGTTTTCAGAATACTTCAGTGGTGTTGCTTGATTTCCAACCATAGTCAGACCATGGCACTGCAAAGACAGATGTCTGACATACAGTTGCTTTAAAATAAATCTTTATTTTGGTCCGTCCTATCACTTCACAAGTTTGGGCATGGAGTTTTTCTACACCTGCATAATGACTTAACTGACAATAAAAACATGAGAAGACTGTGAAAGTTATTTTTGCTGAATGTACTTGTCAGAATTTCATAAAACATATTATTGCAATATGAGATCAGATTATGTCTGCATTCTGCTTGGCAAGTACCTTACTCAAACAACATCTGAGACTGTAATATACCTAAGATTTTTTTACTTCTTCTCCTGAATGATGAAAATAGGTAATGATTATCACCACTTATAATTATGTATAATTCTGCAATTAAAATCAGCGCCGGGTTTCTTCCAGGCAATCAGGGACAATATGCTCGCAGGACTGCCATTCACAACGGCCTATCTGGACGACACTGTAGTGGTGAGTCGCATCCCGGACGATCACAGGCGCACTTACGTGCTGTATTCGATATAATCAACGAATATGGGTTTTGCTTGTGACTCAGGAAGTGCCCCTTCTTCCAGCCATCAATAAAGTACCTCGGGTTCATCTCGACAAAGACAGACGCAGCCCGGACCCTCAAAAGACCACTGCTGTAGCCGAAATGCCGGCATCCACCATCACTACACTCCTCTCCAGTGGCGTACCGAGGGGGAGGGGGCTTGGGGTGTTCAAACCCCCCCCCCCCCAAAAAAAAAAATTCCGAAGACCCTCCAAAATCGTGCCAAACTCGCCCCGATTGTGAAAACTGTTAAAAATGGCTGAATTTAGGATGCCAAAACCCCAAGATGTTCGGAAAAAAGGCAGTAAAATTCTAAAACTACCTAGGTTCGCAACTGTTTTACATTAGCAATGACAAATAAATTGGTTGTCATCGTAAATAGTCTTAAAGTACCAAAAATTAAGAAAATTTTACTATATGAAATGAAATTTCTTGTACCAAATTACAGCTGCCTCCAG
>Ga0123355_10021481_pt1 | contig 10331 bp, 8 predicted proteins | sample TergutEmb28metaG_3_FD_89872 | JGI IMG/M metagenome (GOLD analysis project Ga0123355, IMG submission 89872) | Embiratermes neotenicus P1 segment gut microbial communities from Petit-Saut dam, French Guiana - Emb289 P1 | ecosystem: Host-associated > Arthropoda: Insects > Digestive system > Gut ... | reverse complement strand
ACACACACACACACACACACATACACACACAGAGGAACTTTCCGAAACAGGTAGAGTTTTATTACAAAAATAAATTTGAGAAATTGGTGCATCTAATTAGTTTTATTATAATAATTTATCACGGTGCACGGTCAACTGAACGTCAAATTTATATGAATAATATACTGTGAGGAAGTAAACTATAGGACAATGAATATATCTAAACTTACATTCCCAGTTTAACAGACGCGAGTTTTAACGTATTCACATTTTAACATTTCATTCATGAATTATATCCAGGACAATGCACCCACCATGACGATAGACGATACAAGTGGAGTGACGGCTCTTAGATGCTGTTCTGCTCATACAAGTGAAGTGGTGGCTCTCACATGCCGTTCTGCTCTGTTTGCTTCCCATATGATACAAATCTACTCTGACAAGTTTCACAACATCCAGACGCCTGCCTGGGGGATCCTCTGTAGCAAAAGGGAAGATTAAAGCGACTCCACTTGACTCCTAGCAGAAGCCGCTTCTAATTCGATGGCATTAATAAAGCCAAATTACACAGTACGTCTGACAGAACCGACAAATCTTAAACTATGTACAGATATTTCTCAACATCCGCCGTTGTTAGACTCGCGGATTTCAATTACATTGGCAATTTTCAATTTGTAGCTAGTTTTGATAAGAGCCGTAATTAGGAAGTGCGAGGCACTAAAAACAAATTATCTAGCTTCCGGTTCATGTTCAAATGCGTTATTACGTATAACACTTGTGTGTGTGTGTGTGTGTGTGTGTGTGGTTAGTTAATGGACAGGAGAAACGATATCTGATAAACCAAAAAAAGGGGCCGCGGTTCCCTTAACCACCAACTTCCCATAAGGATTTTGCCTCACTAGGCACGGTGTTCTTCACTAAGTTATTTTAAACTGCGCCGAAATTTCTACATACAGGGTGGCGCAAAAAGAACGCATGTTTTTGAAATGGGTAGTAGTCAGGAGAGTTTCTTTCTTTGGGGTTACCTCAAATCAAAAGTGTACGTTCGAAACTTTCGTACAGTCGACGATCTGAAAGTTTCCATTCGCGAAGAAATTGCAACTGTGCCACAAGAAATGTTAGTAAATGTGATGCAGAACTTTGACGAGAGGCTCCGGACGTGTTTACGGCAAGGACACCATCTTTCTGATATAATTTTCCGTAATTGAGTGATCAATATAACTGCATTTATTACAGGTTGTTTTGGTGTTAACATAATTTTTTTTATATTGAAAATAAAAAAGTTACAATTATTTGAAAAAAAAAATACGTTCTTTTTGCGCCACTGTGTATAATAAGACATTATATATGAGTCTTTACGGTTGTAAAGGTCTTCAGTAACGATGTTTTTTTAATAAGTACTGCTAGCAGCAGGCATCAGGTTGGGTCACTTTTCCCAAACGGTTCCGCTTGCCGGTACAGCTGCTGTCCGGTTCGAATCATTTTTTCTGGAATATTAATTTCTGCGGTCCGAACAGCACACTTAGCTGGTGCAGGAATGGATGGAACTTCGCTTCATGTCTTCACAGAGTGACGAAAACACTTCTCACTGAAACCACTATGATAATGATCCCATAAACGATAAAGCGCGAGCTTAAACAACCAAGTAAATAAATTGGCGAAATCTGATTCGTGACATTTAACTTGTAATGCGGTCAGTGAGGGGATTTTAAAAATATTGAAGTATCCCACCCCAGATTCCATCCACTTAAGCTCTCGCTGTTCCCCCAAACTCGATCCATTAATCCCATATGTCTCAATTTCAGCATTCCAACCTCAATATTACGTGTTCCGCCAAATTCTGTGAACTAAACCTTAAAACGTTTCTACAGCCCAGTTGAAACGTGATGGCACACGGTGACGCACGGGAGGGGAAGTGAAGGGGAAATTGGCGAATGGAGTGGGTAGCCAGTACTCTTCACACTACATCGGAACATGGTGTATCCAGCATTACTACCGCTGATGCGCACACCTCGACAGCCGGTAGTCGACTGAACTGACGCCCCCTGCACGTTCAGAGATTATTCCAGTGTGTAGGCCCACTTTGTTCAAAATGAACGCAGTGGAATGTATCGGAAACAGCAGCTGGCTTTGGAGAGATTTCTGGCCTCAGCAGCGGTGTAGTTAAAGCCTATATTCGTCCGCGATGTGTTGACGGTTCACCGAGTGATTGGGGACGGACGTTTACGGACAGCCTCATGGCGGTATCTTCACGGACAGGAATGTTCATACAGAATTTCTTCAACCAGTAACACAGTTGCCATCCCTCAGAAGAATGTAAACCTCAAAATTTAAGTATTTCATAACAATGCCCTGATATAAAACCAACAAGTGCATATTAAGATACGTGAATTTATTACACTATAGATATCGTAAGCTTCTAGAACTATAATTTTGCCTTTTGTTTTGTATGGGTGAAAAACTTGGTCGTCCACATTGAGGGAGGAACGTACGCTGAGGGTGTTTGAGAACAGGGTGCTGAAGAGAATATCTGGGCCTAAGGGAGACGAGGTAATAGAGGAGTGGAGAAAACTACATAATGAGGAGCATAATGATCTGTACTCCTCACCCAATATTATTTGGGGGATAAAATCGAGACGAATGAGATGGGAGGGACATGTAGCGCGTATGGGGGAGAGGAGAGACGTATACAGGGTTTTGGTGGGGAAACCTGAGGGAAAGAGACCACTTGGAAGACCCAGGCGTAGTTGGGAGGATAATATTAAGACCGATCTTCAGGAGGTGGGATGTGGGAGTATAGACTTGATCGAGCAGGATCAGGATTAGAAAAGGTGGCGAGCACTTGTGAAAGCGGCAATGCACCTTCGGGTTCCATAAAATGCGGGGTATTTCTTGACTACCTGAAAACCGGTTAGCTTCTCAAGAAAAACTCTGCTCCATGAAGTAAGAAAGTAATCCTACTACATATTTCGGCCACCTACTGTGGCCATTTTCACGGAGGTGTTTTTCGAATGATATATTACAAAGAACGTCAAAACTAAATTAAAAGTATAAAATATTAAGTTGTCTTTATATCGCAATTCTATTACCTCTTAAAAATTTGTGTTCTACTACAAATCGGAAGTTCGCTGGTTCGATCCCAGCTAGTGTCAGTGCATTTTTCATTGACATAAAATCCTTCCGATCGCACTAAGGCCCTGGGGTCGACTCAGCCTCTAACAGAAATGAGTAAAAGGTAAAGTGATCCCGTTACAGGCCCGGTGTTGCTCAGAGGGTGGGTAGAGGTATAGCTCTACTCTTCCATGACCGCGGCACTAGAAGGGGGTGAGTGGTTAGCAGCACGCCCCGGCCGCACTTTACCCCCGGGAAGGACCCGGAACCCATTTTATACCCCACATCCCACCGGGATTCGATCCCGGACCGTCCAGCCTGTAGCCAGTCGCTATTCCGACTGAGCTACCGGGCCCACAATAGAAACGAGTACCAGGAGTATTTCCTGGGGGTAAAGGCGGCTGGTGCGTAAGGCTGACAACCTACCACCATCCTGTGCCGTTGTCACGAAATCTGGGAACCTTAACTTCCTGGAACCCTCTGGGTCCCTCCAGGCCTGTAATGGGACTGCTTTACCTGCTTTACCTTTTGCCTTAAAAAATTATATTTAAATATAACGCTACACGCCTGAACCTGTAGAAATAAATCTTGGTGATAAAATCTGTAATTCACTTTCTGTTTGACATGACGTATTAATTACATAAAACCGGTATGAAACAAAATAAAATCAACCGAGCGATTCCGGAGGCGAAATGCGCAGACAGAAAGAAGTACGAAAGCGTTTAGTTCGTGCTAGAATGGCCAATAAATCAGAGAATAGGCGGTCTCTGAGCAAGGACACTTAAAAATAACCTCAACTAAGGTCCTATGGTCTTTTTCAAAGACGCCCACACTCAACGTATTTTAAAGAAGCAGCGGTGCAGCAAATAAAACAGAATTTTCAAACCGAATGTGGACTGTATGAGACGACATTGCATTTTAGTTACAGCTCCAGAAGCAAACCTATAACAGACGAGTAGTCACATGTTACAAATCCTTCGGGGCAATGGAAACGCGGCACTAAAGGCTTAACTAAAAGAATTTCATAGCTACGTAGGGCGGTTATATGAGGAGACTCATAGGGTACCCCCCCCCCCCCCACCCCCACCCCACCACCCCATACATAACAACAGCAAGCTGCAAGGTGACCACTAGGATCAATACTAGGGAGTTTCCCTTCTCTTTCATCCATCCACCCTATGCGTCGCGACGTACCGAGACACAGCTGAGGGTTGGGGACATCAGGACGTCAGACGGGACAACTGCTTCTACATTCCACGCGTTCCTTCTCGCTAAAAAAAAAAAAATGAACAACTCTTGAAAACATTTTCCATCAATTTGCAAAGCAGATTCAACAGAGGGTGTAGGAACAGAACAGGATAGTAGCATCTGCTTTCACATTAACCCTTTGACGCCTAACGACCACTAAAGTGGTCGTACCGCACCGCTAACCTATAAACGTTGCATTTTATATACTTATTCAACAAATATAGGTTCTGAATATTTAAAATGCGGTATACATTCTCCGTTTTTTTCTCTTCAAAATGCAGTTTGTTTCATAAATCTAACGTATTTGGTTCCTGTATTATTCACATTTCATATACAGTGTGTGCTAAAATTTAAAAAAATAATTCCGGCGCCAAAAGGTTAAAACTGAAATAATAGCCTTACACGACTTAGACAGTGATTTCACAAGTACAAGTACTGCAGGCAAAGGAATACTGCAGCCTCCAGTCTTCCTACTGCGGCTATACAGCGAAATCTTAAAACTGCCACACCCAAAATAATGAACGTCTGCTTCATATACGGAAGGTACAGAGTTCAGATGCCCGACCACAGAGAACCTCATCATCATCATCATCATCATCATCATCATCATCATCATCGTCGTCGTCTCTTAGCCTCTTCCAAAGCCAGTTCTCCAAACATTGCTATCTAGTGCTTCTTCTTTAAATTACCAGTACCCTCTCCTTTCCTCGATGTCATCAAATAGCTGTTTACTTCTTCTTCCTCATATTCCCGTCACGTGTATCCTTCCATCTTTCCTAAAATAACGTGTTTTGTAAGGCAGTTACTACGCTAGATCTGACCAATACAGTCAGCCTTCTTTCTTTTTATTGCATGTAGGATGCTACTTTCTTTCTTGACCCTTTGTAATACTTCACATTTCACGCCATAGGTACAATTGACCTTCTCCATCCTTCACCAGCAGCAGTTCTCAAGACTTAAGAAGTATTTCTGACTTACTTCCCGAAGTGTCAAAGTTTCGGCACCATAACAAATAGAAAATATGTCCCGATACAAATTTTGTTCCAAATTTCATTCATGACTGATAATCACCTCTCATTCCGCGATATACAATCCAGTAATCAATAAAAACCCCAAAATTTGTTAGAATTTAAATTAGCTACACATTGGCTAATTCAGTTACACGTCCAGAATCATATTTCATTAACCCTTATCCTGCTAACGCGGAGAATATGGTGAGTTCCTAATAAAGCTAGCAGATGGCAGATGGGATTTAACTCGGTGTTTAAAGGGTTAATATGTCGTTTGGCAACAAATAACCACGAGTTTAAAAACATATTTCCAATAAAGATTCTACGTGAAAAAAAACTACAGTTATGACAAAAAAAGTTATGTGTCTGGGGTGTAATTCTGTAGTCTGCAATCAGTTTGTAACGTTTCGGAGGAGAATACTGGGTCCATCTTCAGGACCAAGGATTCCGCTTTATTCGGCGTGGATTGGCCCTAAAGACGAAGCCATCGTGTTCCTTCGAAACGCTGGACGGGAACTCGTTCCCGCCCATTCACGTTCACGACAGGTAGCAGGTAGCAGTACAGGTCTCATTAATGCCAGATACTGTAGATACAGTGTTATGAGCTCCTGATGATGGGTGAAATACCAACCGAAACATGTTGAGCAGTTGATAGATTTAAATAAACTGTATACTGTTGCATCTTGTTGGATAATTATTGCCATATTATACGATGCACGGTCAAATGAACATAAAAAAAAAACTATTCAAAGTTCTTACAATTTCCAACACACGGGGTTGAAAGTTCGGCTGTAGGTTAAGTCTGTGTTGCGTTTGAAGTTACGACAACAGAACCAAATTTCACTTTTTGAAACGACCACGTCACTGACTTTCTACATTTTCTTTCCAGCGCCTTTGTGTCAAAGAAAAGGCCATGGGCAGAGTAAGCGCGTATTTTTAGCTACAGATCAATGACAATTAGAAGCTCGATTTCCATACTAAAATCTAAATTCCAAAAATGACTACCATTTCACAGTATATTCAACAGAATGCGCATGAAGATTAAAGGATTCTGGGACATTACGCCGTATCGACTGGTTGGGCTACCTGATCCCAGAAACAGAGGTACTATAAGGTAAAGTGTTCCCGTTAAACGCCCGGTGTGGCCCAGAGGGTGGGTAGAGGTATAGCTCTATTCTTCCATGACCGCGGCACTAGAAGGGGATGAGTGATCAGCGGCACTCCCGGGCAGCATTTACCCCGGGAAAGACCCGATACCCATTTTACAGGAGGCTGGGTGGGACCCAGGGTCGGTCTGGACGGGCGGAAAATCTCGTCCCCACCGGGATTCGATCCCGGACCGTCCAGTCCGTAGTCAGTCGCTAGACCGACTAAGCTACCTGGCCCACAATAGAGGTACTATACACTTCCGAAAATACGGTATCAATTTACCACCGGCCAGGCTGCAACATTCCAGTAAACCCGACATTCGTGTCAACATCGATATAAGAACCCCCCAAAATCTCGCACAAGGCATGTAATTGCCGGCTTTATTTAACGACGCTTTCTCGCGTGAAATAATGTTTATCAACAATGAAGTGGCAGGTAAGAAGACACGAGGCGTGGCCTATTTTAAAGTATAATCTATTATTTGCCTAGAGGGACTAAAGAAAGTGACAACCAACAATGTGAGCAGTCAGACCGTGACTGTCCGTCAGATTACTAAACCCTCCGTTGCTGTTAAAATGGTGAAAGGAATATTCACTTCATTCCGTCTAATCTAGCGAAAATCTGAAACGAATAAAGGAATTTACATCAAGTGTATCAATGATCAGTGAACTAATCATCGTTCTACAACACATTACATCACCGACGTCACTTAGCTTAACGTTTTGCATGTCATGGTTACTTAACCTTTTGGCGGCCGAATTATTTTTTTTAATTTTAGCACATCCTGTATATAAAATGTGAATAATCCAGGAACCAAATATATTAGAATTATGAAACAAACTGCATTTTGAAGAGGAAAAAACGGAGAGTATATACCGTGTTTAAAATGTTCAGTACCTATATTTGTTGAATAAATATATAAAATGCAACATTTAGAGGTTAGCGGTGCGGTATGACTATTATAGTCGTCATTAGGCGTCAAAAGGTTAATCGTTTCATTCCGTCTTTGTTTAAAATACAGTTCCGCTGTCTTCCAGCACTTCCATATCCAACGTGACGCTACTACAGGGCTTCTTTAGGGATTCGTTAGCCCTAGGGATTATCTGTTAATACTGTGTTTTATCTTCTTAATTTTTAATATATGAATTCGTTATACAGAATGGCGCAAAAGTCAATTGGCACTAGAAGCAACATGTTCAACATCAGGCGTCATTGATTTATTCGTCACACTGTATATACAAGGTGGTTCAAATATGACTGGGACTGATGCGGCTTGTTTACACACAAATCAGTCCCGGTCATATTTGAACCACCTTGTACTCTACAACTGAAGTCCGAGTTACGTCGTACGCCTGTCAGTTTATATCCCAGTTACTCCTCGAAGAAACTTCAGTGAAGTTGGCACCGCGAGTTTCCTAAGCACCCCATCTAGGTGATACAGTACTTTGAACTTGCTTACTTACTTACTCCATGGTGCAGAGTCCTTCTTGAGAAGCTAACTGGTTTGCAGCTAGTCAAGAAATTCCCCGCATTTCGCGTAAACCCGAAGGTTCATTACCGCACTCACAAGCGTCCGCCACCTGTCTCTATCCTGGGCCAGCCCAATCCAGTCCATATACCCACATCCCACCTCCTGGAGATCCTCCTAATATTATCCACCCATCTACGCCTAGGTCTCCCCAGTGGTCTCTTTCCCTCCGGTTTCCCCACCAAGACCCTATACATCCCCCTCTCCTCACCCATACGCGCCACATGCCCAGACCATCTCATTGTTCTCGATTTTATCACCCGCACAATATTGGGTGAGGAGTACAAATCATTTAGTTCCTCGTTATGCAGCCTCCTACATTCCCCCGTTACCTCGTCCCTCCTAGGTCCAAACATTCTCCTCAACACCATGTTCTTTGTAACCTTGTAACTTGCAACGTCATAAACTGTGTAGAGACCTGACGCGCAATTTGTACATTTCTGGAACCGCAAACAGTGCAGTATTCACCCGGACAAACCGAGGGTAACATTAAACATATAAGAAAAAAAGAAGTAAAACGTACTGAGATTCAAACCAGGTATTTGGCAACACAATGTCATTAGTCTGGGTAAATGACCAACTTGATGCACAATTACGTTATATAATCCTCTACATGTTTCGTGCAACTCTGTTCTCATCATCAGGAGGTCAAATTGTATTAACACAGCATCTTGTATAGTATTCTCTGTAAGTGACCGTCCGGTGTGCAGGTTGAGAAATTCCGGACGGCCACTTACAGAGAATACTATACAAGATGCTGTGTTAATACAATTTGACCTCCTGATGATGGGCACAGAGTTGCTCGAAACATGTAGAGGATTATAATAATAAACGTATTATATAACGTAATTGTGCATCAAGCTGGTCATTTACCCAGAGTCATACCAGGATGCACGGTCAGCAAAACATAAAATACAATTTCATTAGTCTTCCTTCCATCCTGAAGATGGAAGCAACAGTGTTTCTCTAAGAGTCCGTCAAATAGACAGACGACGAACACAAATCATAGCTGGAAATATTTCAACACTTCAACATTCCGATGGGATTTTGTAAAAGAAAAAAATTCAGGCGAAGCTTTGCCGCCATGGCTGCAACACATCCAACCCATCTCATGCCATTAATAGACCAACCATGACACAAATCTGAATGAAGCGAAGTTCATATTAGTGTAAATCGTTGGTTTCACACGCGCAAGACTTCAGAGTGGCGCTTCTTAATGTAATAAAATGTATCTGCTTCATTTGTTTCGACAACTAATCAATAATTCTGAGGTGTGTCATCCCCGTTGTGTGTTTAAACTATATGGTGAGGTAAATTCAGTTAAAAACACAGCTATAAATATATGGCTAAACGATGGTGTTTATTAGCAATGGAAATACTACATGTTTCGGCCTATAGCGGCCATCTTCAGGTTTTGACAACTTTCTTGCTAAAAGAATTTTATATAATATGCCTAAACCGCGTGGTGATGTTGAGATCTCATCATGATTTTACGTGCTTTTGTTAAGGAGCATACAAGATACCACACCTGCATTCACAGTTTCCTCCTAATCCTACACCTACCCAACCGGAAAGATCCACACCCAGCTACCGAGAAATTCATTGACGCAATAGACATCCCACCAAAATTAGCTTAACAAAAGCACGTAAAATGATGATGAGATCTCAACATCACCACGCGGTTTCGACATATTATATAAAACTCTTTTAGCAAGAAAGTTGCCAAAACCTGAAGATGGCCGCTATAGGCCGAAACATGTAGTTTTTCCATTGCTAATAAACACCATCATTTAGCCATATATTTATAGTTGTGTTTTTGACTGAATTTACCTCACCATACAACTAATAAATAAAATACAACTACCTCCAGCTACAAGTAGAAGAGTTCCCTTTAAGTAGCCATGCGTCAGTAACGTGATCAATATAAGTCCCAGCGTTTTGAGAAATACGAATACTAAATGCCTTGCTTACAACGTCAAGCCTATCATGAGCCACATAGTTTACATGCAACCACCTAATTTCCTTTGACATACTGTAACATCAAACCTCATATCTACGCCTAGGACCTTCAAGTGGCCTCTTTCACTCAGCCTTTGTTCATCCCCCGATATGAGATACCGAGTTTCACAACAACACTAAAAAGACAAAATTATAGTTCTGTGTATTTTAACCCTTTGACGCCTAAAGACCCCTACAGTGGTCGTACCGCACCGCTAACCTCTAAACGTTGCATTGTATATTTTTATTCAACAAATACACGTACTGAATATTTTAAAAATGGTATGTACTGTCCGTTTTTTTCTCTT
>Ga0123355_10021480_pt1 | contig 10331 bp, 7 predicted proteins | sample TergutEmb28metaG_3_FD_89872 | JGI IMG/M metagenome (GOLD analysis project Ga0123355, IMG submission 89872) | Embiratermes neotenicus P1 segment gut microbial communities from Petit-Saut dam, French Guiana - Emb289 P1 | ecosystem: Host-associated > Arthropoda: Insects > Digestive system > Gut ... | reverse complement strand
AGTTTTGATTACTTACATTGATTACTCAATTACGGAAAATTATATCGGAAAGATGGCGTCCTTGCCGTACACACGTCCGGAGCCTCTCCTCAAAGTTCTGCATCACATTTACTAACATTTCTTATGGCACAGTTTCATTTCTTCGCGAATGGAAACTTTCAGATCGTCGACTGTACGAGGTTTTCGATCGTAGACTTTTGATTTGAGGTAACCCCAAAGAAAGAAATCGCAGGCAGATATAAAAAACATGCGTTCTTTTTGCGCCATCCTGTATAACTGTGAATAGGGGACGGATGGGTGGTATATGTATGAGGTTTAATTTTAAAGTTTGATAAATTAGATTTATTCCATTATCTGTCTAGGTGTCTCCGGCAGTAGTTTAATCGACTGTCATTATGCTGAATATGTAAAGAACCAGTAAGTATCCATTAAACACAATCTGTGTTTGTTTGACATACAAATCCTAAAAACAACTACGTGTTTCGGCTTGTAATGAAGTTATCATTAGGCTGTAAAAATTTTACAAGAAGGTGTAATGTACTACAACTACTTGCACTTTTGTACGATACGCTCTTTTATAAAATGCTTTACAGCCCCGATGATGGCTTATTTAAAGGACGAAACATTTAGCTGTTTTTGGTTTTCGTAAATTAAAATCTACTGCGTTTGACAGATCATTACAGGTTGTCTGGAAATATACTGCTTGGCAATCAACTAGATGACCGATACAGTATCATTACCAGCCAAGACCGCGCGGTCTGCCATTAAATACATACTGAAGGCTATTTTTCCGGTGTGAAATACCAGGCGTATGAAATTCTCAATTCTCTTAGATATGGTGCCGAGCGTTCTTTCGCGGCATGGGCTGTGGTTTAGATAACTTGATTCCCTCTTAACTGTTGAATGCCCATTGGTAACTGCTCGCACATTCACCGCTAGAGCTTAGACGTTCTGCATTGACCACACCGTGTTTATTTATCTGGCACGATTCTCACATTCAGTTAATATTATATCCCTAAGCACCATTTTACAATTTTGTACATGGATCATGTTAATTGTGACGTAGGAACTGAAATTTTATGTATCTACTTATGTGATTTAGACGAACATCATTCTTCAAAGTGCTAAGTATTTTAAAGATTTATTTCTTATACAGTAGTAGGCTGCTGTATTACCGTCAACAAAACTATTTATTGGTATTACGAATATATTTCTTTGTTATCTTCGGTTAGGCGTTCTTTTGTTCTAATTGCTTGTAGTATATATGTTATTACCCGCGACCTGCGTCCCTTTTCACCTGTCGTTGACCAAATGTACGCTGGATATATTACTTTTATCTTAAAAGTTTCTCTACGTTACACTTATTGTAGTATAGGCGACCGACTGTCCGAGATTTAATAACTTATTATACATCATAAACTGTGTACGGTGTTTTTTTACAGTCTGTGGTTTTAAATACATTAGAATATAACCCGAAGTCTTTCCGTAATAAAGAAGATATTTGTTTCTAATTTTGATCATTATGTCATTAAATGTCTTTGATCCTTGGTTTCTTTTATAGTTGTGCAAGTATATTTCTTGGCTTGGTTTGTTTTTGCTGAAATGTGTTATGGAGAGACATTACTCTTGATGCAGTGAGATAGGACGATGCCCTAAGGACAGACAGGTTTCAACTTTTCGCTATATTATTAGTTGTAACAACTGTATATGAAGTGAAAATAAATTTTCACATATTAATTATTAGAAACATAAATTTTATTATCAACACGACAACTCTCAAAGGTTTCTTCAGTCAGCGTCTAATTGAATTCCATTAATGAAAATTTCTGTCACAAAGAGTTCCTATGGAATGAACTTATTTTTGTGTACTGGAAAGGAACCCTTAGGTTGAATTTAGTGTTCTCTTGTGTTGGCTGACAATGATTTCTCATGCAAGAAGCTAATTAATTCAATGTCTCTGTTATTCAAAACATTTCATTCTCTCACTTCTAGCTGTCAACACTGGTGGAATAATTAGTAGCACTCTTACTTCGTTATCAGGAAGTCCCGGCTCGAATCTCGATGAAGTAACTGCTTATTCTAGTGTTGTCGAAGTTTCATTCATTAATCTGAGGTCAATTCCGAGTCAGTGCATTGACGTAGGCCCAACAAGACCCCAATTAAGAGGAAGGGAGAGTAACACGCCTCTTCATAATACCAGCACACCAAGAACCTTCAACCTTGACACTAGCCACCAGACCCTGTCGTGCCTCTAGTCAGAGCATACCACCACATATAGAAATTACATTATGCAATAAGGCCCGTGTGTAGAGATCTCTGCACCACGTGCGTGCACAGTGTATATAGTAGGATCTTAAGTTCTATTAAAGACAACCTGAAGATGGCCAGTAAAGGCCGAAACATGTAGTTGTCTAGCGCAGCCATTAAATACATCTTAATTGACATTTGATTATTACCAAAAAATGCACTTACATAAAATTTCACATTAAAACACTTAAAATCGCTCCGACATGTTTCGATCCTAAGATCATCCTCAGGGAGCTACGTCGTTCCTTGCTAAATTCGTTTTAAAAACATTCACAAAATAATTCCTTTATATTAACAGAGTGTTGTGGCAGAATGTCTGTAATATAAATTATACTTATTAAGTATAGTGTCAAATAAATTATATTAATTGAAATTTTTATATATACAAATAATAAATACCTTCTTTCAATCCAAACAACCTAATTATTTGTATATATAAAAATTTCAATTAATATAATTTATTTGACAATGTACTTAATAAGTGTAGTTTATATTACAGACATGCTGCCACAACACCCTGTTAATATTAAGGAATTATTTTGTGAATGTTTTTAAAATGAATTTAGCAAAGGACAACGTAGCTCCCTGAGGATGATCTTAGGGTCGAAACATGTCGGAGCGATTTTAAGTGTTTTAATGTGAAATTTTATATAAGTGCATTTGTTGGTGATAATTAAAGTGATTCTACAAAATGCGCGGTGCAACAAGGATGGCATAATCGTGTTTGACAACATACCCTTTCCGATTTTCACACACACAACGGGGATGACACACTTCCAAGTCCGTATATACTTAATATTTATCGTTATGATCATGTTTATTCTACACTCCGAAGCTGAAACAGCATTGCTACACAATCAGTGGATAAGTCTATAGTTGTCTCATAGAGTAAACTCTTATTCTGCACGAAAAGTCTTATACGAAACTTCTAATAAACTTCTTGATGATCATAAATTTTGGAAATGACACCAAGACTTACTGATACTGATACCTGCACTGAACTAGAATATCCAAATTCCAAAATTCGGAAAGAGATCTAGGGAATATTTAATATAAGATCCATTTATTTTATTGCGTTATGAATGACCATTGCCCCATTCTATTTTTAGCCTATTCTCCTTTCGTAAGGGAAAACTAGCCTCTTAACGTCATCAGGTATTATGTGTGTCTCCAGTTTCATCTTTCGAACCAGTAGACAGATTCTCATGAAACTTGATAAGTAGGCCTTCATTTTGCTATTGGTGGCCACACCAACGCAGCGCTCCCTGAGTTCCTACTGTCAGGGTTACCAACATGACGGACGCGATTTTGTAAGAGGGGTGCGACATTTAGTATGAGATCCTCATGTGATTTGTGGGAGTAGATCTTCCAAGAGTATGCAGCTTTCTTAAGGTTAATTATGTTGGCACGAGGATAGATCATACACATACCTTCAGGCCCTACGTTATGTATGGAAGGTTTGCCGTGAGTAAAGCGTTTCGAACTTTGTGGCGGTGCGAGATTTTGAGGTTATACGAGGGCGAATCAAATGAAAACCTTAAATATTTTTTATCTCGTAATTTATTGAACAAAAAGTACACAAATACTTCATTTTTCTATGTAGTCTCGATTGTGCGGCTATTTCATTCACTGTTACGCGGCGATTTTCCTTCACGATGGCTTCAACTGCTGCAATGGCCTCTGGTGTCACCACTCGGAGTGCCTGACCAGGTCCAGGATGGTCTGTTACAGAACTAATGCCGTTCATGAACTTCTTAGTCCTCTCGTACACTTGCTGTAGTGACAGACATGCATCGCCATATTGAACTTTCATTCGTCGATGAATTTCGATGTGTTTCACCCCTTCACTATAAAAAAAAACGGATGACAGAACGCTGTTCTTCTTTGGTGCATGTTGCAAACGGGGCCGCCATTTTACACTACTACTGCGCCGTCTTTAAAGGGTTAACACTTTGATGACTGAAAAATGAAAACACTTTTCTTCTTAGTTTCCCCGATTTCCGTAAGAGCATTGCTTTATTCGAACTTGCCCAGGTTTTGGTCACTTGTACTTCTGGTAAGAGCAGTAAGAAGAATAAGATAAGTCTGAAGCACTAGGAGTACGACACAAACAGGAGAAAATGGAATTACTTGCAGAAATACCTATTCGTCCTTTGTCTAATACAGATCTCAAACTCATGAAGTGACTTCAATTTCATTCGTCGATGAATTTCGACGGGTTTCACCCCTTCACTATAAAAAACGGATGACAGAACGCTGTTCTTCTTTGGTGCATGTTGCAAGCGGGGCCGCCATTTTACACTACTACTGCGCCGTCGTTTTGCATTCCTTCATCTTGCTGCCACCTGTCGGCCACTCTTCAAACCATCAGTATCACTGTTGTCAACGTGTAAGGCAATCGAGCCATGTTTCGAATTGTTATTGCACTTTTAATGTTTTCATTTGACTCTGCCTCTTATTCGACAGATTTAGCATAGACGGAATTGCGCAATAAATTATTCACAAAGTAATGTAATAATAATAATAAGAAGAAGAAGAAGAAGAAGAGGAAAGAAGAAGAAGAAGAATACGAATAAACAATACATGTACCATGCATTGTAACTACAGAATAGCTGAAAAATTATAGTCCTAGAAACGTGCTTTGTTTCAAGTATATAATTGTAAATACCCTGCGTAATAGTGATAATAATATTATTAATAATAAATTTGTCCGAATAGAAATATGAAAGTAGGCCATGTCATTGCGGCTAGGGACCCCATTCTTTGTCATGACTGCAGGAAATGTTGGCCAGAATGCGACACACTAGTTACAGTGTGTGAGCTGAACCTATCCTGCGATCTGTGCTGTTGTTATACCTCCTTGGATCGCCTTCGTACAAAGTGACGTGACGTACGTCGCGAGATCTGAAAGTCAGACAGCCCCGGATATGAGGGAGACGTCATTCCTGTCGGTCGAGGAAGTGCTTAATGCTCATGAGATGACAGGAGGGAATGTAATGTAATGATGAATAATATTTCAACCCCCCTCCCCCTTGTGCATCCGGTTATTGAATAGGTTGGAATAGAGTGATTTTGATGTGGCTTCCTAGTCGTTGTAAGAAACTAAGAACAATATGTGGTTCACACAGCACCGCGTCCTGGCGCGCTGCTAATGTCTCTGTTCATCGCATCCAGACATCATCAGTACGGAGTAATCAAGGATGAGATGGACAGCCCATGTAGGTCGCATGCGTGTAAGATTTTAGGCGGAAAATCTGAAGTGGTTTTAATATCTGGGAGACACACGCAAAGAAAGGATTATAATTTTTAAATGAATACAACAGAGTGTATGAACCGAACAAAACTCATGTTTCATGTGTCGGAGGATGCCTGTTCAAAGTTCGGTTCAAGACCTCGTATTCTGCGGGACAGTGTTGGGGTAATGCCTTAAATGAACTAAGTAGTCTTATCCTTATTGACTTAATGGCCTTAACTTCATACGTTAATAATGCACTGTGTGGAGGTTTCTCGTGAGGTAATTTTCTCCATCTTCTTAAATCACTGAAAGGTCCAAAGATTTTTTCGTAGCCATTTTGTGCTTCTTATTCTGGGTTCTTCCTTCAGAATTACCGAGTTTGGAGCCTTCAGGAGCAAGAGGTAAAATTATAATTTTTGTGAATAATTATTTATGTTAACCATTCGAATTCTGGAGGTAATACGCGATGAGAAACTATGTTGGAAAGGTTGGTAACCTATATTTCCTGACCTTTAGCATAATTTATTCCATTTTTCCCGACGTTGTGCTGTTAATCATTTGATTTCTCATATTAATAAACGTATCCTGGGTTTTAGGCGCGATCTCAGAATTGTACAATTGGCCATTAGCTTCGTCATGCCTGTCCGTCTGGCTGGCTGGCTGACTGTTCGTCCTCATGGAACAACTGGGCTCCCACTGAAGGAATTTTTATGAAATTCGATATTTTAGTATTTTTAGAAGATCTGTCGAGAAAATTTATTTTAAATTAAATCCGACAAGAATAATGGATACTTTACATGAAGACCATTGTACATTTTTTTATCATATCTCGCTTAATTCTTCTTAAAATGAGAAATATTTCAGACAGAAGTTGTACACAAATTCAAAACACACATTGCTTTTTCAATAATGTTTATGTCTATAATCATGCCCTTTATGGCATAAAGTGGTTAGGCCACGGAGCATGCGCATTGCTTGCTGAGGCCTAATGCTACAAACAGACACTCAGAATATGTAATACTTATTGTTTTTCTAGTGCAACAATGGTTGCACGAAAGCACCTCAATGTTATGTTATACGTACGCTGCCTATATTGTTATTTTTCTGCGAGGATCACGAAACTGTTGACAGATTATGGACATGTCATGGTGTAATGCATATTATCTTCTTTCCTCAAAGGTCAGCTGTTGCCGTCACAAAAGAGCAGTAGAAAGGAAACATGGGAAATGGAACAGTGGCCAGTAAAGGAGAAATCTTTTATTTACCATTTAAAGCACGGAGTTCATGTAATTGTTTGACTTAATAATAATATTTATTAACTGCAATTGGGTTGTCACCCGGTGGCAGTGGTGTTTAACTTACATAACCTGTACTGGTCAGATTCTAAGCTCTCACTCCTGATTTTCAGTCATTTGAAACGTGTACATTAACCATCACCTAAACTTTCTTAGAAATTTCTGTAAAATACAATTTTTTTTTTCTGACATTAACTGCGTACGTGTACATAAGTTGAACAATTTATCCTCAAGGTTACTAATGTTGTGAACGTCGTGCATATATTAGAACTGTAAAACTGTTATCAATGACGTTGTTTGATTATTTTATATTATTTACATCATTTTATGAGGATTTATCCATTATCCCTCTGATAATGAGTTTATCTACGCCTGCTCGGATAAAGTATGATTCGCAGCTACTACTCATTTTACACAAGTAATAAAAAGTAATTCTTGGCCTATTATTTTTAATATTCTACAGAGGGACAAATGTTGCATTTAGATGTTACTGTTTTTGTAGGATCTGCATTAGTACTCAGGTTTAGAATGCTATGTTACAAGACATTCTTTCTAATCATGAAAATTAAAATTTGACACGTACGTCGTACACTGCTTTTGGGTCTTCCCACCTACCTTCATTATATCTCCAACGTGTTCTGAACCAATAGGGCCATTATGAAGGAATTGAGTGTTGTAAAAGTGGAAGTATTTAAGTTGTACATCGGTTTGCGAGACAGTAGTGTACATGATAAAGTGGCGTTTACTTTTGACTTAATTTCTTTGTTAGTATATACGCTATTCTGATGTAATGTTATGTCAAACTGTAATACTTTAACGTGTATTAAGTAAGTCCCTTGATAATGGCCCGGATGTCACAAACTTTTGGGAGTGTATTGAAGGTACTAGGGCACTACCGATAACAGCGTACGTGATGTGTGATTTGTGTGTTTTGTTATGGATGAACGAAGTAGAAATGCGACATACACGCTGTTAAAGTTTCCTACTGTTCACTTGGACTCCTCGCTCACGCATCTTACATATGCACTAATAAACACATTCCAGCATGCATGAGTCAACTTCTCGTATGATATTCATTCTTAATTATGTCATCTTTTCATTGATTATCAGAAGTATAATAAGTATGCTTTTCAGGAAATTGTCTGTTGTGGAGAAAAAACATGTCAACAATTTAGCTTGGAGAAAAATTTATTGAAACGAAGATGTGCGGCATTTAAAGCTATGTTAATAATTAAAAATTTAACAAAAGATTTGTTTCGTGCCTGACTTCCTTCATTAAAAGCACAGAATTTTTCACTTTCTATCCATGAATGGGCTACGTTTATTGCTTATTCTAGTGTGTGATACAGTGTAAAATCTGGTATGAGATGTTGGACGCGGGGCTCTGAAATTTTAACTCGATCTTCTTCTCTTGGCCGATCCGAATAAAATGCTGCATGATGAACGAAGCGAGCAGAATTTTCAGGTCCATTACCCAATGTCTGACGCCAGTTCCGCTTCCCTCCTTTGTGTCTGCTAGATTGACGTAGTGGCGAGAATATTTCTGCTGATGGGAGGAAGAATACAAAGTAATTTACTTGAAGATTAAATTAAAAGAGAAGGAATATTAAATAGCATTTCAAGTTGTATTTTTGGTTCCCGGTCTGTGGAAATAAAGAGACAGTTGAATCACCGGGCGACGTCAATGTGTGTCAAAACTCGTTGTTTTTTTGTGTGCCTCTAATTTTAATGAAGCGTTGTGCTACGTATATACGTGTATTTAAACGTAAATGTTACTTCAACATGTGCAGAGAAGATAAACGCCATTGTAAAATAAAGAAGTGTTTAAATATGCGTGTTTAAATTTTCTTAAATACACAGTTAATTTAGAACATTTCGATCTCTACTCCATAAATGAATTATGTATGTTTACAAAGGTTTCTGCGATGGCGGAATATACAGCGTGATTCAAAAAGATGGACTCAATTTTGTACGTCTATATTTCCTGAACTATACATCATATGTGAATAATTGACATAACATTTGAAAGAGAAGATCCTAAAGTTTCAAATACCACCGCTAGAGCGCTCGCCTAGCGCACAGCCTTACAGTAGCATTAGTTGAGAGAAAAATGCAGCACAAATATTTTGCGTTCGTGGGTTCATTAAAACTGAGTCGGCGACTGCTGTGCAGTGTGCGTTTCGTCTCCGTTTCAACATTCAACCTCCAACGAGGAAGAGCATTTGTCTTTGGAATCACCAAATTCAGCAAATAGGCTGTGGGAGTACTGCTTTTTTAATCACCCTCTATAATAATGAAATTCACAGAATTCACACAAACAGTTTCTTGAATCCTTGTTCCTAAATTCGTCATAGAAATGTTGAAATGTTGCAGCCTTAAGATATCAAAGGGGCTGAACCGTCTAGTTTGGTGCAGTGCAGTAGTCTGTGTGGATACCGAATGCAGACACCGATACAGAAGCCAGGGAACAGTGGAGTGTTTGGTGTTTTCACCGACCGTTCATAGTGTAATACGTGTACGTGTAAATGTGTACTGCTACTGTTTTGAGCTTGACATTTTCTAACGCACCGTAAAAAAGTTTTTCGTGTTAAATTTGAGGTTTTTATGGAAGTGAGTGTAAATATAACCATCTTTTGTGATGTGCCTTGACGGAGTTTTTACCTTGCAACGAATACAGGCATCTCCAAGATCTTGATACACGCCCATCAGACTACGTGTTTTAAGATTACACACCACCTTAAACTGAATATTAGTTGTTACTGTGAAATGAAAGACATTCGCGCAAATCTATTGTTCATTTTTATTCACAAGATGTACGTATTTTTGAGACTGAATTTTACAAGTGTATGCTGGTGTTGCTTGTTCTTAAAAAAATGTTTGTGCATCGACAAGCTGTCAATCGCCAATTAAGCGTTTGGACAGCTTGCAATGACAAAACTTCCCGTTTTCATTTTTTATGATAGCCGTACAGTTATTTTGAAAACGAATTGTAAGAAGGCGTACTTGCAGCCAACATACACAAAAATAGAAACAGTCGCAGGCATTCACACGCACACGCACACGCTGTGCGTAGCGGGATAAGATTGTTCTTCTTTTCCGAAACGTGGCTAAGACTGACTCACAAACTGAAAGATCAAATAACCAACTAACTAACTGGCTGACTATATAATTAATTCGCTCGCTTCCCGGACCATAGTCCTTCAAGAGAAGCAAAAAAATTCTTAATTAGTCTAGAATTTTCCAGAAGTTCATGGAACTCGAAGATTCATTACCGTGTTATAACAGTGTGCCACTTCTCCCTACCTGAGCCAGATGGATCCAGTCCACGCCCTCCCATCCTCTTTCTTTAAGATGCATTTGAATATTATTCCACCACCTTCCATATAGGTCTTCAAGCGGGGAAGGGGGGGGGGGGGGGTAGGGTTTTCCACCCTGGACCAAAAAAACTTTTAAATTTTGTCCGTCCTTTAAGGACACTAACTTTTTTTTTCCCT
>Ga0123355_10021479_pt1 | contig 10332 bp, 9 predicted proteins | sample TergutEmb28metaG_3_FD_89872 | JGI IMG/M metagenome (GOLD analysis project Ga0123355, IMG submission 89872) | Embiratermes neotenicus P1 segment gut microbial communities from Petit-Saut dam, French Guiana - Emb289 P1 | ecosystem: Host-associated > Arthropoda: Insects > Digestive system > Gut ... | reverse complement strand
TTATGTTGCCCTTGACATGGAAGCAAAGACAGATATAGCGAATAAGTTGGATGAAAGATTTTCAAGATTTGCTCTATAAAAACCCCTCACAAGTACAATCGTGGACAAAATCGTGGACATTGATATTTTTCAATAAAAACAATAAAAAAATCAAGATTTTCAAAAGCTGAAAACCTTGATTTTACTGGATGCCCGAGAAGGGACTTGAACCCCCACGATATTGCTATCAGTGGATTTTGAGTCCACCGCGTCTGCCATTCCGCCACTCGGGCTGGTTGCTATGCAATTATATAGCAACTTTAGGTGTTCTGTCAAGAATTTTGTTTGGTAGCTTGATTACGTGAATAGCTGAACATTTATAGGGCTCGCGCTTGACCCGCCCAAAAATTTCCATTATAATAATTTTGTGTATATAATCCAAAATTACATAAGGGAGATGAAGAAATGTTATGTATTAAAAACGGCAATATTCATACCGTAGCTCAGAAAGAACCATTCGTGGGCGACATTTTAGTATCTCAAGGCAAAATTGTAAAAATCGGTCAAAACTTAGCCTCAGAAGCTGAACATGTTGTAGATGCTTCCGGGCTTCAGGTCTATCCGGGCTTGGTTGACTGCCACAGCCACTTAGGACTTGATGGATATGGAATTCGCTTTGAAGGTCAAGACTTTAATGAGGTTACTGATAGTTTGACTCCTCATCTGGAGGCGATTGACGCTTTCAACCCACAAGATGTTACCGTAAAAATGGCGGCTATGGCCGGTGTAACATGCGTTGCTACGGGCCCTGGCTCATCTAATGTTTTGGGCGGCACTTTTATTGTGGTTAAGACAACCGGTGACCGCGTTGAAGACATGCTGGTTAAGAGAAAATCTTCTATGAAGTGCGCATTCGGTGAAAATCCGAAGTTCTGTTACAGAGATAAGGACAACGCGTCAAGGATGTCTATTGCCGCTAAGCTCCGTAACATGTTCAACAAAACAATCGAGTATAAAAACAAGCTGGAGGCCGCTGGCGATGATATCACTAAGAAACCAGCCTATGACCAAAAGTTAGAGGCACTTATTCCTGTTCTTAATAGAGAGATTCCCCTCAAGGCACATGCTCACAGAGCGGACGACATTTTTACTGCTATAAGAGTTGCTAAAGAGTTCAATTTGAAAATAACGATTGAACATTGCACAGAGGGTCATTTGATAGCTGAAAAGCTCGCCAAAGAAAATGTGCCTGTAGCTGTTGGTCCGACTTTAGGGCATGCCACTAAATTTGAAGTCAAAAACAAGACGTGGGAAACTCCTGACATACTGACCAGAGCAGGATGTATGGTATCGATTATCACAGACGCACCCGTAACTCCTCAGCAATATCTCGCCCTCTGCGCGGGAATGGCCGTTAAAGCCGGTATGGATAAGTTTGAGGCCCTCAAGGCTATCACAATAAATCCGGCTACTCACATGGGCGTTTCGGACAGAATCGGAAGCCTTGAAATAGGTAAAGACGCTGATATTATCATTACTGACGGTTGTGTGCTTGATAATAACACCAACGTACTTCATACGTATATCGACGGTGTTCTGGTCGAGAGAGACTAGTGCTGCTATGTAATGATGGATTTTCACGACAGACGTGCTGACTTGCAGCACGTTCAAAAAGAGGGGGATTTATCAAATGCTTATAGCGCAAATTATTATCATAATTACGCTCATCGCAATGATTAGCGGCAAGGTGCCGATTTACTTAACAGCCTTCGTAGGCGCAACCACCGCAGCGCTCGCGGCGGGCTTTCCTATGGTAGCGCCTTATGCGGCGTATGAAGGCTCTGTTGTTATACGTCTGGTAATTGCGAACGGCCTAAACCCTGTTATTCTTGATATGTTAGGCGTTCTTCTGTTCATCGGTATCATGGAAAAAGTAGGATTCCTAAACAGCATCATCCTTAAAATTATCCAAGTTGGCCATAAGCTGGGCAAAGGCCCCGGTGTCGCTACAGCCGGTGGTATTGCCGCAGGCATCATAGGCGGTATGACTGGTTTTACACAGCCTGCTATCACAGGTGTTGTGACAGGCCCTCCTGCGGTTGAGATGGGCGTGGATAAAAACCGCGTTGCAGGTATTTTGGCTCATGCAGGTCACCTTGGCAATTTGGGCGGCTTTACTCATCCAACAATCGTTGCTGTTGTGGCTATGACAGGCATCGCGTGGGGTCCCACTAACTTAGTTGGTATTATAGTGGCCTTATCGATTTTTGCTGCGAGCTTTGTGCGAGTTCGCCAAATGATGAAAAACGAAGGCACATTGAGTAAAAAAGTTGAGATTAAGCTAGAAACTTCCGAAGTTCCGTTTGGAAAAGCAGTTATTCCGTTTATTGTACTTATCGTGGTATTTGTTTTGGGCGTGCCTGTTGTCATGGCCGGCATTGGATCTGCTCTTCTTGTTGTTCTTATGAGCCATAGAAACTTCATTGAAGGCGAGAAGACTATGATGGAAGGCTTGGGCCGGATAACGGTTCCGCTTTTTGCTACCGTTTCGTTTTTATATCTGGCCGGCATCGTTAGAGAAGTAGGCCTTATAGATATACTCGTAAGAGCGGAAGGTGGCGTGGTAGTCGGTGGCTTACTGTATGGCGCAATGACGCAATCGCCAATAATACTTATACTAATTATGTTCTTGATTGGGTCTATCGCAGGGCTGGTCACGCAGTCCAACGGCGCATCGATTCCTTTTATACTCCCTGTTTTGATGGCGCTTCTTGAGGCAGGCGTTAACCCGGTCGCAGCGGCAGTTGCGGCGGCTGGCGGCCCTGCTATCATGCAGTACTACTTGACAGGCGGCCCTGTGGCAGCGCTATCCACGGTTATTCCGATTATTCCGGATTCAGACCTTAAACTGGCGAACAAGTTCCAAAGGCCGTCTATTCTGGTAGGTATGGCTGTGTTGTTTATAATCACAGTTTTCTTGGGTCTTGTAATGCCGCACGGTGCATAGATTACCTGTTTTCATAGTATAAATCTCCGCCCTGTATATATCGTGCAGGGCGGAAATCCTGTTTTGAAAGGAAAAATTCATATGCAGAAAAAGAAATTAGCCGTTTTCCATACAGGCGGCACAATATCAATGAGAAAAAATGAAGATGGCAGTGTAAGTATGCAGGAGAATAACCCTCTTGTAAACAGCATACTAGACAGCGCGGAGTTAGTCGAAGAGCAAATTTTTGGCATTCCGTCACCGCAAATGACAGAGCATACGATGGTAGAGCTAGCAAATGCCATAAAGAAAAAGCTTAGCAGTGGACAGTTTGACGGCATTGTTGTGAGCCATGGTACAGATACGATGGAGGAGACAGCATATTTCCTTGACTTGACTGTTTCTACTGATATACCAATCGTGCTGACAGGCGCTATGCGCTCAATGAACGACTTAGGCTCTGACGCACTGGTCAATTACCAATCCGCCATAAGAGTTGCCGTGAGCGATGAAGCAAGAGGCATGGGCACAATGCTCGTGTTTAGCGATCAAATTCACGCGGCGCGCAGCGTGACAAAGGCGCACGCTACAAGCCTTGCCGCTTTCCAGAGCCCGGGATTTGGTCCGATTGGACTTATTACACCTAAAGAGGTTGTATTCGGCCGAACACTGCCAAAGCAGACGTATTATGATATTGACGGCATAAGCAAAAATGTGCTGCTCATAAAAGCCCACGCCGGCATAAACTCAACCGTTTTTGACGCGCTCGACGCGCTTGCTGAAAAACAAGGCAAGTATCCTATAGACGGCTTAGTTATCGAAGCTTTGGGCGCAGGAAACCTACCCGCTCGTATTGTTGAGTGTCTGCAAAAAGTTGAGGGCAAAGGCGTCCCTATAGTGCTCGCGACAAAGTGCTTTGATGGCATGCCTCAGGGTCTCTATGATTATTCAGGGGGCGGCAGAGCACTGAAAATGAGAGAAGTGCCAAGCATCATCTTTTCAAATGGCTTGAGCGGCCCTAAAGCTCGCTTGAAGTTAGCAATTCTACTGGAAAAGACTACGGATACAAAAGAAATAGAGGCAGAGTTCGCAAGGTAATATTGGGCTTATAGTCGATTAAGTTGAAAAATACAAACTTTAGCGGTAGGCTTTTCAGCTTAATCAACTATACCTATACAATAAGGAGTATACAGAATGAACATGAGAAAATATTTTGCAGAAATAATCGGAACTTTTACACTTGTATTTATGGGCTGCGGAAGCGCTATGTTGCTCGGTGTCGCGCCTGACGGCGGGCATTTGGCAGTAGCGTTTGCCTTTGGTCTTGCCATTGTTTCAATGGCGTACGCAATCGGCGGTATTTCTGGCTGCCATGTAAACCCGGCAGTTTCTCTTTCCATGCTTTTGGACAAGAGACTCTCCGCAACTGATTTTGCAGGCTATGTTGTCTCGCAAGTAATTGGTGCCGTCATTGCTGCTATTGTGCTCTCTACTATGGTTCAATCATTTGGGATCACAGACCTAACAGGCGGCTTAGGCTCAAACGGCATCGCGAATGCCGGCGGCGTCAATGGCGCGTTGTTAGTCGAGGTAATACTCACATTTATTTTCGTGTTAACTATCTTGAGCGTAACCGCTAATGAAAAAATGGCCAATGTAGCAGGCCTTGTTATAGGTCTCACCCTTGTGTTTGTACACATTATCGGTATTCCATTGACAGGCACATCTGTCAACCCTGCCAGAAGCCTTGGCCCGGCACTATTCGCCGGTGGGTCTGCGCTTTCGGATGTGTGGGTGTTCATCGTAGGGCCTCTAATTGGCGCAACGCTTGCTGTTATTGCATATCGTGCGCTTGGCAAGGCTAAGTAATTTTGTGTAATCAACTTTAAAACGGTACACATCAAAGGGGCTGCTGCAAACGATTTTATAGAATCGAATGCTACAGCCCCTGCCTTTTAATTTTACAATTACGTTGTTATCGTTACTGTTCTTGTGTCGCTATCCCAGTCTACGTCTACGCCAAAGCTCTCGGCAACAAAGCGCACAGGAACCAATGTTCTGTCATCTACTATTTGCGCGGGCACATCAATCGGAACCACCTGCCCGTTTACAGTCGGCGTCATACTACCAACAGTCAAAATAACGATAATGTCACCTTTTGTACCTATGACTGTCTGCGTTTCCGGATTCCAATCTACTTCCGCACCCAGTGCTTCAAAAATTGCTCGAAGTGGCACTAGTGTCCTGCCCTCAACCAGTTGCGGCGGCACATCCATGCTGAGCGGCACACCATCAATATACACCCGGATAGGCTGCTCCGCAGATGGCTGAGGTGTCGGTGCCTGCTGTGGAGTGGGCGCCGGGCCTTCTACTACTTCAATTTCAAAAACAGCCGTCTGAGCTTCAGCAACCACCATGAATCTCCCAACATTCTCAAACGTAAAACTTGCATTTCGACGCTCTATTACATTCCATTGCGGTCTATCAGTTTGAGCTCCTGAAAAATCCATCAAGTTTATCCACTCATTCCAAACCCAAACACCATCAGGCAAATCCGGCTGCACGATTTCGCCAAATATCGTAGTTCCAACACTAACTGTATACACATCCATAAAATCCAGCACAAGATGAGGCACAACTGTAACAGAAATCGGCTCAGAATCAAAATAGAATCGCAGAGGATGCCCATCGCCTGCATCTTCCCAGAGTGCAAATCTTTCTGCACCTTGTGCGTTCATGACAGGACCCGCCAGCACAAAACCTAATACTAACACCATACAAATCAACTTCTTCAATACTACTTTACGTTTCATACCCTACCTCCTAAAATTTAATTTTCATGAAAAACCCAACTATAAGCAATAAGTGCACATCATAAAGACTGCATAAAAGCACAAGCATAGTGTAGCATAAAAAAGAGAGCAACTCCACAAAAACTTGTTCACCATCTTTGCTTGAAGATAAAGCAGATATTGTTAAATTATTGATTTGACTATATTATTTCATTTTTTCAATGGGTGTGATATACTAGTCCAGCATGATTATAGTAGTTAAATTCTTAAATTCTCGCTTAGGTCTTCACAAGTTGAAGTAATATATGCTTAAGATAGATTTATCGGAGGTAAGTGTTATGCCATTTTGTTACGGAAAAAGCATGACAGGGACAAGCGGTGTTAACGGTGATAGGTTCTTTATTTCACCGGACAGCACAACATTTATTTTGGCAGACGGCGCATCGGGAGCAGGCAAAGAAGGGAAGGTCGTTATGTCAAGGATTTGTGTGAATGTGATTGAAGAAAACCCCTTCGATTCATCAGAATTGTCTGCAAAAGAATATCTTGACAAAATGATATGGAAAATTAACAATGAGTTGATTGATATTTCACAAAAAGCAATACAGTATATCTTCGGAACGCTGGTCATTTGCGTTGTGCATGATAACATAGCTACGATTGCTTCTATAGGTGATTCACCCGCACATCTTATTCAAGTGAACAGCGTAAAAAGGGTAGCGAAGGCTCATAAAACATATCAAAACCTTATTGATATGGGAGTTTTAACTGAAGAGCAAGCAGAAGAATATGTTAATAATCTTCATGGATACATGAAGTCGATGTTTGATAGATTTATTCCTATGGTTGTACCTATATATGCGTCAGAGGAAGTTGAAATAGCAGGAGGCGACATGATTGTGCTGTGTAGTGACGGTGTAAGCGATTATGTTAAGCCTGAAGAAATAAAAGGCATCGTAAACCCTGACGATCTTAGTGGCAGCATAGCAGCAGCTATTAATACAGCTAAAGATAGGTCGATAGCTGAAAAACAGCAGGAGCACTATGATGATATGACTATGGTGGTGTATTGTCATTAAAAATATTATTGTGGGCTGGAATCTAGGAGGAAAGAGACGTGAAAAGAATATTACACAAAATATGTATTGTACTGCTATCAGCTTTTTTAGCGGCAGGGCTTGCAGCATGCAATATGAGACCTGGGACGACAGATGAGCGGTTAGGTGAAAATACAGCGAGTTCAGGGGCTTCTGCGACTGATATAAGTCAGACAACAGAGTCAAGTTCACATGAAGCTTATCACGAATGGCCGATCGAAGAACTTGGTGAGATAATAGTTGCTGCAGGCACATTTTGGGAAGACTGGTGGAGGCTGATAGGGCCGTTTGATTGGAAGCATTTTGACCAGTTCGACTGGGACTACAACCCATTGCCAGAGTATGTTGTTACCTCTTCGCCTGAGCATGCTGCTTGGCTTGCGCGGCAAGATGAAATGTGGGAAGCGTATATGGCTAGATTTCCTGAACATTTGCGCGAAGGAAGGGCTCTGGGAATACTCTTGCCATCATCCGGGTTTGCAAGCATAGCAGATATACGCAATTATCTGTCTCAATATTACTCAGAAGAATGGCTTGATTATTGGATGTATAATGGCATTCCCCATGTTGGGGCTCCTTTTTATGAATACGACGGCATGCTTTTTGTAGATGTAACGAGGGCGGGCTTTTCTCGCCCGAATTGGAACACAGCCGCTCATACTATAATTGAGCAAGAGGGCAATCGCGTTGTGGTAGAAACCAGAGTTCTATGGTCTTCATGGCATCGTGCGCTGTATCATCAAATTGAGGGTTGGGAAGTGTTATATTACTTTACGCTCATAGACGGTAGAATTGACAAAGTAGAGATGCCTTATGAAGTAAATTCCGTGCAGGAAAGAACCTTGCCGCTGTCAGTTGAGGAATTAGGTTCGACTATAGTTAGTGCGGGTTGGTTCTGGCAGTTATTATGGCAATGGGGCCATGAATCACAAGGGAATCTACCTGTCACGCATGCTTGGTGGCAGCAAAATATGGTACGCGGGGTAACGGTTGAGATTTATGATATAGGGGATAGTTGGGTTCTGCCTGAGTCAGGAATTAAAAGTCTGGACGATGTACGTTATCGCTTGTCAAACTATTTTACAGAGAGCTGGATAGAACAACTGATGTCCACTGAGCCCTTGATTTTTATAGATTACGATACTTTGCTTCATATCTATTTTCCCCAATTGGGTGCTCATGACACGTCTCGGCCGAGTTGGGGGGCAGCAACGCATGTCATGGTCGAGCAAGAAGGTAGTCATGCTATAATCGAAACGACTGTTTTAATGGCAGTTTTAGAGGAAGAGGTTGGTGAGGCACGATTCCGTTTTACTTTTGTAGATGGTAGGATTGATAGCGTGGATGAGTGCCCGTGGTTTGCAGAGTAAGTGATCGTTATTCACATAAAATCCCCTGCTTTAACTCGTGGAATTACGCCAGTCAAAGCAGGGGATTATTTTCAATAATCACATCAACCAATACTCAACAAGCTCAAATAATAACTGATAATCATATGCTGTAGTGAGTACAACTTGTAGACCGTTGTGTTCATAAATTAGCACTGAATGATCGCTTTCAACAGCCCAGTAGACTGAAGTATCATTGATTTTTGTGAATTCAAAGGCATATTGATCAAACAACTCTTCCCACAGCGTGGCATGGGTGATTCGCTGCGCATCGGCAATTGCAAAAATCGGCAACTCAGGATCATGAGACATGCCAGGTGCCCTTACGCTTACTATAACAACAGCGGCTGAACTGTCAGTAGGACAAAGCTTCTCAAGGCAATAGATAGTCAGCGCATTGATTGATCTTCCCAAGGAAATGTGCCAGCCTTCAGGTGGCATCAGTTGATCATGCGTGATGTTCCCTCGCTGTGGAGCAGAGTCTCTGTCAGAGAAGCGAAAATACCAAGTGGCATTATCCAAGTTAATGTCGAATTGAGGTGTTGTCGTTTGTGCAGCCTCAGCCTCAGCCACGGGAGCCGCAGGAGGGGTAGGAGTGGGCATAGCGGCAGCAGGCGGTGCAGCCGGTGCCGGTGCCGGGGCCATTATGCCGATTGGCGTAAGCAGAGTCTCATGTCCGCCGGACTGAATAGACACAGCGATATAGGCCACTAGTGCGAGACACACGCAACATGCAGGAAGCACCCAGCTTATTCGACGGATTCTATTCTTCCTACCGTGGCGGGCGGCGTAAACCTTCGTATCTAACCGATGCAAGGATGGTGCGTCAGTGCTTTCCAGCACGATGCGTTCATTATGATAGTTCTCACCAATCATCTCGTTATACTGAATCGCCAGTTTTTTTAGGAATTCATCATTGTTTTGACTTTTACTCATGCCCCTGCACCTCCTTTACCAATTGCTTTAATTTTTGTTTGCACCTGTGAATCCGTACTGTGACATTGTTTTCCGTGATATCCAGGATTGCGCCAATTTCTTTATGAGACAAGTCGTGTGCATATTTCAACAGAAAAACGGCTTTCATATCCTCACTGAGCTTATCTAAGAGACCCATCATCCGGTCAGCTTCATCGTTTATGGCAACATATTCCTCTAAGTCAAAATCATCAGTATAATCGTAATCATCAAGATTGGCAGAAGGCATTTTCTTTCCACGATTGTACATATTTATGGCTATATTTTTAACAATGGTTACTAAAAATGCGGCTGTCTGATTAGAGTCAGGGCAGTCGATTTTATGTAAGTGCCTGTATACGCGGATAAAAGCTTCACTGACTGCGTCTTCTGAAAGAGCATGATCTTTTAAAATATCATTAGCTTTAAACCATAGCAGGCGCTTGTATTTCTCATAGATATATTCGAATTTGTCTTTTTCGTATTCTGAGACAAAGGATAATATAATCAGCATGGAATCTCCTCTTAGTTATAAAACCTATTTGGGGATAGATATATTACAGGGAATTTATATATGTATATTATAGCAGGTTTTCACAAAATGCAAAAGGGTTATTCCCGATACATCTTGGCATCATTGAGTTAAAAAATTAATAAACAGAACAAAAGCCCTAATGATTGTGTAAGCACGGACTTTTGTTCTGTTTATATACTTAAGAAGGATGAGGGGGGATTATTAGTCCCCCCTCATATATGCTGTATGCTAATCAGATATATAATAGACAACTAAGTAATTGTCAAGAGTGGGAAGTGAGAGCAACAAAATGTATTGTGAGTAAGAATCTTCATGTATGCCCCATTGATTTTAGGGGGTGTTTATGTTATAGTGGCTTGAATATATAGTCAGGTAAGCTCTGAACAACCTGCTTCCGACTGAATTTGAAGCAATTCAGTCGGAAGTAAGTTATTCAGCACTTACTCAGGTATGGCTATAGACAATCATAAGAGAAGATAGGACAGTGTATATGAGGATAGATATTCTTGGCGTAGGGATAGACACACTTACTCGTAAGGAAACATTGGAAGAAGTATTAGGATATATTAGGAACGATGAAAGAAACTGCAAATTTATAGCA
>Ga0123355_10021478_pt1 | contig 10332 bp, 11 predicted proteins | sample TergutEmb28metaG_3_FD_89872 | JGI IMG/M metagenome (GOLD analysis project Ga0123355, IMG submission 89872) | Embiratermes neotenicus P1 segment gut microbial communities from Petit-Saut dam, French Guiana - Emb289 P1 | ecosystem: Host-associated > Arthropoda: Insects > Digestive system > Gut ... | reverse complement strand
GTTTATGCAGCACGAGCTGGCTTATCCGTAGGACTAATCGAAGCAGGGGCACCTGGTGGACAGATGGTTAATACATTTGAGATTGAGAATTATACGGGATTTGAGAAGATCACAGGACCTGAGCTGTCCATGAAGATGTTTGATCATGCTAAAGCTGCAGGCGCTCTTTATGTGTATGGCGATGTACAAAAAATTGTTCCGCAAGAAGATGGCATGCATTTAATCGATTGTGGTATGAATCAATTTGTTGCTCGTAGTGTTATTGTTGCAACGGGGACAAAGCATCGCAAGTTAGGAATCCCAGGTGAGGCCGAACTGGCTGGCCGTGGTATTTCATGGTGTGCAATTTGTGATGGTGCTTTCTTTAAAGATGAAGAGGTTGTGGTTATTGGTGGTGGGAATTCGGCGATTGAAGAAGCCATTTATTTAGCTGGCCTTGCTAAAAAAGTTTATGTAGTTCACCGTCGTGATCGATTAAGAGCGGATACCATCTTGCAAGAGCGCGCTTTTGCAGATGAGAAAATTGAACTCATTTGGGATTCTGTTCCAGTGAAATTTACTGCAACTGATGAGGGGAAATTTGAAAGTATTACGCTGAAGAATCTAGTTTCTAATGATGAAACTGATTTAAAAGTATCCGGTGCCTTTATCTATATCGGAAATGATCCAGTTACCCATATGTTAGAGGGTCTTGGTATTACAAATGAATTTGGTAATGTGATGGTAGACGCTAGGATGTCGACCAAAATTCCTGGAATTTTTGCAGCTGGAGATGTGATCCAGAAGGAGTTGCGCCAAGTTGTTACAGCAACAAACGATGGTGCCATTGCAGCGCAAAGTGTGTATAAGTATTTGGAGAATTAATACTGATGGGGGAGACCCCATTTTTTATTGGAAAAATTGCACACCCGTTTCATAAATTTTCATAGTACTTTCATAAAATAAATTTCTGAAATAAGAAAAACGTGCTAAAATCGAGACATTTCAAAATTTAGCACGTTATAAGTGCGCCGAAAGCTCAAAAAGGTTGAAAAAACGTGCTAAAATCGAGACATTTCAAAATTTAGCACGTTATAAGTGCATCGAAAGCTCAAAAAGGGGTGAAAAAACGTGCTAAAATCGAGACATTTCAAAATTTAGCACGTTATAAGTGCATCGAAAGCTCAAAAAGGTTGAAAAAACGTGCTAAAATCATAAAATTCCAGAAATTAGCACGTTATTAAGCTTGATTGTAGGAAGCTGGGCATAGGCATGATGAGAACTATTGGAAAATTTATGAAACGGGCGTGGAAAAATTGCATTTACTAGTGTACTCAGCCATCGTTTGTGGTATAATTCATAGATGCGCCTATTTTTCAAAAAGGAAGGACTCAGTATGTTATTTAAAAAGAAATCAAAATCGGAAATTGTAAATGCTTCTTCTTCAACTATCCTTGATAAGGCATCAGTGCTGACATTACCAATTCCACGTCATATCGCAATCATTTTAGATGGTAATGGGCGGTGGGCGCAACAACGGGGGAAACCTCGCGTATTTGGCCATCAAGAAGGCATGTTTAATGTGGAGCATATCGCAGGTGTTGCCGCAAAAATGGGAATTGAAGCAATGACCCTATATGCCTTTTCAACTGAGAATTGGAAGAGGGCTGCTGATGAAGTGGCTTTCTTGATGAAATTGCCAGTGACGTTTTTTGATCGCTTTGCACCAACATTGATGGAACTCAATATTAAAACAGAAGTAATTGGAAACAAATCAGAACTCCCTGAATCATTACAAGATGCCATCAAGCGTATTGAAAAAATGACAAATAAAAATACGGGCATGAAATTGATGATTGCACTAAACTATGGTTCCCAAGATGAAATCGTTGGTATGGTTAAGAAAGTTGCGAATAAAGTTAAAGAAGGGGAACTACTAGCTCAGGATATTAATCCAGAAATAGTAGATGCTCATTTGCTCACCAAAGGATTGCCACCAGTAGATTTATTAATTAGGACCAGTGGCGAACAACGGATAAGTAATTTCTTACTGTGGCAGATTGCATATGCTGAATTATATTTTACCGATATTGCATGGCCTGACTTTAAAGAAGATGCTTTATATGAAGCGGTCGCAGAATTTCAAAGACGCGATCGACGCTTCGGTGGTGTGAAGAAGTAAGGAGAAGAGGTGTTGTAAATGAAAGAAAGAGTCATAACGGCTATCTGCTTACTGGCTGTCGTATTACCACTTATCTACTTTGGTGGGTACTGGTTTATGGGGTTAGGACTAGTTGCGACTACGATTGCGACATATGAGATGATTGCAATGCATGACAAGGAGCATCATATACCACTTTGGATCAAAGGGATCACATTTATTGGTGTGCTTTTGGTGGTGTTTGTACCCAATTTTCGCACACTGGCTTTTTATGATGCACAGTTTATAAGTATTAGCTTTGCAACCTTATTATTAGTGATAAATTGGATAAGGATAAAAAAAGGTCAAGGAGATATTCGCCTTTACCCCCTCATTATTTTTTATATCGGTTTTTCATTTAGAGCATTGTTACAAATTCGAAGCCATAGCTTAACTTTGTTTATCTTTTTAATCGCAACGGTTATTCTAACAGATAGTGCTGCTTATTTTATTGGCAGATCTTTTGGTAAACATAAATTAGCACCAAAGATCAGCCCAAAGAAAACCATTGAAGGTGCCATAGGCGGTTGGCTAATCGGTTTTGGATTTGCCTTTGTATTTGGATTCCTTCAAGACTTATTTTCCCAAACATGGATATTAATAGTATTAGCAATTGGTGTACCCATCTTATCGCAAATAGGAGACTTAATTGCCTCAGCATTTAAGCGCCACTATGACATCAAAGATTATGGTAAAATTTTCCCAGGGCATGGTGGTGTCATGGATCGTGTAGATTCACAACTGCTTGCTGCATTTTTGATTTATGTGATCATTCAATTTAATGGTTTGGGGTAAGGAGGTTTAGGATATGCTGTTTAAAGTTAAAAATTTAGGATTAATTGACGAAGCTGAGATTAAATTAGATGGTATTACGGTTATTACTGGAGAAAACAACGTTGGGAAAAGCACTATTGGCAAAATGCTGTATTGTGTGAATAATGTTTTTTTGAAAGAAAGTATTAGGGAATGGCAAACGAGTCGTCTTAGTCGAGCGATTGTGCATCATACGGCTGACAAGACTCATCTAAGTATCAAAAAAATAGATGAAGTATTACAAGAGTCTGATATCATCTCACGAATTATTGAGGGTAAGGTGGCATTTTTAAATAAAGATGCTTCCTTGATTAAATTATACACATTCTTTTTAGAGTTTTTTAGTGGTGTGAAGGTTACCGATTTTGATGAGTTAGATCAAGAAATGTTAGATATTTTAGCGATGGATGATAAGGAGATTGTTAATCTGTTGTTTGAAACGGCTAAAAATACGAATTTTTCAGGTTCAACACATAATGTTTACAGTGAAGAAAATGAAGCAACAGAGATAAAATTAAAAGTAGATGATTCAAATATTCATATTCAAATCGATATGAGTGAAGACATTTCAAAATTTGAATACGATCCAATCATACTAGAGGAAGCTATTTACATTGAAAGTTCACATGTGATGAGAAATAATGACGGGCGATCTTTAGAATCAAACTTCTTTTTGAATTTTGAACCTCGACAACGCCTACTTCAATTACTTTTGGAAGATGAAAGTAAAGATCAATGGGAGAAGGAGAGGGTAGAAAAAGCACTTGGTGTGATATTTGAAAAAATTTCAAAAATGGTCCCTGGCAGGTTGGTCAAGCAGAAGTATTTGAACAGATTAGAATATGAGGAAGGCTCTCTTAAATTTGATTTAATTAACGTTTCCAGTGGCCTTAAAACGCTAGCTGTTTTAAAAAAATTACTCGTTAATGCCAAATTAAAGCGCAATGGAATGCTTATTCTTGATGAACCTGAGATTCATTTACACCCTGATTGGTCAACGATATTTGCAGAAATTCTGATACTGCTTCAAAAACAATTCAATTTGAAAATTTTAATCAACACTCATAGTGGAGACTTTTTGATGGCACTTGAGGAATATTCGAAACTACATAAAATTGAGGACAACTGCAATTATTATTTGATCAAGCGCAATGGATACCATTCAACCTGTGAGGATTGCACAAGTAGCCTAAATAAGATATACCAACATTTTGCCAATTTTTATGATGACTTAGATAACTTGAGGGATGATGATGACCAATAACATGCTACCTGAGTTATACGACTGTTGTAAAGCAACATTAAAAGTAACATCAAAAGATCCTAAAAACAGTGATTATATTTCAAACTCAATGCTGGAAGTTTATAATTTTGATGATGTCAGGGATGTATACTATGATGCTCATCAGCTTCGACCTGTGAAAGAAGAAATGAACGCTTGCGATGCATTTTATGTGGATCAGCAACAAAACAATGAGAAATATTTAATTGAATTCAAAAATAGTCCCTTATCAACATCGAATATTGATCATACTGAAATTAAAGAGAAAATTTTGGGAAGTTTGCTGATTCTGACGGATATAAGTCAAATGGGTATTTCAGAAACTCGAAAAGACACTAGTTTTATTTTAGTCTATAGTAGTGCAAAAGATCGAAGAAAGTATGCAAGAAAGTCCCATGCTATTGAGATTCCTAAAAAACTTAATTTCAAGAAATATGAAGGGATTTATTATAAACAATGTTTGATATTTGGAAATGATGAATTTCAAAGGCGATTTGTTGATAAATGGGAAAGTGGTGATGTCGTGTGAAAAACATATACTTACTAGGTGCAACAGGCTCAATTGGAACACAAACCCTTGATATTATCAGAAATCATGCTGATAAATTCAGGTTAGTTGCATTTTCATTCGGTAAAAATATTGAGCTAGCTACTAAAATTATCCAAGAATTTAACCCTTCTCTTGTGTCAACAGCACAATTAAGGGATGCTGTGAAATTGCGTGAGGTTTTTCCTAATGTGAAATTCTCCTCAAATGATTTCGGCGGCTTAACTGAGGTTGCGACTTACAAAGCAAAAGATGAAGGCGAACCGCTTCTCATCAACGCACTCATGGGTGGCGTAGGCTTACGTCCAACATTAGCAGCAATAGAAGCAGGTCGCAATATTGCACTTGCCAATAAAGAAACGCTTGTCATGGCTGGAAATATTGTAACAGCTAAAGCAAAAGCACATGGAATTAAGTTAATGCCTGTTGACAGCGAACACTCCGCTTTATGGCAGTGCACAAACGGCGAGGATACACGCAAGGTAAAGCGGATGACCATTACTGCCAGCGGTGGATCTTTTCGCAATAAGTCGAGACAAGAGCTTTTACATGTGACAAAAGAGGAAGCTTTGAACCACCCCAACTGGTCCATGGGGGCGAAGATTACCATTGATTCGGCGACGATGATGAACAAGGGGCTTGAGGTGATTGAGGCGCATTATTTATTTGATTTGCCCTATGATGACATTGAGACGATTTTACATCCACAAAGTATTGTCCATGGGATGGTTGAGTTTGTGGATACCAGTGTGATTGCCCATCTTGGGACGGCTGATATGAAGATTCCAATTGGGTATGCCATGAATTATCCAGATCGGGCGCCCATTGAGAATACGTCGCCGCTTGATTTGGTAAAGCTTGGAAGTCTTGAGTTTAAAGCAATGGATTTCGAGCGTTATCCGTGCTTGGCAATGGCATATGAAGCGGGCTGCAAGGGAGACACGTACCCCATGGTGTTAAATGCTGCCAATGAGGAAGCGGTTGCTTTGTTCTTAGCTGATAAAATTTCCTTTTTGGAGATTGAGAATATTGTAAGGGTTGCCCTTGATGCACATGAAGGTGTGAAGGATGCAACAATAGATGAGATTTTAGAAATTGATGATGTGGTGCGATCAGTGATTCGTGCCCGTTATAATTAAGGGTGATTGATGATGCAATTTATACTTAGTATTGTAGGATTTATATTTGTAATGGGATTAGCAGTTCTGTTTCATGAGATTGGGCATTTTGTCACAGCGCGTAAGTTTGGCGTGAGGTGTCATGAGTTCGCCATTGGAATGGGTCCGATTTTGTGGAAGAAACGAAAAGGAGAGACGCTATATACGATTCGTGCAGTCCCGATTGGTGGCTTTGTGATGATGGGGATGGATGAGAGTGAACGTGATATTGTCAAAGAGGGTGCGGAAATTGGATTAACCCTTGATCATGATGGGAATGTTGTAAAAATTCATATTCAACCTGAGGAAGGGCAAATCGCAACCAAATTAATCTCTAACACACTTGACGTTGCCAATGACTTACAAATTGCTGTAGAAACAACGGGTGAGCGCAATGTTTATCCAGTATCAAATGAGGCTTGGTATGTTGACTCTAAAGCCGACCGTGAGCAACAAATTGTACCGAGTGATCGAAGATTAGAAGCAAAGCCCAAGTTACAGCGTCTAATTATTATGGCTGCTGGTGCGGTGATGAATTTTGTTTTGGCATATGTTCTAGTTCTTATCGTAGGCGCATTCTTAGGGGAAACAGTAGGACTTACGAATGAATTGGCCGTTGTTAATCAAGGTGCGCCTGCCTATGAAGCGGGATTGCGTGCAGGGGATGCAATTCTTGAAATTGATGGTGTAGCTATCATTGATGGGAGTCTAATTATTGATGGAATTCAAGCAGTAGGAAATAACGAAATGGTCGTTGTATTCCAGCGTGATGATGCAAGGCATGAAACTGTAGTGATACCAATAGAGCAACAACTTGGAACATATGTCATTGGAATTCAAATTGAGCCAATTGTAGAACGCTCATTTGCAGGAGTATTTCGTTCTGCAAATACACAGTGGCGAAATGGTGCAATGATGATTTTTGATACATTACGAATGCTAGGAACAGGTGAAGTTGGCGTTGATCAGATGGCAGGTTTTGTCGGCATTGCTCAGATGACAGGTCAAGTTTTATCCCTTGGGATTTTACCTTTGTTAGTATTTGCCAGTTTAATTAATATAAATCTAGGAATTTTCAACTTATTACCTTTACCAGCCCTTGATGGTGGCCATATTACCTTTATTATCATTGAAGCGATTATTGGTAAACCCGTTAGTCCGAAAATTCAGTATAGAATTAGTATGGTTGGAATGATACTGCTACTTGGATTAATGGTGTTTGTCACTTTTAATGATATATTAAGAATTTTTAGATAAGTAAGGGGGCTGTCTTGCTAAAGTCAGCTATAAATGCTAAGATAAGAAAGTACAGAAATGATCAGGTAAGAAAGTACAAGAAATCAGGAACTAGTTGATGATTAGAGCCCGATTTTTTGGTATAATTTTAAGTATGACAAGTACAAAAATTACTAAGAGACAGCCCCTTTACTTGATTTTAGCTCGAAATTTGGTATAATATTAGAAGTCTAATGTAAGCGATCAAAAACAGACTGTATAGAAAAGCCCTAGCATAGATGTTATAATCATCTAGTCTGGGGCTTTAGCGTTATGCACCAACATTGTCGATAACAGATTTAGTTTGTAGGATTGCACAGAGCTGCTGAGGTTCATCAGCCCAAGGTAAATAATGCCTTCATCACACTAAAAACTAGTTTCCATTTGAAGAATAGTGTTTTCTACTTAATCCTCATCAAGTATTCACGCTCACCACCTTTCCATCAAATATTCATACACGTGACTCACCACCTCCCACTATAACTGTCAATTAAAGTTCAGGAATACATTTTAATTTTTCTCAAATTAAATCTGTGCAAATTAAAAACCTCACTAACTTTTTTTTCATATACACCAACTCTTTATTTTTTAAAACTAAATCTACATCTCTTAAAATGATTTTGTGTACAATTGACCTCTTTCATTTCTTGGTCTAACTGATTTCCATTATTAACTTCATTCATCAGTCGATGGAAGTCTTCATTAAAACACAAGCTACAAATCTTCTGCTGGTTTATCCTTCTCCTCTTTCTTCTTGCACAATAGTTGCGTTTTGCTTGTTTATGGTCGATTGGATTTTTAACAACTCCTATTTTATTCGCTTTGTTACTGTAGAAAAGAATGAGTTGCTCTTGGATTACTGTTTTCAATTCGACAAGATTATCATAATTATATAGATAAAAATAGAAATGATTATCCACATATTCTTTAGGTGGATGTGTGCGCAGAGACATTATGAATATCCATTCATAGTGGTTCATCTGAAACTTGAAGTATATAGAATCAGTTGATTTTGAACGTTTATAGCTTAAAATCCTCACAAATCCTAATGCCAATAATGCTTCTCTTGCAGTAGATTTTATAGCTTGGAAGTAATGCTCATCTAACTCTTTTCCATTTTGACCCTTTTTAACTTCTTTTCCATCGATCACCATACACTTTCCCTTCACCTTCTTAATTTATATAGTCTCAAACTTTTAATGTTTTGCTTTTATGAAGCAGTCTAAGTCTATCTGCAATCATTGCGATAGTGTCTGATAAAAAATGCTCTGACACTTAGTATAGATTAAAATGCTTTAAATTCTTATTATATTTTCTAAATAATGAAAGGGTTATAATTGACTCAAACGACATAGCTTTATGTAAAAAAATCACACATTCATACGGTCTTGTTATACTATTGGCTAAATCATTAATGCTATTAGAATCTGTAATAATACTGACTAATTCTGAGCCTATATTGTTCATCAGATAACCTGCTAAAGCATCTGTATCTCTTTGTTGTATATCGTATAATTCCTTATCCTCTTTATAAACCGAAGACGGCAATGCAATAACTACCCTCATATCTTTCAGGCAGATATCTGTGGTAGCAATTATTTCTTTTAAATGCTCAATTCTTAAACCCATAATCCCAACTCTCCTACCATTGTTATTTTAACTCAATGATTATCATATTTTTGCAATCAAAATGTTCTTTCAATTCACATATTAGCTCACACTTATCTGGCTCAATAAACTCATGTGATAAGATCAAACAATCAATCCTCTTTAGCTTTCCTTTAAGGGAACATATATCTTTCTCAGAAGTTATCACCTCAACCAATTTACTACCTTCTTTCTTACGATATAGGCGATCTCTTAGATAGAAAGCATCTTTCAAGTTGACGAGGTTGCGTAGCTTATCTGTATTAGTCCTCGCACCTTCATTAGCACCGTCATTTTGATAGAATGGAATGGCTATTATAATATTCTTACCTTCAAAACAATAGCTGCGCCTTAATAAATTTCTAGCTTTCCTTTTAGCCTCTGATAAGTCTGTTATATCAAGTTTAATTTTATTTAGTTCAGTGTCACTCATAAGATATCCCTTTCAATTTTAAGTTTTATTTAAAGTTTAAATTCGATAAACAACATAGTCATCTTTTAGGATTTCTCCTTAACAAGTCTACTCTCCACAAAATATTCATTTTCCTTTTTGTAATCATAGTAGTAGTATAAAACATACAAAAAGAGGGTGCAATAGCCTAACCCTCACTTGTATCTAACTTGAATTTCAAAAAAATCCCATTCCGTTTTTCGGGGGGTTCATGGACATACATTCGACATTTTTCGTTCAAATATGCAAATAAATTTTGGCTAAACTCATTGACGTAGCTTTTAATTTCTGTTATGATTTGGTAAATCGCATCATAAAGGAGAGGGGTCTTATGTTAAAGAAAAAATCTCTATCAATAAAAGTAGCGAAACTATTAATGGCTGTATCTGTGATTGCTACTGCTACTGCTGGAAGTTTTTTTATTTTTGTAGGAGAACCACAACTTCCCAAAAGCTTAAGGGAAAAATAAAAAAGGAGGGGATTCCATGTTAAAGAAAAAATCTCTATCAATAAAAGTAGCGAAACTATTAATGGCTTTATCTGTGATGATCGCTACCATGCCTGTAAGTGCTTGGTGGTTGGTTGGAGAACCAGAACTTCCCAAAAGTTTAAGGAAAAAATAAAAAATGGCACACTTTAGGTGATGAGCAATAGAAGTCATCCTACCTAAATGTACCATTTTACTTTTCCTTAATTTTTTTTAAACAATCTTTCTTTGTTATAAGTTTTAACATGAATTGTCATCGTTAAATAATTACATTTATATTCCTCATGATAGCTAACCTGAACACTAAGTTCACCATCTATTTTTTCGACATCCTTTGCTAAGTTAGGAAGCCCGTAACCACGTTGTTCTCCTTTTGTGGAATAACCTTTGGAGAACATATTGTCAAAATCATCAGGGAATAAACGCTCAGATTCATTACTTATACGTATTTCAACCTCTTCGTAAGCCATAAAGAAATACACTTCAATTGGTTT
>Ga0123355_10021477_pt1 | contig 10332 bp, 2 predicted proteins | sample TergutEmb28metaG_3_FD_89872 | JGI IMG/M metagenome (GOLD analysis project Ga0123355, IMG submission 89872) | Embiratermes neotenicus P1 segment gut microbial communities from Petit-Saut dam, French Guiana - Emb289 P1 | ecosystem: Host-associated > Arthropoda: Insects > Digestive system > Gut ... | reverse complement strand
GATAGAGACAGGTGGCGGACGCTTGTGAGTGCGGTAACGAACCTTCGGGTTCCGTGAAATGCGGGGAATTTCTTGACTAGCTGCAAACCAGTTAGCTTCTCAAGAAGGACTCTGCACCATGGATTAAGTAAGTAAGCAGCAACTGTGATGACAATATACAATACACAAATCACAAGTATTTGAATTTATCTTTATGAATTTGTTTTTGTCCCATTTATAAATCTTTGATTGTGTCACGGCTAGAAATGGCAAGTTAAGGACTAAATTAATATTACACATTTTCCGTGCAACTAAATTTTGTATACAAAAGTTCAATACAAACATGTTTCAGAATATTCTGCATTACTAGTTAGTTCTCCGATATAGTTTGGCCTGACTTACTGGCCATCTTCAGGGATTCTTCTATGACATATGCAGTTTATGTTTCAATTTATCTATTTAACTTTTCACATGTGATGAAATTGTGTTTTTTATAATTCTTAAAATCGAAGTTGTAGTTAAATACAGTTAAAATAAATTAAATAAATCAAACACAATATAAAATTAAATACAGTTTAAAATTATGTTTTGTCCAAACATCTATATTTGGATCTTTCTTCGTGCGAGAAAAATTTTAGTATCAGATGTTTGGTGTGTTGTGTATACATAAAGAATGAGAAAAGATCGAAATATAGATGTCTGGACACAACATAATTTTAAACTATATTTAATTTTATATTGTATTTAATTGTACATAAGGGTATTTTAACTGTATTTAACAGTACTTAACCAGAACTTCGATTTTAAGAACTGTCAACACAACAATTTAATCACATGTGAGAAGTTTTAACAGACAAGCTGAAACATACACTGCATATGTCATAGAAAACTTCCTGAAGGTCGTCAACAAGTCAGGCCGAAACATGTAGGAGAATTAACTAATAATAATAAAAAAAATTGTGCAACAAGTTGGTAACAAGTTGGTAAGAGTATTGACTTTTTGGGGGTGGGGGGAAGTTAAGTACTAATTTTTAAGGTGAAGAGAGTATTAACGCTCAACGTTATATCTTGAAAAGTTATCAGAATTAATGGTATTATTTTTTCATAGACTCATGTGAAGTTTCGTGTACGTTTGTTTGTTAGCCTACAACTGCTTGATAATTTCAATAGATGCCAATAATTTTTACTGCCCTTCATATGCCATTGCATTATTATTATTTTCTGAAGAGCTAGTGCTATAGAATACTTGTACCCCCACCAATTTTCTCTTTACATCGCACTGTGTGGAATATCCTTCTAATTTATTTTCTTAGTCATTCCTGCCGACATGTTTTACAGACCCTTCAAAAGTATGTAGGCCGGTTAGCGTTGTCGGTATAGCGACTGGCTACGGGCTGGACGGTCCGGGGATCGAATCCCGGTGGAGGCGAGATTTTCCGCACCTGTCCAGAACGGCCCTGGGGCCCACCCAACTTCCTGTACAATGGGTACCGGGTCTTTCCCGGGGGTAAAGAGCGGCCGGGGCGTGACGCTGATCCCTCACCCCTTCTAGTGCCGTGATCAAGAAAGAGTAGAGCTATACCTCTACTCCCCTTATGTGTCTTACGGCCTGTACAGAGCCTCAGCGCCTGTACAGGGGTGCACTTTACCTTTTACTTTTTTTTCTACAAAAGTAGCATGTTTCCCGAAGTTGCGCCACAAAAATTTCAGGGACCTACATCCGGTAATGCTATTGTATCTCTCACTCAGACAATTTAACTGCCCTTATATTTAGGGTTTGTGAAGTAGCGTAAAAAGTCATAAATTTTGATACATTCGGAGAAAAAAATAGTTAATGATCGTAAAAGGTCAACGACATAAATATAACTGAGATGCATTTTCATCCTTCCAAGTGAGACCACAATTAACACTTTTTTTCAGCCACTAACCTGTCGTGGCCGCACGCTCTAATTCGTCTTACAAAATTCGCCTGAAAGAGTTGAAAAACTTCGTGAAGCCTTAAAGGCCAGCTTAGTCAGTACACTACTGAGATTAGAAATGAAGACATCTCGAATACGATCACTTGTAAATTTATTTCAAAGTAATTTCAAATTTTCTTTGTAAATTCAAAAATTTAATGGAAATTTTTATTTACTCCCTCTTACTCTATACGCTCCCTAAGTTAGGTTGAACCACGCTCTAATTCGCAGAGCGTGTTATTCCTCATTTTCCTCCTTACAGACCGACTCTGTTTTCTCATACACCCTAATTATCTTCAGTTATCTCAGTTTTCATCTTCTGAATTCACTGTAATCTGTCAGCCTTGCTTAATACAACGTCTGGGATTTGTGTAGCGACTGGCGGTGTAAATTCTAGTCCCCCCCTCCCCCCTTCAGTCTTCACCAAACTACACCATGTACTTATTCTCCAAGGTTTTCTCTTTAGGGCGTAAGTTTGTTAATGGTAATTAGTGCTTACAAATAAATAAATAAATATAAATGTCTGCAGCTTGAATACCTTCCCTGCAGAGTAACTCGACCCTTCTCTTCGAAAGTTGTTAAGTGGTTTGAATTCCGAAACAAGTTCTGTGTACTTGGAAATCATTTGGGTAATGAGGCATATTGTTTGGGGGTATTCTGACTCCTCGACTCCCTCTTTTCATCAAATATATGTTTTCCCTATAATTTGTTTGCTTTCTCCTTAACAGTTTTCTTGCTTCCGTGTTTCCTTACATACGACATTTAAGAACTTATTCTCCTTTTTCTTTAACGTATCTATTCTTCTTGTTTTTCTCCGTCTGTCCATTCTTCGTGTCACAGTTCGTTTCGAGCTAGATTAATGTATTTAGCATTCTTAATTGGATCTGCTTCTTTCTTTACTTAAAATATTTTATATTTTTCTTCCTTCTCTCTTCCACTGACGTCTCCCATTTCTCCTTTCTTGTTGTCACTCTCCATAAACTACTGTATTTTAGAGATTTCTACATACTAAGAAAGGAGTTGTGACTTTTTATATGGGCGATTACGCCATTGAAAGTACGAGCCAACACACAGAAATTCCATAAATATTCATGTCTGGGGCAGTTTTCGAGCTCGCGGTTGCAGTGTTTGATTTGCCTAACGCTGCTCAAGCACCGAGCTTGGCATTTATGACACATTACCCCTACTTTGCATTTCATTGTGTTGACTTAAATGAAAACGTCATGTTTTTAATACTTTCTCGCTTTTTGGCTTAAGAAATGACTCCTCTTTGAATAATTTCTTCCTACTCTTGTCACAAATGACATCGCAATGATTTGGGTTTGCGCAGTTCTTACGCTTGTTTCAATGGGGTGTAAGTGAATTGACTGTCTACCTCAATGGAGCAGAATTTCCTTTAAGAAGATGGCAAATTTTTGCTAGTCAAATTCTTCGCATTTTGTGGAACCATAATTTCCAATACCGTGTTCAAAAAGGCCGATCTTTTGTCCCTATCATGAGTCAGATGACTGCCGCCTGTATCCTCCCATTCTATTTCTTGCAGATACATTTTGATACGATGACGGTTATTTGACCGTGCATCTTCCTCATGAAATAAAGTGAAAGGCCAAATTGATGCAACTAGGTAAAGTTATTGATGTATTCTTAGCTCGACATGTTTCGGGTACATACGCCCATCATCAGGAGCATTAGCTGTTGAGTTGCAGCATATGGTTTTCTGCACCGAGATTTTGGATGGGTGGTGGTGGTGGTGGTGCAGAAGACCATATGCTGCAACTCAACATCTAGTGCTCCTGATGATAGGTGTATGTACCCGAAACATGTCGAGCTAAGAATACATCAATAAATTTACCTAGTTGCATCAAGTTGGCATTTCACTTTATTTCATTTGATTCGATCTCTCGTCTACACTTACGTCTTCCGCAATTACCGGCAAATCACCTCAAATGACGCAATACGTACTTCGGAAAAAAATTCCTGTACACTGATTATACATAACATTATAGGCCTGTACCCTAATGAAACCGGTTCTATTCTCTGACACAAATATGCTTACCGTGAGACCCTAAGCATTAGTAAGGCCATGGACCTGAGTTTCTCTTTAGCAGACGATGGTCAATCAGCTGATCAAGGAATTCTCCACTTTTCGTGAAATAAGAATATTCAGTACCATGTTCACAAGTTTCTGTTACTAGTCGCTAGCATAAACCGGGTAAACCTAGTCCTCAGCCTACCATCCACTTTATTTAAGTAGATTAACAGGCAATTAAGTCATAAGGGGGCCTGAAGCTATAGTTGCACTCACTCTTAACCTCTACAATGGATTGGGGTGCGTGATCATCGTCAGATCCCAGCTGCTTTTCATTCACGAGATTCCGGTACCCACTGAATGGGAAGCTTCTTAGACGTCCATTTAATATTATTATCCTATCGGCGATTTTGTTTCACAAGGGATCCCAACATGAAAGCATGATAATTTCTGAATTCAATACTTCAATACTTAGAGGTTTATCACGTTGAATGATCTCATACGCATTTAGCTGAAATTCCAAGGAGTTACATCGTCGGATAGACTCATTTTGAAGAGCGGAAAGTGCATGATAAGCTGTTCACTGTTGCCTTTCCTATATGAAGTTTTAAACTAATACTGTGAGATTCGCAACGCCTGCTTTTTGACATGTGTTCTGCAATATGGCCGATTTGGATCTGCCGCGTGAGTAAGAAACGAAGTCAGCCGCTTTTGAGCACTCAAGATTTAGATTTCACTGACAGGATTATGTTTAGTCTATTAAAAACAATATTTTGTTCAAGTTGTATTACGGCATGGCACAGTCCAGGTCCACAACGGAGAAATAATCCGGTTCATGATGGCCCATACGTTAATCTGTACCGTTCAAATAAAATTATCCCCCCCCCCAAAAAAAAAGTCCATGAAAATATAGAAGAGGAGGAGTAGAAGTGTAGCTCTACTCTTTCTTAACTTCTGCACTAGAAGGGGTGGGTGGTAAACGTCTATAGGTGGCCGTCCCGTGCACAGGTGCACGGGACGGCCACCTATAGGTGTGATGATACCAGAGGCTGTATAATACAATTTTGACCTCCTGATGATGAGCACATGTGCTCGAAACATGTAGAGGAATGAAATAAACTTACTGTAAATTAAATATTTTGTGCATCAAGTTGGTTAATTACTAAGATAAATATCTTTCCACTTTGTTTTGTGTTAATGCATGTTAAAACTTTTATTAACAATATATAGTATTATGTTCTTTTAGCTCGGACTCAGGGTGAACTGTCGCGCTTAAGTACCAATAACCTACCCCTGAATTCTTATAGCATCTACGAGGTACTGAAAAATACATTTTCAAACACAATAAGCCGTAAAATTCTATTCATTGTCCCCTCACACCTTACAATACCACAGCTATATCTTCCCGTATTTTATAAGGAAAGTACGCTGAAACCAATGTCGTTAATCGTTCGGAACCCGAAAGTACACCATGTCAATAACGAAAGCTTCTAGTTCTACTGAAGTCCATGGTAAACATTAGGTTGTGACACTGGATTAGTAACAAATGTCTTTGTATTATTCAAATGACGTCAACACTTTCAAAGGCACGTTCTGTAGCCCAACTAACACTTTGCTGAAATGCAGAGCGGCAGACACTACCTGCCTCCATATCCTAACTGCATAAAATAGAAATGGTATAAGCAGTTACCACCACCATGTATGGAGATAGAGAAGTTGGGTTAGCGGTAGGTAGTTTCGTAATTCTGATAGACGTATCATAATATTGTAGGCTAATTACGCCAGCCAGAAATCAAATTCATTACACTGAATCTGGCTGATTGCAATTAATTGGTTGATTTCTCGATCTGATGGCCAATAATTGCCGAACCACATCAATCAGGTAACTACTTCTTGTGGCTAGCATTGCTAACTTGCTGGTTTCCATCCTTGCATGAGAGTTCGTATGGATTTACACCACGCGTCACTGTGTTTGCTACCTCTAAACAGTGTAGTGATGAGTCTGGAAGACGGCCTTATCGAACAGGGTAAAAGGGACATTCCCTTATTTAAATTGTGAAACAGAGATTAGATGTACACGTGAAGCACTTGTTACAATTAAGTTTAAGGGTTTCATTTCTAATAAATATACACTATCGCCGTCAGGCTTTACGTAAGGAGTAAAGATGCCGATACCATCCAATACTTTCAAAATACCAATCAAGAAACCCGAATATCAAGTATGAACCACATGATAGTGACAAAGGGCAGATTAATGAATACCAGAGAACGGACACGTGATAAAACAACGAAGGCATAGCCTACATCCGTGTCAGCAACTGCCCTTCATTCGGCTTGATATACACAAAACATTTCGATCAACACAGAACACGTAGCTAAGGCCCACAACTCCAATTGGCTCACATAAATGATCACAAGAACATAAGAAACATTAGTATCTAATAACGTTTATCCACCAAAATTTAACCATTAATTTTAAGTAATTTAACGCCAAAATACAAATCTGGCCACCTCGCCAGTCAGCTACCAATTGACCATTACAATTTGTGTATTATTATTGTAGTAGTAGTGAACTGGTGGGATCCCACGGAGTAACTATCCGAATGATGAATATATATATATATATATATATATATATATTACCATTTTAAAAATATTGTATGTTATCCCAATGATGACCAGCTGTGAATGAAACATTTAGCTACCTTTCGGAATAAATTCAGTTCTGTTGAATGGAATATTTAAAGATGTCATCGAATGTCCCATAGTACGACGGATGAATTCTACAAAATTAAATTGTTTTTGTAAAACTTTGCACAAACGTAATGCTCTGGCAAGGCGACTCATTTTTGTCACTTTAAATTACCTTTTAACTAGAATTACAGAACGTAAGCCATTAGACGATCTGCGAGACTCCACTACTACTAGCGTCACTTTATATAGGCACACAACAATCAAATATGGTGCCCTGGGTTGTGACACAACGTAGGCTTATTGGTGGATAGGCCCAACAAATTTCGGAGTACATGCTACCTCCATCTTCTGTGCTAGAGTGAGTGCCATTGCGAAATTACCAGACAACTACAACGCATATTATGGATCGATATTTGCGACACGCGCAAGAAGACGTTCTTTGAAAAGTGAAATCATATGCTTTGAAACGCACGGCTAGAATGTAAAAATGTCTTGCAAACCGTAAAACGGGGGCAGACTCAGAGTTATAGGATTTAGTATAATGGCTGGAGGCTTTGGCGTGTTACTGGCAGGAGCAGGTTCAAATCTAGGAATTAATTCTTTTTGAAGATACAATTTTGTTTGGATGGATGTCTGGAATTTTATACCAGAGGAGTCTTGATCGCATTTACTAAAGGCCTTTGCTATTGAAGATAGATCACGTGAAAATTTAGGCAGGGTATCCGAAGATGGTAGACACTCATTGTTGCGTCCATTTGAACACTTTGTTACAGAACACTCGACTGCTCTGCTGGATTTCCGTCGCCTTTAACGAAGAAGGCCGGTAAAGTCGAACAGCCTTCGTTCGACAAAGCCGCCGTGCAAACTTCGTTTAGAAGCCCTCCAACAGTTCTCTGACATGTTGGGGGGGCAGCGGGGGAACCGTGCGGATCCTCGTGAATTTGTCTGCCACTAACATACCAGGGGCATCATTGTCGCAACGAGACGAAACATGGTTTGTAACACCACCAGCTTCGTGGCGCCGTTGCAGGTAGGAGACCTTAGGATACAGCAAACGTATCCCACAGCTGGAAAAAAAAACTGTTTAGAAATTGAACGCTATTCCTGATAGACCACCTCTATTAAGGCGAGGGCCTAATATGTCTAGTCCTTGGACTCCCTTACTAACGGCCAAACCCTTTCTATCAAAGCAGCTGTGAAATGAGAGTCACCACAAGAAGGCGAGCTGCATCGACCCACTGGGTTGGTTCCCCAAAAGAAGTAGGGGCGGCGGTTTTGGGATACGTCTCCCACCCTTAATGAACAGCACCACAGTGCCCTTTGAGACGCCGATGACTTTAATTTAGTGCCATAGCCAGTGCTGAATGGTGGTCAGATGTCTCCATGTAGCTGACGAGCAGCGCCGGGTGGAGGTACATGGCTATGACAGCTGTCCTGTCTGCTTGGAGGACTTCTGCAAGTGCCGGGAGGTACAGGCTTGCCGTTCGCGTGAAGGCTGAAGAGGATGGGGAATATATTGCACCCCGTGTTCTGGTATATGAATGCGGTAAGGTTACACACGCAGGTTGCATGAATATGGTCACTGAAGGAGGTAATAGATCCGGCACGTTGCAGTAGGAAAGGTGAGACTGCAGTTCTGATGAAACAACACTTCTCAGAAACAATGCATGCCAAAAAGTGTACAGGAGATCTCCTTTTGCGGAAATTGGTGAATCCTTTTGTCTTCTAATGCCATTCAGAAGGCGTATTCTTTAACTTTATACAATCAGTAAGCAATGAGAGCCTATTGCTCGGGAGTGACATGTTACGTAGGCCTACTTGAGGATTCTACAATGACGTATGGTAGCATAACATGGAAGAATGTGCAAATGTAATTTAACGATATGGCTGTCTTTAAAAATTGTCTTTGGATTTGTGCTTTTTAAAAGTAGCTCAGAATCCTACACCGTACGACTGACAACTTGTGACTTGCGGGTCAGGAAACGAGTAAAAGGAAAGGGGAAGGGAAGAACGGGGAAGGAGGTTCCTACCTCTTTACATATATAGCGAATTAGTGAAGAACGCCAATTCCGAATACACTGGCTACTAAAAATTTGAGAAAAATCCCCAATGCTAAGACAATAGATGTTTTTGTAGGCGTACTTACTGGCAGTGAGGGCTCTCCAGACAGGAGTACCAACCCACACTATCCCCGTTTTTAGAGAATGCATATAATGTGTAGGAACTTCTTCTTACGACAGTAACTGCAAACACGTGACAATGAGAAAGGATGGGGTTGCATCGGACAGACTTAACGTAGGTATAAAATGCAATTAAATTATAAAATTTTAATAACAGTAAGATAAATGTGCCATGTGATAAGCGGGTCCCTGTCACCACGGCATGGCGCGACCACAGGTTGCGGATGGAAAACGGCCTCCGATATGGAGGGTAGCTGCGAATATATTGAATAAGCAGTCGCGGACAGCCGACAAAGGGTGGTCCTCCAGCTTGGGGGTTGGGCGAGGTGCTAACAACTCCTCCATGTTAAAACGTATTTTGTTACGAAATATATACAAAGCCTCGGGCCTGGACTGATACTTTGGTACTTGGAATGTTAGGTGCCTGTATAGAGTAGGTTCATATACAGCAGCAGCCAGGGAATTGGCTAGACATAAGTTGGATTTAGTGGGTGTGCAGGAGGTTAGGTGGGACAGAGAGGGCACAGTAAGAGCAGGGGATTATAATTTTTTATGGAAAAGGAAATGAGAATCATCAATTGGGAAAAGGATTCTTTGTGCACCACAGAATAGTAGCATCAGTTAAGAGAGTAGAGTTTGTTAGCGATAGGGTGTCACATATAGCTCTGAGAGGTTGCTGGTGTAATATCATTGTTCTAAATATGCATGCACCAAGTGAGGAGAAAAATGATGATGATTCAAAACAGTTTTTACGAGGAATTAGAGCAGGTTTTTTACCATTTTCCTAAGTACCGTATGAAAATTCTATAAGGAGATTTTAATACAAAAGTGGGGAGAGAGAATATTTTCAAACCGACAATTGGTGATTAGATTCTACATCACGAGAGTAATGATAATAGTGTTAGAATAGTAAACTTTGCCCCAACAAAAAACTTAGTTGTTAAGAACACGATGTTCCCACACCGAAACATTCAAAAGTACAACTGGACCTCTCCTGATGGGAAGACTCACAACCAGATTGATCACATATTGATAGATAGGACATTACATTCGGGCCTACTAGATGTACGAAGTTTCAGGGGAGCTGATTGTGATACTAATCACTATTTGGTGGTTGCAGAAGTTAGGGAAAGATTGGCAGTAAACAAGCAACACAGAGGTCTGATGGGGAAAGCTTTAATCTGAGGAAGCTAAATGAGCTGGAGGTTAGAAAAGAGTATCAGATTGAGCTTACAAACAGGTTTGCGGCTTTGAAGAACTTAAATGATGACAAGGACATAAATAGGACTTGGAAGAACATTAAAGAGAACATCAAAATCTCTGGTAAGAGAGTCTAGGTCTGCAAGAATTCAAGAAGCATAAACCATGGTCTGATGAAGAATGTTTGTATTCTTTAGATCAAAGGAAGCAGGCTAAAATGCAGTGGATACATGACCCAAGCCAAAGCAATGTAGATAATCTGAACAATGTAAGACGTGATGCTAGCAGACAT
>Ga0123355_10021476_pt1 | contig 10332 bp, 2 predicted proteins | sample TergutEmb28metaG_3_FD_89872 | JGI IMG/M metagenome (GOLD analysis project Ga0123355, IMG submission 89872) | Embiratermes neotenicus P1 segment gut microbial communities from Petit-Saut dam, French Guiana - Emb289 P1 | ecosystem: Host-associated > Arthropoda: Insects > Digestive system > Gut ... | reverse complement strand
GACGCTTGTGAGTGCGGTAATGAACCTTCGGGTTCCGTGAAATGCGGGGAATTTCCTGACTAGCTGCAAACCAGTTAGCTTCTCAAGAAGGACTCTGCACCATGGAGTAAGTAAGTAAGTAGAACAATACAGACAGGTTAGAAAAGAATTATTCGGAATTGAACATATCCTAGTGTCATAAAAAGTAATTTCGGAATTAACGTTTTGGAAATAAACGTTACGCAAGAACCAGGAAGACTAGTTAGCTTCTTGTTATTGCCGTAACTAGGAAGCCTGCAGCTTTACAGACTAAGCAAATTCAGCAAATTAGTAGCTTGCTCTACTTATTTATACGGTAAACAAAGCTTGACTGACCTATAAGTGTTTCCTAGGTTTTGAAATTATATTAACTAACGTCCATATAAGGTCATGTAGGAAGTCATAAAATGCTGACTGATGTGCCTCTTTACTATATAACGCTTTTGAAAATTACGATAAACATCTTTCGTCAAACTGAATTTCGGCGCAAATAATTCGGCTATAGTATAACCGGCGAACTGCGGATCTACAGGCAGAAATGCTGCAAGTTATAATACTGCCACTATAAGCTGGTATTTAAAATAACGATTTTATATACAACGAGATGCTGTGTACTACAAATACCAAGGTAAGCTTATTTGACTTGTGTTATAACTCAGCGGGCTTTTTAAATTCAGCCGAGTCGAAATTCTAAATTCGAAACATTACGTAAATTATTATGTGAGAGGCAAGCGTGATAAGTAGTTCCCTTAATGACAGAGTTTAACTATGTAAATTTGTAAATATTTATTAGTAGAATAGATGTAAGTAAAGCATGGAACTTTAGTTTTGTTCTACGAAAATTCCTTCCCGCTGTTGTCCTAGACAGTTTGCTAAACATTTAGGCTTGTGGCAGCTCAGCTACGCATACCTAGATCCAGATCTAGAACCGAGGACTTCGAATCCTCCTTCCTGCTACGTCCTAAATTTTTCCCTCTCTCCCCCTCCATGTCCATCAGGTCTTAGCTTGGTGGAAGGTCAACCCCATGCTCCAGTGGGCACGACACTAGTGACAATATGTCAACAAAAAATACCAGATATTCTGAACTACATTCGAGACCGGAACTCCACGATCAGAAGATGGCAACAAACCAATTGAAACAGGGTACGAAATTTTTGACATTAGGATAAATATGATTTCTAAAAAAAACCCAATCCTCATCTCGCTGTAAAAGTTTAGTGTTTGCTATAAACAAGAACTAACTAATGCTGTTCAGGGAAATTATCGCTCTTTGTTTTGCAGTCCTTACAAAAACTATAATAAGCTTTGATTAAATGCATATAATTTTTGGGTGTTAAAGCATTGCAGTACATGAAGTAACCGCTGTAAATTGAGGACTGATCATTGTAGGTAACTAGCGGACAAATTCCCAGAAATACGATCTTCAACATACGAAGGTTAGAGATTTCCCTTGCTTCAATATACAAAGTACCGTCGAATTGTATTTAGGGATATATCTACGTATACACGCACTTATTCTTGACGACGGCACTACCTATAGATATGCATCAATTTCCGACAGCTATCTCTCTAGCAAAAAGAAACACCGGTAAGTTCTGAATACAGGGCAGGGTGTTAGATTGGGGGTGGAGGGATTGGACAGGGGGAAGGTTTCCATCATATTTAGGGGTAAAGAAACACGTTCTTCATCCGGTAGATAGGTCTGCATATACAATGAAATTCATCGGGTAAATTGTATATTCACTAATATGTTTATTCTCCAATGATAGCCTCAAAGAGAGGAAAAGCAAATAGAATGAATGCTATTCAGTGCACACGATATAATATCTAGTTCTCATACAATTTACTGCAGCAAGGTTAATATTAATTCGCCTAGGATGTTTGAAAACTTAGAATTTTACGTTCCATCTCCTACACCAATGTCTCTATGCGGAACTTCCTCTTCCTGTTGACGATTCCGCCTGCTGGCAGTGATCTCCTCTAAATTCCACCATCTTGCTGACATCTATGTTGTTGTCCTGCAATTCCTTCAGCACTTCCTTCACTGTCGCTTCGTCAGGGTGTTTGCTTCGAAACAACACACGAACATACCCTGCATGCAGATTATCGGGTGATGTAAGATTTGTATTTCATTTACGTTTAATTGAATAAAATGTGATTGAGACAAAATTCACAAGTCTCTACCGTCTTCTCATTCCCCTCAAAACACAGCCTTTCCCTTCCAGTACCTTTCCCTATATGCCTTTCCTCTTTTACAGACTTTCAATACAAATACGCTCTGTGGTTATACTGGGGGTTCGGTAGCGTTAAAATCGGGTTAAGAAGGCCTTAACAGAACGCAAACGAATACCTCGGAAAACACTAATTTTGATAGTTTCTTACTGGCAAATGAATTGTAGAGTATTTATACTCTGTAACGAATTTGATGGAAACATATTTTGTAAAATTAAATGTGAGTTTCCATTGTGTGTGGAAATTTAAAGTTTAATATACAGTAGATCAACAGCGAAACTGTTCGACAAAAAAGAAAAACAAGTCCAGCAATAAACATGTAACGAAATAATATGACAGGGATTCGCAAATAATTTTGACGTTTAAAACATTATTTTCTAACTATTCTGAACATGTGTCTATAGCCTTGACTAATACGAGATACATATTCTGAGTGTGTGACTTTTGCTTTATCTAAACAGCATGTAAAAAGCATGTTCTCTATTATGTTATCACATTTTCCGTATCTGGTTGTAATATACTTTTTCCACATTATCTGAAAAAGTCACAATTTTTAGAAAAGTTAATGAAAAATGCGTTTGTTTTATTTTGACTACTAATGGATGTGGAAACGTTTTTCACCTGAAGTAAACAACGATATTTCTTCATTAAATATACACAAGTGTTCATTTAATATAACCATTATTCTTGACACATTCCAGCCCACAATGAAATTTATCCATAATGTTTGGAAAAAATTTGGATTATCAAAATTATCAAAAACTTCTATTCAGAAAACCGGTGTTCGATGCGTGTGTGAGGACAAACGAAGGGACGGATTTACGGAAACCCATTCAAACTAAGTAGTCAAGTAAAAATAAATTAGCCAAGCGCTCAATATCATAACTTTATCATAAATTTAAAACATTCACAAGGCACGTACTTACGTTTGTTTGACTTGTAGGGGCAGAGCTTGTAAATGATATAACGGTCGTAGTCAGTTGCTAAGACGATGATTTGTCCATTCCACAGTGCTGTCAAAGTGACAAATGTTAGAGATATTTATACTAGAAGTTCGTTAGAATTTAAATTTTGTGATTGCTCTGTTTGGGACTAGGAAAGTTTGCGAAATATTTACCGACATATTATCAAATTCAGGAGTACCATATTGTGAACAGGAATATAGTAGGGTAAAAATGTTGTTTGGCTAAAAAACAATATTTATGAATAAGTGGCAGCCTGAGATTTAATGAACTTGTAGAACTGATCGTTTTTAGTCAGTGTCCCGTTCAAGATTTGAAATTGAAACAAGCAAAACAAGAATTTCAGCAACCATTTTTCTATTAATTTGTTTGGTGCATTACATCACTGTGGCGATAAAGAAAACAAATTTAGCAAATGTTAAAACATTATTAAAATCGGTAAAATTATTTTGTTTTATATAAATGCATTGGAAATTAAAAATAATAATAAAATCTAAAGGCCCAGATTATTTAATAATCCGGGCCCCATCGAACCAATTCCCAATATGCCTTTATTTGTTTCTTTGAGTTGATTTATTCTCTCTTCAGTTTTCTTTCCCCCAAATCAGGGTACACAATGAGTTTAGGCGCATAGACATTTTATAGTTCCATCAAACCCCCTCCCTCCTGTTATACACATTCTCCATATCCCAGTTCTTAATTTCTACGACAAAATATTATAAAGCAATGACAGCCGTGGAGGTAAGCAAAGTCTCCAAAGCCTCACAAAATCGAATTCCAGTTCTGAAGTCTTTCCAGACAGTATCATCGTCAGTATCGGGATTGAGTTAAACGTATCATAACACTAAAGGAAGGAGAAATGTTTAATAGCTATTGAGAAATTTTATTCAACCTGATTTTCACGGACCAGTGAGGTTCACCATATGTAGCATTATCCACAAGACATCTGGTGTTCATATCAAAAGATTTGTAATTGTTAATCATTACATTTTCAGGTTATAACACTGCGCACTTCGACAAAACTTTTACGCTATACTTACGCACTAAGTGGTTAAGTTCGACATAACCAGAACTGTTCCATTTTGTCACATAGCCGTACGTTTTCATACGAAGTTTTTCACTGTTGAACACAAGACATTGAGAATTAGACACAAACTGTTATATATATATATATATATGTAATGTAGACAGCCCTGTGTTTCCTGAATAATAAAGAAATAATGAGAGTGTTAAACTAACGAAAGATTTTCATTCCTCTTTCTCAATACGTGCGATATTCACATCTAGGTATAAAGTGGACGCTGTTGCTCTGTATTTAGTATTATTTCAAAGATACTAAAAATTTAAAGTCGTTCTATTTTCTTGTCTTAATCACAATTTTTAGTTATGTTGAAGCATTATGTGCGGAGAGATAGAGATGAAAGTTTACGTTTATAGCGATATGTTTATGGCTTTTAGTTTAACTGTTGAACGACGGCGACATCAATACAAGGAAGTATAATAGAACAAGATTTTATTTGTTGCCGAAGGTGGTGTTTAGTGTCACAGCATGAGAAACTTATTGAGTCACATGAGACGCGGAAACAAACGCTAAAGTTTCATTTTTGGCTTACTTGAAACATGAACACTGTTCACAGCAGTACACTGTCAGATATGTATTTAAAGGTAAAAGGTAAAGCAGTCCCATTGGAGAGGCACAGAGTGTTCCAGGAAGTTAAAGTTCCCAGATTTCGTGGTCAAGGCACAAGATGGTGGTAGGTTGTCAGCCTTATGCACTGGCCAACTTTACTCCCATGATATACTAATGGTACTCATTTCTGTTAGAGGCTGTGTCGACCCCAGGGCGATAGTGCGATCGGAAGTATTTATTTCAATGAAAAATCAACCAGACGTATGTTAATAAAAATAAATTTTGTAAGAAAAATTATTTCCATTTAATTACATTTATACAATTGAATACTTTTCACAATGTACTTTGTACTCATAAATTCCTTGTATTACCCGGCGTTCCGTTGAATTTTATACACCTCACATTTGAAATCAAGAATTTGATTCATTATGAATCCTATAAATTCCCTACAAAAATATCTGCTGACATAATTTTACACACTCATGTTAGGCCTTCTATTTCCTGTCCGTTTGATAGACCTCCATATTAGTGCTATTGTTGCTCAGTTATTGAAATCAATTCTGTATTAAAATAACTGAAATTTCCGTTTTGAATGTAGAGCTGTACAGAAAAGTGCACATGCTTTACTACATAAATTCATTTCAAAATTTTTCTTCTCTATAAATCGATGGTACATTCCGTATAGTAGCTGCAGCAACATCTGTGAATTCTGCCTATCAATGATGTATATAGATAGAAATATATGTGGAAGAATATTGGAAAATATATTAAAATTAATTATAAACCTCTAAAAAAACACATCAAATAACGACCACACACTTCGTGAACAAAAGTTCTCTCTTACACCTTAACACTATTTACTGGTTTAAAACTGCGGTGAACGAACACTTGATAAAGTGAACAATCGATAACGTGAACCAACCTGATAACATAAAATTCGGTGGTGACGAAGCTCTTGTTTCCCTCAGGAAATGAAACTAAAGTCTCAGGGCAGTCAATGTTGTTTTCAAAATCGTTGGAGATGTGCAAGCGTGCGTACCAAGGTCGAGAACCTGACATCTGTTAGAACACGAAATTTGTGAGACATTTCTGGCGAGTGGGACTTCTTAATTGCACTCTGATTGTAAATTTATTAAACACTTTATTTCTACTTTGAGGATAACCAGAGATTTGAATCCACGTATCCCGAAAATGTAGTTGCGCGGAGGAGATTGAAACAGCTGGTAACGTGAGAAACTGTTGACGGAGCTTTTGTTCAAAATTGCCCGTACGGGAAGTATAAGTTTATCTCTACACTTCATTGACCACGTCACTAGAAGTGGGTGAGGGGTCAGCGTCAAGCTCCAGCCGCTGTTTACCCTCGGGAAACACACTGTACCCATTGTACAGGAGGCTGGGTGGACCCCAGGGCCGTTCTGGACAGGTGCGGAAATTTTCGCCTCGACCGGGATTCGATCCCCGGAACGTCAAACCCCATAGCCAGTAGCTATACAGTCTAATCTACCCGGCCCACAATGAATGTACTAATTGTTCAATATTTTAATTGTGTGTTTGAAGCGTTGTTAACTAGCACGAAAAGCGCATGCGCCGTGTCATATTTTTATCTCCAGCTTGTCTCACCCTGCCATATCATTTTTAATTATTTCATATACAGCAAGGTTTTCGAAACAAATTGAAAACAGACTGTATTACTTTATTTCTTAAAGACGTTTGATTGAAGTGTTTCTAATTTTCAAAATATTTGAGAGATAAAATTATAAATTTAAGAAGGCCTTATTGTACAAAAATTTAAGCTTGTCAGATTTTAAAGGGAATTGAATTTTCTTTACATACCTTCAAGAAACACTCAGATAAAAATTTAAAAGGCAATTCGTGAAGTGGCATCCAATTTTTCGATTCGGAATTTCATAGATGACGAAGGAAACACACGCAGTTTGGAATTATGCGAATTCACCTTACAGTCTGATTGGTTTTTGTAGTGTCTTTTAATAGACCTTAAATAAAACTACCAATATATACTTTTTATTAGATCAGTAGACCTTCAGTTCAACTCATTGCCAAATAATTATTAATGACTCATTCATTTACGCGATATGAACTATTGCAAGTTCATTAATATAATCAAAAATGAAATTTAAACCCAAGCAGAAGATTTAACACGTACTTGTTACACAGAACATGTCAGTAAAATTACACCCACCTTATTCCAATTGAAATCTTTCAATTTCAGAGTTCCAAGTTTGCATTCGCCCGAAATCGACGTTAACGTAGCGATTAGACCCAAAACGACAATCAGCAGCATGTTGCTTTTAATTCCTGCAATTCATGAAAGCAATTGGTACGTAAATTGATTTTGCCTCTTCTTCAACTTCGCACAGTGATCGCATTGACGCGAAGTAGTGGTACACCGATTGTACTATCACAGCTTATATTGGCTAAAATCAGACGGAAAACTGTAGGACTTTTCAAGTCAGTACAGTATGTCATAAAAACCAGCAAGATGCGCACATTAAGACAGTGACTACACTGCTTATATAGATGCACGATAAAAGACAGTAAACCTGATTGCACAGATTTCCGTATGATGTATATCTAATTGTTAGAAACATGTCAAAAATATACAATTTAATAAATTATTAGAGTGAAAGTGTGCGTATTGTAGATTTTTCTTACATATGTATACCAAGATGCAACTGTAGGGAAAACGTAAATTCTGTACAATTTTTATTCACTTCTTCGTTTACTTAACTTCTTTTTCAAAATTCTGTGTGGAAAGTGTGTCACACGCAAATGCACAGACATTTCTTGATTTTGATTCAGATAAAATTCATTTAAATTCCCTAAATGATTTTCCTTCGATAATAAAATATTCGTACCTGTATATTGTTGTTCAGTTGTACAGACATTAAGTAAACTGCATGAACACTAATCGTTCTGATCTAGGAACAAATGTGAGTCAGCATCTTACAAGCTCCATGTTGCTTTGCATAATTAAACTGCTATATGCAGTTCACACATCAAGTGAGTCTCTGCATTTATTTTACGCACAATTCAATCATCAGAAAACTGAACACCACAGAAAGTAAGTAACAAGTTTACTTACAGTCACTGGAATAGCATTCGGCCTCTTCTTTCAACTCTTCTGTGCTTCTGTCAGAAGTGTGCCCCCCTTAATAGACCACATTCAAGAATTAGCTGTGCGTGTAAGAGGGAAAAGTATTTTCTCATGAACACCTGACAGGTGCATTGGTACATTTTTTTCGTTTCGTCGTAAATGTAATGCAGATGTGGCTTAAGATACACGAAACTATTTTAGACGTCTTACGTTCAACTTACTAAAAAATTATCGCTGTAAATACCCAGTTTGTAAGTTAGAAATTGTATTTAATTTCGTCCTCTATCAATTTCTGGCCGAATGTTTATATTTGCCTTAAATTCCCACTGAATTTTCGTTGTATTTTTCACGCTGTAAATGTTAAGCCTTGAAGTCGTTGAAGTATAACTTGCCTGTAGATTTTCACTGCTTTCGGCTGGTATAGTCGTTAATTCAGAATAACGCAATATTTTCAGTTTTGCTCGTAGAGCTAAGAGAAGAGGCTGAATTCCGCGATTAGCCATTGGAAGACCTAATATTCTTATATAATTTTATGTAATAATATCAGTCGGTATAGCGACTGACTACGTGCGGGACGGTCCGAGATCTAATCCCGGTGAGGTCGAGATATTCCGCTTGTCAAGACGGGTTATGGGGCCCACTCAGTCTCCTGTAAAAATGGGTACTGGGACTTTCCCCGGCGTAAAGTGCGGCCGGGTCGTGCTGCTGACCACTCACCCCCTTCTAGTGCCGCGGTAATGGAAGTTTAGAGCTATACCTCTACCCACGCTCTGGGTCACACTGGGCCTGTAACAGGATCACTTTACCTTTACGTAATAATATAATTCACCAGAACACAACTGTGACATCAGTGTGTTGTTTGGGTGTTTTGTTTGCATTCTGATGATTATTGAATAATTATTATATTTCTTATTGGAAAAAAACTTGATTTGATTTACCCATGAAATATTCTGTTAACAAGCATTAATGTGTTGTACTTGGCTTACTTGAAACATGAACACTGTTCACAGCAGTACAGTGTCAGACATGTGTTTATACTTACAAATTGCTATAAGCATCAAGTACTCTATTGGAATTTAGTTAATTTATATTTCTTCTATTAAATTTTTACACAGTGCTCTTGTAATTACAGTCTCTTAGAATTGTCCTGCGATCTGTTGAATTTGATACATAACACATCTGAATACAAACATTTGCGATATTATGAAGCCTATAAATTCCCCGAGGTAATATTTTGTGACACTTTTCTATAGTCAATTTAAGTGTTCTAGTGGATTTCCGTTTGACAGATCTCCATATTGGTGTCATTGTAGTACAGTTTTAAAATTATTTTTCTATTGAGATTTTACTGGAATTTTGGTTTTTAATGTAGTGTTGTACATAAAAAGAGCACATGTTTTATTATATAATTTCATTTCACAATTTTTCTTCTCTAACAGTCGATTTTACAATGGGTAAATTGGAGGTCGGAACATCTGTGAATGTTGCCTATCTAGGGACTACAGGGCTAAATCTATTAACGGGCGCAAATTGGAATATCTATTAGCATTAATTACATTCAATCACCGATACAACACCACATCATTTATCGCCCATACATCCTTTCGAATAGAAATTCAATTTTACAAATTATATCGACTTACACCCTTAAAATTGCAGGGAAAAACTCTGGATATTTTGAACCAACCTGATAATATATACGTCGGTGATGACGAAGCTGCTGTTTCCCTCAGGTCTTGAAATGAAAGTTTCAGAGCAGTCAATGTTGTTTTCAGAATCGTTGAAGTTGTGCAAGCTCGCGGACCCAGGTCGAGGCCCTGAAAACTGTAAGAACACGAAATTGTGAGACACGTCTGGTGAGTGGAACAATCTAATTGTACACTGCTTGTAAATTAATTACCCAGATTATTTCTTCTTTTAGGATAACCAGAAATTTGAACCCAGGTCTCCCGAAGGGAGTTGGATCAGCTGTTAACGTGAGCAGCTGGTAATGGAATCTTGATTCAAATCTCGATAAAGTCTACAAAAAGAGACAAAATTAACGTATAACGTAACTCTGAATTGGGTTCGCGTAAAAGTTGTTGCTATTGAAAAGCAATAACTGTTTAACAGCATGAGTTTGTGTTTGTAAAATTTTTATCCAGAACCCAAAACGCATGCGCTGCATTAAATTTTTATCTGCAGCTTTTCTCATTCTGCCATATCTTTATTTATTACTTAACCTTTTGACGCCCAACGACCACTATAGTGGTCGTACCGCACCGCTAACCTCTAAATGTTGCATTTTATATATTTATTCAACAAATATATGTACTGAATATTTTAAACGTGGTATATACTCTCCGTTTTTTCCTCTTCAAAATGCAGTTTGTTT
>Ga0123355_10021474_pt1 | contig 10332 bp, 5 predicted proteins | sample TergutEmb28metaG_3_FD_89872 | JGI IMG/M metagenome (GOLD analysis project Ga0123355, IMG submission 89872) | Embiratermes neotenicus P1 segment gut microbial communities from Petit-Saut dam, French Guiana - Emb289 P1 | ecosystem: Host-associated > Arthropoda: Insects > Digestive system > Gut ... | reverse complement strand
TAATTTTACCGAGTGTTTTAACATAAATATGACTTTAGTCAGGTACAGATAAAGCTCCCTGATGATAGCCATTAAAGACCGAAACATGTAGGAGCGATATTATTGTGTATTTTAATGTAAATTTAATACTTTTAACCAAGTTAAAAAATAGCTCATTTGTTGGCGTGTGAACTACGTAGATTTCAAAATGTACGGTGCAAAGACAAAAAAAAATTAAAGCCACTTCATTTACATATGCTGAATTGTATTCCAGTTTACAAAGGGGAATTTAAGAAAATTATTTTTTTTTTCGAGACGTCAAATTTTCTCGCATTTGTTGCAGGCCGTTATGCAACTAGGTGCATCTTGTGTTTATTTCTTCCTAATACTTCGCCCATCGGCATCTCTCCTCAGCTCGGGGCCCACAATTTGAGAAGCGCTAATTGAACTTAACGTAACTTAATTTAACCAGACATTACATTACCTAACTTCACCACATCTAAATTAACCTCATCTAACCTTAATTCAGGACTTATTATGTGTGGCCTCCTAACAGTTTGGTCGCAGCATGAGGTTCGCTCTGGCTCTCTGTAACAACGTTCGTTTAATTGTCGTACGGACGTTACACACAGTTTCACACGGGGTCCCTTCAAATGACATTGCTCTGTTTCTTGGGATTTCTGCCAGATGGCGTATGTGCCTGGGCGTACTTTTAGTACACCGTGGTAACGATCTGCTCGGTTGCATGAGACAGTTAATTCGGTTATATTTCTCACAGATGAAATTTTTAGATGTCTGTAACAATAAATAACTTTCGATTTTGTACGAAAAAACGAAACCTCTACACTCTTTTTGCGGAAGTTTCCAAGTCTTGTAAAGTAACCTTATATTAACTAATTTTAGACCAGAAAGAACATAAATGCCATTAAATACAGAAAGTAAATGTTGTGTTCTGTAAAACCTGAGTTGATTCTCTCATTTGTGGATGCAGTGACAGCTTCTAATCTCTGGTCCTATTTCATCTTTCCACGCCTTTATTTTGACATCCTTAACACGATTCTTGTCAGTTCCGCGTGATTTGCTCTTCTGCTATATGAGCACACACCTATAATTGCCTTAATGAGTTGGTCACTACAACTGTAACATTTCCCACACTGAGTTCCAAGAAACCCTTTATATCTCTTAAGTTCGTTTCTGCTAGGTGCATAATTATAGGACGAGACAGGAAGAAACATTTATTGCAAAGCTGGCATCTTACCTTCTTGTGTATAGTAGCAAAGAATAACCTAGCTTGCGTCAACAAATTTGCCATTTAAGGAAAAAGAAGAAGAAATAGGATGGTTTATTGAGACAGACTGCTAACATTTGTTAAAGGAAAGTGAGAATTGAAAAGCCCTGACAGTTTCCAAGGTAGTACTCGTCTTTCTGGTGCAACTAGTTTGGAGGCAACGTAGATGGGACCTGGAATTAATCTAAAGTACGTATAAAACTGTTTATAGCCCTACCTCACAGAGAATAAATATCGACACAGTTATAAAGATAAATCTGTTACCGCTCTTTAGAGAAATATTTGCTGTTAACTGTGAGCTTAATACGAAATACCTAATTATGCTGTCTGGTAAAATATAAGTTTTATTTTGTAACATTGCAGTTCGTCATACATGTACTTGTATATTTACCACTGGCCTTAAGCAATTACGATTTAAGGTCGATAAGACAACTATAGTCGCATTTTATGTCCTTCTAACTAGAAGACAATAACGCAACGCTCTTGTGATGATATGGCGACGCAACCAAACCCACAAGCCGCTTTCCCTGCTGCCACCGTCCACAATAAATCCACTTTCGATCCTGGGTGCTGGTTATCGTAAGTTTCACCTGTTTTCACCTTACACTTCACAACACAGCAATGGACATTAAGTTAATTTGTTACGGCCGATCGAAAGAGAATCGAGGCACACAGCTTAGCTCAGACTAGGGGGGCGGATTGATTCGTCAGGGTCGCTACAAGTACGCTGTCCTACGAACAGGGAAGTGGGCGTTATTGAACTGACGATTGTGAGAGAAGACGGAAGAAATTGTTAATATAATGAATAAGGTTACTGGCGTGTACAATCTAACACCCACACGGTGGTATTTCTTGACAGCACTGTCATCAGAGATGTACTTAGCCGTAACAGGTGGCTTCAGTGTAAGTTGCAAGTGTCACTATGTTCTTACCCTTTCCAATAAGTGATATGTAGGATTGTATGCATTCGGTAATTGAAGATTACTATCCTCTCTACTAGATTCATAGTGACAGACTGGTTGCAACTGAGTGACAACTCACTTAGTCCGTCAGGTGCATGTTACTGACAAGTTTGTTTTCGACTGCTGTGTCTGGTTCTTCTGCTGCTGACTGACAATGAATAATTCACAGTGGTTGTAAGTTAAAACTACTTTTGGGAAGTCTATGGTTACTCAGCGCCATCAGCTAACGAGGCTAAAATGTCCTCGTAGGGCGTGGGTTCAAAAGGTTATCAGCCCAACATATTAATAATTTTGGGATCACAAGAATCGTCAAAAACGAATTTTGGGCCCTAAAAAGCGTGACGGTCAAAGGCCTGGTTTCGCGAACGGAATAGCAAAACTGTCACTACCAAACTGGTACAAGTGAAGCTTGATAATTTGGCGGTTTGGCCTAACTACGAGTAAAGACAGACGCACTGGCGAGAAACTGCTCTTCTGAATTTGCGAAACTATTATTTTATAAATCTGCCGTTTTCTCATATACCAAGGGGTGGCTTGCCTGGAGTCTGAACACTGATGTTAGGCTAAGAAACACAGCCTCCCTGCCTTCAGTCTGTCTGCTATCATTTCCACTTTATGATCAGAGCTTTCTGCAGTTGAAAGGCTTCAATAATAGGCCTGCGGGTGGTGGGCTGTCTTTGACACGGTAATGAACTTCAGTGCTCAAATATGGCAAGGAGTTCTTGAACAAATTTTCGTCACTTCAAGAAGGAATTTTACTTCATATTGTGTTTTGATTCACTTCACTCTTACAATAGTTCTCCTCCCCCCACCACCACCCTCACCCCACCCCCCGTTATAAGAAATGGTATATTCTGAAGAATAAATTACAGCCCGAAGAAACGTGTTGCAAGTAAAAACATGGCATATTAATTTATTAGTCGAAATATTAGTACTGGGGCCGGGTAGCTCAGTCGGTATAGCGACTGAGCTATGGGCTGGACGGTCCGGGATCGAATCCCGGTGGGGACGAGATTTTCCGCCCGTCCAGACCGGCCCTGGGTCCACCCAGCCTCCTGTAAAATGGATACTGGGTCTTTCCCGGGGGTAGAGGCGACCATGGCGTGGGGCTGACCCCCCACCCCATCTAGTGCCGAAGGTCCTAGAAGTGACTAGAGCTATACCTGTACTCACCCTAAGGGCCTGCGTGGCCTATAAAAAAGGGTGAAAACCTAACCTATTAACACTGGCTAACACGCAGAAACTTATTGGTCTCAGGTAAGGGAAAATAAGTCTGTGTGATCAAGCGGTCTGGGGCTTTTACCACACGTGTGACACGTGCTCACACAGCAGGTTCTCACGGCGATATTGCTGAAATGTGTTTTCCCCGAATTTCCGAAGGATCGCGGTGTCTTCGAAACGTCAGAAAATACTCACCCAAAGACACGTCACATTCCAGCGGACACAACTGTTCAAGTGGTTTATACAAAGCTTTTATTAGGAGAATTTGCAAGAAGAAAGCCACGTGTAAAATACTGCTGCATAAGTGTGGCATATTGAAATTTTTCTTAAAGATGTAAGGTTGGAAAGTGTGAGCTAGAATTATCTGGATCTGGATATGGACTAGTGATGATATTGTGCGAATACAGTACCTAACTTTTGGATTCCATAAAATGTAGTCAATTTCTTGACCAGCTGAGCGAACTGTAATTTCTTTAAAATGACTTTGTTCCATGAATATAATTAATTGATATATTGCGCACATTTTTATGAAGTCTCTGCATTAACACTCATAAATAACAGATAATTGGAGATAGTCTCGTTCATTCCACATTCCATTCCAGAAAGAGTTAAATATATTCTAATAAAATGTGTTAAGCTTACTGGATTCTGTACCAAAACTGGTTCATTTTATCTGCAGCTGTTGTTGCACGTGAACCATAAAATTGATTTTATTATTCTTCTGAAACTAAAAATATAATCCACGATATATAATTTTTAATATGTGACCAACAGGCTCCTGGATCTTTGTATAAATACCAGAGGGTACGTTTTGATCAGCGGTATGTAGCACAATTGAACGAAACTATCGGTGAGCAATTCATTGTGTAATTTCCCCAACCTCCAGTTATTACCTCTCATTTCTAAATGCTCAGTGTATATTTGATGTGTATTGGACCGTGCATCGTTGTGATAACTGAAGAATAAGAACCAACTAGATGCTACTTATTGTTTTATTGTACTTAGGATAGGATCAACATGTTTCGGACACTGTTATGCCCATCATCAGGAGCTCACGACTATAGTGCTGACTACCGCATTGACCGTACCGTTCTCTAAAGATGGATGAGGTGGCGTTAATGTAAATTATGGTCTTTGTTGTGTATGTTAGGTGCGAAATGTTTGCAGTTTTCTGTCGCATGGTCATAGTTAATAACGGGTTTATATTGTTTGAGGGTAGTAGATTTGTGAATCGATGTATTGTTAATGTGTTAATTAGTGTTGTGAATCAGAAATGCACACTTCTGATTCACAACACTAATTAACACACTAAAAATACATCGATTAACAAATCTACTACCCTCAAACAAACTCACCATACACAAGTACACCCACCTACACTACGGCCACTACACACAAAAGATCACAGCTATAAAGCAATATAAACCCGTTATTAACTATGACCATGTGACAAAAAACTGCAAACATTTCGCACCTAACATACACCACAAAGACCATAATTTACATTAACGCCACCTCATCCATTTTTAGAGAACGGGACGGCCAGTGCGGTAATCAGCACTATAGTCGTGAGCTCCTGATGATGGGCATAACAGTGCCCGAAACATGTTGAGCCTATCATAAGTATAATAAAACAATAAGTAGCATCTAGTTGGTTCTTATTCTTTAGTTAGTCCAGTATATGTATTCTTCCACTCATTTAGAGTTTCAAGTTTCACATCCGTACAAAAAAAACAACCAAATTATAGTTTCGTGTGTTGTAGTCATTAAGTTCTTAGATAACAGGGGGGGACATGAGGCTTTGAGCTGAACAACGACAAGCATTCCTCGCATTTAATCTAAGGGCCTGACCACTTGCTCAGTACAGGGCCTAGTGGCAGTCCTTTTTGTGCACGCTAAGCTGAATGAGTCTGCGGTTCTCATAAAGGCTTAGAATTTCTTTATGAAATTAGCGATAAACGTTTTTCATCTTTCTCAGGATTATGTTCTGTGGACAGATTTTTGAGACAAGATAATGAAAATTTTTATTCCATAAGTGGAAGGGATTCTCTACTATTTCAGCGCCTATGATAATGTGGAGAAGACTAGACTGCGGGTTAGGAGCTTCACTGTGTCTCTTAGTCCTTCTTTCTGCTTCAGTGTAAAGCTAGATTTTTATCAAAATTCATATTGATGTATTTTTCAAAATTTTTGCAATTCATTCGAATTTTCGTAAAGAAAATACAAAGTAACAGGCACTTTACGGGAATACATAGGTGTACCAACGCTTGCTGTCAGAAGAGTGCCATCAGCTAATGCACTAAACTATCATCAACACCGCTACTACTACAATAACGTTATTACCTTCGCCAAATTCTGTCATCGATACCGTCAAAATAACCTTCTCTACCAACAGGGCAATTTCCAGTACTAACTGATTTTCTGCACGTCTGTAACCGAAACATAACTAAATACTATCACCACAAGACAACCTCCTATTAGATCATCAATACATAACTTCTCGCCACAAAGTTTTCATTAGTTGAACCCCCAAAGTCTCACATTCCTCCTGCCAAAGTACTGCACTGTAAGCACCGCAAATACGTCACTCCCACCACCAGTTACATAACCACCACGATAGAATTATCACTGACACCTCCAAAACTTCGTCACTGTCCCGACAGAAAAAGACATATAACCGTACAGGCGACGCGCAATATTAGTCATATTTTTCACATTCATACCGTGCATCTTGATATTATCAAAGTTTCATTTATTCACAAACTGATACACTAGTGAGTTGTCTTAAAAAATATATTAAAATTTACATTAAAATTTACATTAAAACAGCTCCAACATGTTTCGGTGCTACAGTTACACCATCATTGGGGAGCGCATTAATTTGTTCTTACTAAAGTTACAGTTGTTAAAATAGTCCTTTAAAATACATCGGTGTGTGATTAGTACGGCGGTGGCGTGGCTACCGAACAGTACAACAAACAAACACCAATAAGGACCTAATTTACGCAGCCACGCAGCCACCGTACTAAAGAAACACCGATGTATTTTAATGGACTATTTTAGCAACTGTAACTTTAGTAAGCACAAATTAACGCACTCCCTGTTGATGGTGTAACTGTAACACCGAAACATGTCGGAGCTGTTTTAATGTAAATTTTAACGTAAATTTTAATATCGTTTTTTAAGACAGCTCACTAGTGCATCGGTTGGTGAATAAATAAAAGTTTGATATTAGCCATAGTATTTAAGACAGACATGGACTAGATGAAAGATAAGATAAAATGCCTGAAAACTTTTTGCAAAAAAAGAAAACATTAATATGAATGCAAAAAGAGCGCATAAATTGTTATATAGATCTTAGTTACCACGTTCTATATTTTTAAACACGGTGAAACCAGAAAACAAAGAAACAGATTTGTGTACTTTTTAGTAATATGCGGAAGGTTAATCGGCATAGAGACTAGACTACGGACTGGCAACTGAGGAACCGTGGTTTGATTACTGCAGGTGTAAGAGAGGTGCCTCTTCTTCAGATTGCCCAAACCGACTCTGAATCCATGTTCAATGATTATCTGGAAGGTTTCCTCGGGGATAAAGGAGTCAGGGTGATAGTGACTCTTCACTTCTGAGTGCTGAGTTTCAGAACGTCAGAGCGCTATACTTCCACTCCCCCATACTCCTTCAAAGCATCACATGGACAGCTTTGCGCAATTCAAATTATAAAGCGTTGTGTCCGGGAATATTCGAGAAATGTGAATATTCAATCCATTTTTTTATATATCCGTGCCGAAATGACCAAAATTTATGCAGAATTCTCTCTCTCTCTTGAAGCAACGTCCTGTAGTCTGTTTTGGCTGACAAATGTACAATATCATCATCTTAAACATCAAGGATTGGACCCTTTGATCCGTTCCGTCTCCAGAGTTACAGCTGCTCGCGCCAACCCTTCTTCGGTCTTCCAATTGTTCTCCTTCCTTGTGGTCTGTAGTGGTATGATTTCAAAAGGATTCGGTTTTGTGGCATTCTTTACAAGTGTGAAAGCCAATTCCGTCTGTATTCAATGTACAATATGTCATAGTAATCATAATACTAATAATAATAAACAGTGGTTATTAATTAGGAATTAGACTTTATCGTAATCATTTACAAACTAATTTTCGTAGGTTTAATATTATAGATTTTTAGAAATGTAGATTTATAATGTAATAAATATACAGTAATCATAATCAACTATAAATCAATTATCACAATTTTATATGCAATTCATGTATAAAGTAATTATAAATGCCGGTAATTTATGTAAAATACTTCTTATCTAGAAGGTCATATTACCTGTCATTGCGTGTTCCAACACCAAAGAAAAACAGATAAAGTTACTGACGTCATCCATTTTGTAAGTAGTAGTTAAATATGCAGTGATGTGCGTACAGCTGTGTGCCTAGTACGAGGCGCGATAAGAGGTACAACGATACAATGCTTCAAGGTGTGACAAGTTACACAACACTGGCCTAACTGTAGAAAAGCCATTCGTCGTTGGTGTGAAATATTGCATGTTTCTTGTAATAAAACGAACTAGATGCACTAATTTCTCAATTTTATTTTTGGAATAAAACTCTACATGTTTCAGACTGTTTCTCTGTCCATCATCAGGAGTTTTTCACTGTACACACAGCAATGGTACATGTCATACTGGTTTGCTGACAGCTTGCGAGCAGAATCAGGACGGAACTGGTTTTATTATAAGAATTTATCAAAATGCACGTTCATCTGAACGTCAAATTGCACGTTTCTCGAAACGCGTGTTTTCTTGTTTTATGCCGAAGCATATCAGCCTGCTCCAACAATCATTCGTTATTTAGTGCACAGGTTAAAACCATACTGGTACAGTATGGGTCAAACTTCCTTTATGAAATGCAGAAAAGAAAGCGCAAGTAAAAGTGACGTGTTGTGCATTATATGAAATATCTTGTCCAAGATATGGGGAGTGATTTTATGTAGGCTTTGAGTTTTTGTCTACAAAGGAAGCAGCAAGGGATCCCAAACTAGCCTGTATGCCATGTCACACAAAGTTTCTGGGCGCATTCGAAGAGCAGTTTGCGAAAACCAGCTTCTAGTTTCATCACGTTTATATAAACAGATCCAACATTTAAAGGCTGAGAGGTCCAACCCCTCTGCCCTTGGAAATGAAGGAATTGTGTTCCTTCGAAACGTCCGCAAACATTAAACTAGCGACACACTGTCACATTCCAACAGACTCGCATCGACAAGAACACTGCTGTGGACACCTAATATCTGGCACAGTCCACTTACTATTACTCCATTTTCTCAATTCAGTGGCACTGGCACAGGTTTTTATGCTAGTTCCTCTGTTTTACACTGTCAGTAATATTTTATCATTCCTATATACCAATATAACAGAAGGAGGAGGGGACACGGCCTGGGAAACTTTACAGCCATTTGATTTTCTTTTTACGCGGAGTAATGGGGCACCTGTCACTACTCTTCTTCTTATTCGTTTTGTTTTTATTCTTCTTCACTTTTCAAAAGGTGACACTGAAATTTTTCTTGAAATCTGGTAACACACACTAATCAGTCAGGCCTCTGTGCAAGGAATTATAGAAGGTCTATCTTGTAATTTTATTTTAATTGGTTGGTTTCAGCATGTGTGTAGTAGTAAAGTGTGCAGTCAGTTCATTTTTCAGAAGGTATGTACATTTTTTGATAATAAAGTTCACGATGCATTCATGCAGTTGCTGTAGAATGCTTTATTCCGTGCCAGTATGTTCGTCTCCGTTTTCACAAATATTTGTCATTGCAACGTAACCTGATTCAGCATAATAAACTCCAAATCTTAACAACAATGCGATATTATCCCCTGACTTATAGAAGGATTAATTCCACAAAGTCTCTACATACAAGCGCCGATAACTTTAGCGAGCCTAGGCTGATGTCACAAGTCGGGAGATTGCGCGAAGTCGGGTGCGCGTAGATCAGTGTGTTTGTGCAGTCGGAGGAATGGAGGTGCCAGCATTTGTCTACTTACGTAGCAACTGCAATCAGGCGACTGAAGTAGAAAGGCCTTAAGTTTTCCGAACTCCCGAAATTGTGAAGCCCTAACGACACTAGGGCCGCATACTTTAAGGTCCTCAAATGATGCATGGCAATAAATCATTGAAAGACATACCCCTTTTGTTAAGGTAGGATATATAAAACAGAAATGTCGTTCATACGAATTTTTTGCTTGGCTTAAATTTTGATATAAAGAAATGAACCACTATTGAACCGCCGGTGATTTGCGAGTAAAATTTGTTTTGCAGATCATAAATATACTTACACATTAGATACGAAATAATGTTTGCAGGTCAACATTTGTAAATATGGTGACGCTGCGAGAATGAGTGTTTAGACCTTTACCCAACAGACTTCACGGAGAGCATTATTTCGTAAGTAGGCCTAATCAATTTTTATGAAAATAATAATAGTAATAATAATAAAGAATCACGTGCTAGTGCTGCTTGGCTATACATCTATGCTCTATGAAAATAGGTTTTGAATTCTGAACAGAATTGTTCGTTTTTAAGGCAGAGGGAATATTCATATTAATAGTATGACGGTAAGTTATTAAATAACAGGAAATTTTATACTTGTAATAACTTTTTTACAAGAGTACTTACAGAAATTGTTTGTGTCTTGTTTTTCGACATGGTCCCCCTGCTTCGCAACACACTAGGTCATCTGTCCACAAGCATGCTAATGCCCTCTAGAAAAAAGCTTTTTGACGTGGCCTTTAACCAACTTTGCACCGCCTCCATTACCTCGTCGTCATCTGCAAACTTCTGGCCTCGCAAATGTTCTTTCATAGGTCCAAACAAGTGAAAGTCC
>Ga0123355_10021473_pt1 | contig 10333 bp, 9 predicted proteins | sample TergutEmb28metaG_3_FD_89872 | JGI IMG/M metagenome (GOLD analysis project Ga0123355, IMG submission 89872) | Embiratermes neotenicus P1 segment gut microbial communities from Petit-Saut dam, French Guiana - Emb289 P1 | ecosystem: Host-associated > Arthropoda: Insects > Digestive system > Gut ... | reverse complement strand
TTTTTGTTTTTGGTGATTTTTTTATTTTTTTTTTTTTTTTTTTTTTTTTTGTTTTTTTTATAAATAAAATATTTTTTTTTTTTTTTTTTTTTTTTTTTTTTTTTTTTGTAACTGAGACAAATTGTGTATCCTGTCTAGTATGAACTTGTCTCTAAATGCAGTTTACTGGTATATTAATTTCAGTATTCAAATGGATAAAAATCTGTAGCACCAAAATATATTACTTACATCAGTAAATCTATGAATATAGGCTGTATTCGCTTTCAGTTAAACAAGAAGGATAACCTGTCTTCTGTAACACCCCGTAATTGTCACAGGGATTTTAGCCTGGACGTTGAACCAAGATATTCCTGAATTAATTATATAATATAAACCAACATCACACTCTTCTACCTGCAAGGCTGCTTATACCGATGCATGTAAAACGTACCGTACCATAACTGTACATACAACCGTCTTCCTAAAGATGAACATTCGGTTTGAAACATGTAAGACGTCGTATAAATTAAAATATTAATTTAGAAAATGTGCGTTTTGTTGGTTTGTATTGTATAATTATATTACAATGCACGGCGCAAATAACATAAAAAATTCTGAATTCATCTTGCTGGTAATAAAGTTCTTGTTTAAAAAAAAAAGGATGTGTCATCACACTTCCTTATTCCAGTCTGTTTGCCTCTTTGGCACCGCACCGTCATTTAAACGAGCAGTTAAGGACATAGACCGTATGGTATATGAAGACCTATAAAATGTCGTACGGCCGGAAGATAACCGAACTTTCCTTGGTTTTCATTTTCATCTCAAAAATATTGTTAACTAAATAACAATCAAATGATAGTTATTCGGTCTTTTAGAATATTTCGTGAGGACCCAAAATGCCACTGTTGGCGCCTTTATGAGGGAGGACATTAGGATTTTTGTACATATTTTGTGGAGTTGATGGACGGAATGATTGTGGGTGTTGGATCGCAAAATTTCGGACAGGCAGAAACCATTTAAGCGAAGAAGCAAACAAACAAACAAATAAACTTGGATGTGGAAACGTTAAACAGCCGGGTGTGGATCGAGTATTTCCGCCTCATCCCAACCAGGTTTGCTACACGCTATTTCCTGCAGTTGATTGCACGAGGCAATAGGGGGGCTCGAATTAGGTCAAGGCCAATCAAGTCCCCGCCGCAGAGGCTACCGAAACTGGCAGATCGCTTTCTCCAGAATAAACTCACATTTGGAAGCGCCATGAAAGCTGCTGCAACTGTTAACATTATCGTTTTGATGCCCTGTCTCTTTATAAATACGCAACTCGGTTTGAAATGTTATCATCTCATGTGAACACTCTCGGTCTCACACTTCCTACTCAGAGTCTCAGAGACTTTTTATGTCTGTTGTCGATTTTGTACGAAGAGAACTGTCCTCAGATGTGCATCAACTGCTGATGATGTTTGTAGAGACGTCGGAAACAAAGATTGTTCCTTCATTAAATACTGTAGTGGTTCCAGTTTGCATCTATTAAAATGCCGTAGCAGGAATGTTTACTGAAAATTCTACTGTCTTTATAATTAACCTTTTAAAGCCTAGCGGTTTCTTTACTTATCACAAGGTTTAACATTCAGAAATTCTACATGGTGCTCGCTTTACGCTGAGTGTTTTGTATGGATCTGAGAACAGACAGCGGCCTTTGCTGTATACGTCATTAACTGATTGGTTTTTATAACCGTAGTGGAAAGTGTTTACAGCGCGGTACGGGCTGACTCCTTATATAAAGCAGATTACGTTTCGTCTTTAGAAGGTTGTTACTTGCCTTAATTTTTTTCGCTGGTTTCTGTGTTTTGCTTCGTCTTGTTTTTCTTTGTGTTGATGTTTTGTGTTTTCATGCTGACTGCGTAATTGGGCATGGAAATTAAGCGGATAAATCATGAAAATGCCCATCCTACTACTATTACCGAGTTTAATGCACGCGGCTTTTTTACGCTTGTATTCATCTTCGGATTTTGTGCTTAGACGCTCGAACAGTGAGAAAACTTTAATTAGACTTCACTAATATTCCAATCATCGTCACCTGCAGGCACAGAGATGCACTATGTACTTATCGTGTAGTGAGAGATGCGTCTTTATAACCATATAAGATCTACAGTAACAACGAGTTACAGAATATGTACAAAGGTACTTTATGATAAAGCCGGTGTTTTGAGGTGAATTGTTAAAGAAACGTGACTTTAATGAAGCAGGACACTGCATTAGGTACAGCGAATAGCCTACGCCTGGACAAGTGAGGGACTAGTCGCTGTTCCTTTCCCGGCAGGGGCACAATGGTCTTCTCTTCTCAGAAGTGTCTAGACTGGCTCTGGGGCCCACCCACACTCCTATTTAATGGGCAACGGGGCCTATTTCTCAGGGAGTAAAGCAGCCGAGACGCGAAACTGACCTCCATCTAGCATCGACATTATGAGTTATACCACCCTGGCGTACGAATGGACAAAGTTACCTTTACTGAACTTTACTAATTACACTGTATTTTTGTAGCGAAATGTGGGCTTGCAATTTCTGGAGCATTGCTCAAGGTCTGTTGAGTAAACAGGAAAATATTTAGCGTGAAACAGCCAGCACAAGTTCCTCCCGGAAGGCACTGATTAAATCTCTCCTTCAGTGCCAATTCCATCAATTATTATGAAAGGGGATCTGAGGTCATCCATTCGTGGCCGTGTGTCTGTTACGTCTACCGGAGAGACAATTTCACTACAAAATGAAATAAAGTTAAATGCCAGCTTGATGAAACTAGGTAATTTTATTTATGTATTCTTAGCTCGACATGTTTCGGGTGCATACGCCCATCACCAGGAGCATTAGATGTTGAGTTGCAGCATATGGTTTTCTGCACCGAGTGCAGAAAACCATATGCTGCAACTCAACATCTAATGCTCCTGATGATGGGCGCATGTACCCGAAACATGTCGAGCTAAGAATACATCAATAAAATTACCTAGTTGGATCAAGTTGGCATTTCACTTTATTTGAAGAGGAAGATGTACGGTCAAACAACCCTCAAGTTTTCACTACAAAAGTTTAAGTTAAGTCCAAGTGTACGTTAGTTTACAGTTTCAGTTGTTCTGTTTTTCGACACTCACTAGAACATGACAGTAACTATTGAGGCACAGGAATTTGTTCGTACATTCAAACTCCCTTCTGTCTCGTGTGTATCTTGATCATGTAGGGGCCGCTTTCATAATAACAAAGGACAGGAAGTGTGGTACGTGGCCTTCGATGGCCTGCTGTTTGTGCACAGACTTGTTATTACGTCACGCCCACTTATGTTAGGTACTCTAATTAGTGATGACCCCGGGCAGCACAGACACAAAGTGACGCCTCAGTCTGCATAACCAGAGTTCTGTTCTTCACATGGACACGAAGTTTTCTGCTCGCTAAGCTGCTTCATTCTGGCTGTGCGGTCCCTACAGTTTCCTAATCACTGGGTGCCAGAGCCTCTTACCCCAGGGATAAAGAGGCTAGGATGTTTAGCGGACACCGTCTCTGAGGTTAGAGTAGAGTAGAGTAGATCCTTCCGTATGGGGTAGTGCTTAGGCACCAGAACATACTTATCCATACTTTTATCATAATCATCTTCCAAACATGCGTTAGATCATGTGGTCTGTTACGGTCTCGAGCGATCTTTGTGCCTGACGCCCTGCAGATTTGCCCCGAAGGGCGTTCTGCAGAATCTGTTTGGGGACCCTTCCCATAGCCGTTCTGTTGGTATGATCTCTGCAGTTATGTCTTTGTTTGCCCATGTATTCTAAAGCAGGTTCTGTCTCGAGTTCTTCCATTATTTCCTCGTTTCGTTCTTTATTTTATATCTTCCCATACTCAGTACGAGCCACCAAACACCCGTCCGTCACACTTCTACCCAGCACTCCACGAAGCACATACTCGTAGTATATTATACGGACCAGTGCCGTATTAAAGACAACGGGTTTGTAGTGATGCTACCGAGTGTGTGTGTGTGTGTGTGTGTGTGTGTCGAGTGTTATCAGGTGCAACAGTAAACCTCTACGCGTAAAATTACCAGGTACTCAGAGGTCAGACTAGGAAAGGGAGATACCGCCTGTCTTCTGACAATGTGTTCGCTAACATTCATCTAATTTGACACTTGCTAGTCACAATCAATTATTCAATTACTGCAATAGTTTGCTTATTAGCCACATTTAATTGTTTAATTACTAAACCATTGTTCTTATCAAACACAATCAGTTATTTAGCTACTTTGATAATCTTTTTGCCTGCACAAACAGTTCATCTGTTCTTGATTCTTCGTACCTACCAGTCTATGAGGATGGAACAGACAGAGTGTACCAAAACATGGGCATATAAAAGTCAGACGCCGGGGAATTACCCAGAAGAAAGCATACAACAGTTCATCAGTTATTTCTTCTCAGCCTGAAATGCAAATCATTTTGTATGCATATGGAAATCCCTTTGTCCATCCCGCACTACCACTAGACTGATCGTAGATGCATTTGTGTCGTCCTATTCTAAAGGTTCACACTAAGTCTTACGTTTTGAGCGTGTAAAAAATGAAAGTTGTTGTGAAATTTTTGCTCCGTTCTGCCAGTTGACATCCTTGTAGATCTACTTCCTAATAGCTTGAGCGGTAATTGAAACAAATTGCCACCTCGTGTTGCAGTTGTGTACGTAACGGGTTATTTGGCAACAGGCCTATGCTCAGGGGTTTACAATTAGGCTTTGATGGTCAAACTGGGGCCCTAGTTTTGCAGGCATCCAATGATGCCAGCTTCTTTATTGCTATTCAAATTTAGGATCTCTGCACACGGTACAAGCCCTGGTGGTCAGCTGAATAGGATGGATCTTGAGAGTGTGTGACGCGTTGAATGAAATGCAGAACGTTGTGAGAGAGCTGCAGGGGGAGAGGAGGAAATCTATGAAACACAGAACAATATACGTAAATACCATATTTATAATCTTCTTCATATTTACACTTTTCTTTCGGTTTAAATGGTTCCCTTTTCTACTTCTGTCACATTGCCAGTTTGCAATGCATGTATATGTAGGCATATATATATATATATATATATATATATATATAAGGCTGAATCCTATTTGCAGAACAGGAATACTGCTGCAAGAGGTGCTGAAATAAATTCCAAGGTATTAACTGTTCTTACCAGATCCATGAAATCTATTTCTCGCGTTCTGTAGCATCCCATGCACCCCGAGGTCTACTCAGTGGCCTAGCTCTTTGAGACATTCTAACATGTTATTACAATATTATGTCCTTCGTATAGACCTACTACATCTGCAACTATTTCCTCCTAATCTCGCACAGCCTAAAAATACCACCCGTCGTTTGCCCTGCAGCTGCATGGTTCTTCTAAGGCACTTCTGTTGTCGTAAATTGTCCTATTAGTAAAGATGAATTCCCTTAGGTGTTACGTCCTGAAATCGTATAGCTGTGGTAACCGGTGTACCTAAAAACACACACAGTATGGTAACTGGGTGACAACACATAATTCACTTAGGCGTCAAACAAATGAATACCAATTGGCAAGTTGATATGATATGATGATTTACAAGCACATATGAGATAATGCATCATTCCCACTTTGCTTTTATTTGCTGACAATTACGCCACATACGACAGAGCGCCCAATAAAAGGACAATTGTGGGTGATTACTGGGCGGAAAGGAAGAAAGTTGTTTGCTTTAACAGACTGCGCTGGAATTGTCAGTTGGCTTTCACCGTTATTTTTACAGCTTGTTAAATGATGTCACTTCATGCACTGTGCCCACTTTCTAGTGTAATAATAATAATAATAATAATAATAATAATAATAAACATCATACGTAAAGTGCTGGGGTAAATCGCTTTGATCTGTTGTTGAGTTCTGGACACAACGGAAGACCACCACGTAATAACTAATAGGTGAGAATAAATTCAAAATTTAAAACTAATAATAATAACGCATAATATGTGTGATTATAAGGCAATAATTGGAGGCCCCGGAATAGTAACAGAACGTTTAAGGAAAAATCTGAAAGCCATACCAAGCAAACATTCAATCGATATACTACAAAAGGCAGCTGTACATGGAACGTCACACACAATACGGGCTGCAGTCTGAAATTTGAAGCTCGAGCGCTGGGCATCACCGTTGGTTCAAGGGAAGTAACAGGGAGAAGAACAGGGACGACGACGACGACGACGACAACAACAACAACACAATAATACTATGACAGCTGAATTCTGTCTGTGTAGTACCATTATTATTATTATTATTACTACTACTACTACTACTACTATTAACGCTAAAGACAGCTTGAAACTGCTCACTCTGTACTGTAGTCTGCATATTCTAATGCAGAAAGCAGTAACACTTAACACATTCCATACACTTAGAAAATGTTTAGTAGAAAATGAGAAAGACTGCTTGGTCAGTGACCCGTACTCTTTGAAGCCAGCTAAACAACTGTAAATTAATGACAGTAATAATAATAATAATAATAATACACATCTAAAATATCGCCGTCATAAAAACATCAACACAGAAATTATTAAAAAGCAAACTAAATCACGAAACTGAGCATATTGGTCTGATTATAATGAATGACGTCAGAATGGTTTTTCATCTTCAGTGAATTACGTGTGTAAGTGCAAACATGAGCTGCTCAAATTTGCTACAGACAACATCAGCACTGGTATTCGCATGAACCCACCAAACAGCCGTATCATCTGTCTTGACGTAACACCGCCACTGGCCAGAACTGACTACTGAAGCACACAGCCTTTCAATGCAGTCTAAATTTGTTATGGCATTTTTAACTAATGCAAATTATGTGTTGTGACCTCATGACCCACTTGAAAGTGTTGATGTACGGGCTTCCAAGAACCTTGCCTTCGTGTTGGAACCGACAAATTCTTTGCCCTGTTTAAAAAGTTGTTCCCAAATTGCGTCATGAACCCTGGCATAACTGCGGCAGGTTTGGAAGGAAACGTTCCTACTAAAACCCAAGAATTGTTCACGGCTAAATTATAAAAGACATTACAAATTCCAAACAAATTCTAGAACCTTTAAATTTTGGATCCCTCTTCTGGCTATACAGTATATCATTTTCTTGCAGTCAATCTTTCTAACACTTATGACCCTACCCAAATGCACAGTGCATTGCGCTGCTGTGGCAGAAAATACAGACGCCACTACTTACGGTTAGTGCTTCAAGTACAATGTACTCTTGATTATCCGGGATAATGGAGGGAAGAGACTAATTCAGGATATTACATAATGAGAAACGTCATTCTTTGCAGCACCCCTTGCAGGCTGTTGTTGAGGATAGTGCAATTATAGAGGTCAAAACGGGCGAAAGTTGTACCTCGGATACTGTAACAAGAAATGGGTAAGGAATTTTGTGGGGAAAGAACTTCGTAGAACGAGAGGGAGACAGCAGGATAACATTAATATGAATATTAAGGAGATTTTTTTTTTAATATCAGAAGCGTAGCATAATGGCAGGGTTTCGTTTCAGCCGTGTTAAGACTTCGGGCCCTTTCAACACCGACATACTGTTGTGCACGTAATTATAACCACAGTCATCGTCATCGTTGCCATTGTCTTTTCAATCGGTGACGTCATTCATCTCTTGTTAAGTAACACTACCCTTTTACATGCGGGTGGAGTATGTTTTTAGTAACTTAACTATATTTAAATACCCGGTTGCTCTGGTTATGAAACAAAGAGACGTGAAAGGTCTTACTGTTGGCCAATATGTCCCGTTGTTTTTTTCAAACTTTGCTCCAGATATAAACGATGGGACATGTGCTTTTTGTGGCAGTCACAATTTCGTCTCAATAACGAAGGTAATTTTGTTAATATTCATCAACATACCTTTCACAGTCCTTAGAGTTACTGCGTGTAGTTCAACACTCCATTTAGTCCCTCTGTGCAGCAAGATAAGGCAACAGTACATTAAGTCTTTGCGTGCCAGTGGTGTAGCAAGGCTTTTGGATGCCTGGGGCAAGTAATCACGGTGGCTGCCCCTGATATAATTTACGAACTTTAAAAATCACAGTTACACGTGTGTATTGAATTTCCTTTTATTAGTCTCAGTAATTCAAAATATGTGCAGCGCAGAACGTAAATCTTTTAATTTAAAATATTCTTGTTCAGCCCATTTTGCCGTCCTTTGGACTCTGCTGCCCGGGACGGCCGCGTCACTCGTCCCTACTTCATACAGAAATGCAGCAGGTGAACAGTTCGTTCAGTCCTTGTATGCAGCAACATAAGTGAACAGCCCATTTAATTCTTGATGCAGCAAGATAAATGAACAGTCCATTTTGTCTTTGTATGCACCAAGGTAAATGAAGAGTCCATTTAGTGACCTCTATGTTTTTTGTACCGCGCATCGAGATACAATTATGTAATGTTAACCAACAAAATGTCCTTTTTAAATTAATGTTTTAATTCAATTCTTCTTATCTTCTGCATCTTCCCGATGATGAACATAAGATGTTCGAAACATGTAGAAGACAAGTACAATTGAATTAAAACATTAATTTAAAAAGTGCATTTTGTGGGTTAACATTGCATAAGTCCATTTAATCCTTACATGCAGCAAGATAATTGAACAACCCATTTTGTCCTTGTATGAACCAAGATTAATGAACAGTCCATTTAGTCCCAATATGCAACAAGACAAACGAAAATTCCATTTAGACCTTGTATGCAGCAAGATGGGTGAAGAGTCCATGTAGTTCCTCTTTGCAAAATAGGTGACCAGTCCATGTAGCCCCTTCATGCATCAAGATAGGTGAACAGTCAATTCAACCCGGCCATGCAGCCAACATGAACATAAACCTTTATCATACCCCTCCCTGCACCTAGGCAGGTATACTATCAGTTCGTCCTTGCATGCGGTCAGAGCGGACAGGAAGCAATCTCATGCTCCCTGCATGCATAAATAATGCAGAATCATTTTTTTTCACTCTCTCCATGCAGCTACTATGAATAGAAAATGTTTCCGTCTTCCTTCCATACAGACAGGCAAAGTGAACAGTAGGCTACGTTTGACGGTGCCTACATGCAACCAGTGTGGACAACTCCGCCCAGTGTCCGGCTGTCGTCATGTTGTCAGTTAAAACGCCTCTTACATCATTGTCCTCTCCCCACGTAATACCTCGGCCGGGATGCTGCGCCCTGGACCACTCGTATATCACTGACGGAAGGAAGTGCCCAGTTCTTCGTAATTGTGTACAAATCAGAGAGCTAAGTTGTGATGAAGCTTTCGTGTTCATTAGTGTACACCGGGGTGCTGAATTTCAAACATCTGTGAAACACAGGAAATTTAAAAAGAAATCTTCTTCGTGTCTCAATTACACGACAGTGGCGCATGTGAATGAGGTAAAGATCTTTGACTATTTTAGATTGTTTGACGTTTCCAATATTCTGATACTGAAGATAAATAGTTAGTTTAATTATAAATATTATAGTGAACGCTGAGCTTGCCAAGTCACACAATGGTGGAGTGCACATTCCGTTATCTTTCGATAAATATAGCAACTCACATTTGTTCAGTAAAACGCAGGATGGCAGTGGTTGTTGCTGTTGCCACTTTTTGAAGTGATTAAGGTTTTATTTTGCTTTCGTATTTATTCTATAACGTTGTCTGATACAAGCATTCCAGAGTCACAGAATATCTTTTTGAATTCTAACATTCTTTAAGTATCTTATCCACCTTTTCGGCCTCCGTACTTATCCAGATATTCCCAAAAGCTCATTGATATTTCCAGGTTCAGTGGCCATTGTAATTTTCTAATACGTATGACCCAAACTCATACTCTGTTGACAGCCATAGATATCATTAAATCTGAACACATTCAGCATCTTATTGTGCTCGTAAATATTATTGTGGCAATGATTATGACGACAAAAATAATGGCAATAAGAACAATAAATAATAATAATGACAATAATAATAATAATACTTACTTACTCCAAGATGCACAGTCCTTCTTCAGAAGCTAACTGGTTTGCAGCTAGTCAAGAAATTCCCCGCATTTCACGGAACCCGAAGGTTCATTACTGCACTCACAAGCGTCCGCCACCTGTCCCTATCCTGGACCAGCCCAATCCAGTCCATATACCCACATCCCCACCTCCTGGAGGTCCATCCTAATATTATCCACCCATCTACGCCTAGGTCTCCCCAGTGGTCTTTTTCCCTCCGGTTTCCCCACCAAGACCCTATACATCCCCTCTCCTCACCCATACGCGCCACATGCCCAGCCCATCTCATTCTTCTAGATTTTATCACCCGCACAATATTGGATGAG
>Ga0123355_10021472_pt1 | contig 10333 bp, 10 predicted proteins | sample TergutEmb28metaG_3_FD_89872 | JGI IMG/M metagenome (GOLD analysis project Ga0123355, IMG submission 89872) | Embiratermes neotenicus P1 segment gut microbial communities from Petit-Saut dam, French Guiana - Emb289 P1 | ecosystem: Host-associated > Arthropoda: Insects > Digestive system > Gut ... | reverse complement strand
GCGGACGCTTGTGAGTGCGGTAATGAACCTTCGGGTTCCGTGAAATGCGGGGAATTTCTTGACTAGCTGCAGACCAGTTAGCTTCTCAAGAAGGACTCTGCACCATGGAGTAAGTAAGTAATAGTAGTACGTACAGTACCATATTGTATTAGTCCTGTGTCTCATAGACCTTATGCGGCACCTCGTAAATTACGTCAGATGTTCGGTGGTACCAATTAAATCCGGACTGTTAACCGTAAAATTATACTTATTGGTTATAACAACATCCTTGTATAACGACACAAAATATTCATTCCCCCTTCGTGATGGTATAACCGAGTTAGACTGTGTATCAGATGTACATTTGTTGGTTTTATAAATGAACAATTCATTCAGTAGAAATTCTGAGGGCTCTTTTTCCGTAAGCCAAACTACAGCGAATCTTGGACAGTTTGTTTCTCTCTGTAAGCAACGTGATCTTCCAGCATCCACGAGCTTTAGACGATTGTAACCACTAATTAAGCGAATTCAGGGATAAAGCTAGGCTGAGTGAAGAGAAATGTACCTACTTTGACAGTCATCCTGTTTTGTGGTACAGGCGTTCGTGGCTGGAGGTGTGACGTTTCCCAGTAAATACTTCCTGTGTGGGAGGTCTGACGCTTCTCAGTAAATACATCCTGCGCGATCGAAACTCAGACGTAAGCGAAAAGTCGCGGCGTGAACACTGAGTTTGTGGACGGTTACAGCAAATAAGTGAATAAATAACAGTTGTATAAAAGAAAATCCAAAATAATCCCTGAAGGATCAGGGATATATCGTTGGTGGTGACGAACAGAGTATCTGACCTTAAGAGACAGGAGAAAGTGTAATTAATTATGAGCGTCGTAATATGCATTATTCACCACATGGGATATTATTGGGGTCTTAAAATCGACGACAGATAGGTCGGAATATGTAGAATGCATGGAAATATTATAAAAGTCTATTACACTTTGTAGTAAGTAACTATGCTGGTCAAGAAATCTGCGGTTTTTGTGGAAACAGACAGCTTACTGCATAGTTCGCATATCCCAAGTGCTGGATCTAGCTGGAAGGCAGCTCAGTCCTACGGTCCATCCGTTCAACGCACAATTACCCCTGCGGTTGATTAATTTGACTAAAGATAAGTCGGTTTCAGTATTTTTTTCTGTTATGTTAATATGAATACAATTTCTATCACAGAGCGGGAAGGATTAAGCTCGATCGCCAACAGAATATGTACGTTATTCTTTAATGCTCTACCGCACAGTGTGTACCGTCTGCTTTAATACTCTGAACTATGTATTTGGTCCACCGAGTGTATTTATATGTTTCGTGTCATTCTCAGAATATACCGCCATTGGTTGCTTGAGCAGCATTAATGTTTTTGTGATTGAGACCATGTACAGGGTGGGGACAGTGTCCATTCGTCATTTTGATTTACGTAGTAGTCTGGCAAACATGGCGAGAGGATGATAGTCAACGCGCTAAAGCGTTCAGCTAGGAATACCAGTTAGTATGTACGGATCAGTGGTCGGCTGCCCATCGTGCATTAGAGACTTTGTAAAAAGCGACTCTGTGACAGCAATGCGACCAATATTCAGGCGACGTTTTAGCGGAAAGGTTCTTGATCGCAACACTATCAAGAAGTGGGCAGAGGACTTTCGAATCACAGCTTTTGCGCCAAACCATAAAACCGGAGACTATGTCAGAACCGTGTGGACACCGACAAACAGTAATGGAGTACAGGCCACTTTCGGCCGTAACCCCACTAGACGATCAGCACGCATTCAGTTGCTGTCAACATAATTGAGAAGATCGCTTTATCGGATACGTCACTCTAACATTGGCACCCGTACAAAATGCAGATTGTACGAGGACGGCCGTAGTTTTGCATCGTTTCCCGATATGGCGACATTTCTTGGCTAACCCTTTCGATCTGTCAGCTTTTGAACTATTTTTATGGCACTACTTGTCAAGTAAAGCATGTCAGACACGTCTGGCGGGATTACGTAACCTCAAACAGAGAATTTCTGAAGATAACAGTTCCATGTCACCAGCCATGTTACTTGCTTTTGGAACGTGTTACTTAGTTCCGCACTGCATCAATCAGTCTGTGTGGATATCTGATGGGTGTTATTTTTAAGAAGCAGTTTCGTTATAATGTTCCTAAATATTGGTAAAACCTGTCTTCCACTGCATGTTCCGTTGAATAACTTTTAGGCCAAACAATATGTGATCGAATTGTGTATCTCTGAATTGCCCCACTCTGTAGTATGCTGTGTGGTGGTAATTGAAACTTTATTTGCTACTAGAATAATTTAATTCGTCAAATGGTTAGCGGGAGTGTTATGATATACACCAGCAGTGCTCCGTGTTTACAGGCACAGTTCAGCTACACGAGCCTCTCTCGGATAAGACTGTGTTTAGCTCGAGCGCACATAATCATTGTAACAAACACTTGTTTCTCAAACAACGCAACAGATTCAGGGCGATAAGAATGGCAGAGCAAAGCCCATTCATTTGACAAGATATTTATAGCTGGGTTTTATCAACGGCGCAGCTAGTCACTGAGATAATTCATCAATATATAAACATAGATGCGGGAGTTCCAGTGGTCAAGACACTGTCAACATGTTAGTCGAGTCAACATGCAAAAGAGGTTGCGTTGTAAGCGTGACGTCACGTACATACTGTAATAGGGACTGATTTGTTTAGTTCATTGGTTCCGAAACTGCTGCTCGGACGCGTTCTTTGGGTGAAGAATTTAAATTTTACAAAAATCTTTAATAAGTAATTCTTGCGTGAGTTTTCTTTTGCACGCCGGTTTTGTGACGCTGTGGAAATGTGTCCCGACGTTTCGAAGAAAAGCAGTACCTTCACAACGTTGCAAAACACTACGCAAGCAACGCAGCTATACATCCCAGAATACTTGAATCCTGAGTGATGTACCCGTAAGTGAATTGTTACTTCCTTTAATCGCGTGATAAATTGAACTGGCTTGTCGGTAGTCAACTGTGTTTTCGAAATCCCGTGTACATGAAGGCCAAAGAAAAGGAACCCAAATATAGTATTGAACTTGCGGTTCGCAAACCAAACACGTCTCTTCACATGAAACCAACAAAGTCACATTGTGCAGCGCGTCTGTTGCTTTTATTTACACTTTACTTGGAAGATTCATGTATTCTGGGATATGACGCCGTTTCAATTGGTAGTTACGGGCCTTTCAGAGGAGCCTTCTCCTTCCATTTGCAGGACCTAAACATTTTAAGAAGAGTGTTTGTTTCCTGAGTCTAGTTTTCATTCACTTCACGTGTCGACATCTGCAAGTAATGTGTTTAGTTGAATCGACTTTAAGTCAAGGACAAAGGTCCAGGGTTCACGGTCCAGTGATAAACATTCCTGCATCACATCCCGAAGTGACTATTCTGCAACGTCGGTCCAGAGACCGCCTAACCTATGGGCTTTCGTAGTTTTACTCCGTGTCTCCAGGAATATTCTGTGATGGTACCCTAAACAACGCCAAGCCAGTTTCCTTCCACTTCATTTCCAGTTCACTGTTCATTAATTATCTTCTTATTCACATCTGCCTAGTCCTCAGCTCTGCAACAAGAAATGTTAACACAGTCTCCGTTGTCACCATCATGTTGTCTGGTAGAAACTGAATGACATTTTTAGAATGGATTTTGGGGCACTCATTGACGCGTCTGTAGATCGTCATTCAGTTTTGATCGGACTATACGGTGTTACACTCCATCTTCGCTGCTCAAATGAACAAGTAGGTAACGAGTTACGGTCACATTGCCCTATCATTTTTGGTTTTGAAAAAATCTGACCGATAGACCAATAAAGCTCGTTACATGAAAAATTAAATGTGTCGAGACTTTTGTAATAAATAATGTTTATGTTTATGTAAGTCTTAAATCAAATTAAAGGTCTGCGAGATTGGAGGTTCCCAGGGAAGTGTTGATGCAAATACAGACACTGCCCGACTTAAGCAATTTCAAGTTATACAGTTTCAGACTTACGCAATTTTAAAAAATAATAATTACTTTTTTGACTCGGGTAGTGCATTTTTTCTTGCCGGAATGAAAGCGCAACGAGACGAAGGCGGCGAAAGAATACTGCTGGGCGATAACAAAGGCCGCCGACCAGCCATGCTGCGGCCGATCAGGTTCCACTGTGTTAGAGTTTGGATCTCGGTTGGACTCTTTTTTATGCGTGTGTTCTTGACCATATGTACAGTACGTGGTATAAAAAAATTCCGAGTTTTGCCGGACCCTCCGGAATGCAACTATTGCGTTATTAGGCGAGTGTCAGTAAATTGGTTTGAAGTTTTTCTGTAGAATTCATCCCGTTGTGGTATATCATATTAAACATTGATATACATACCGCCGTCCGCCACAACAAATTTCATTATCCCCGTCAACACGTGCCACATATTTCGGTAATTCTGACCATCTTCAGGCATTAACCACGTAATATTTAAAACTCAAAATAAAATGCATATTTTTATGTAGCATTTAAAATATAGGTGTTTAATATGTCTTGTACAATTTGTGAGGTCTCACAAATGCAATATACTTGCATTTTATGTTGGATTTTAAATATCATGTATTTAATGCATGAAGATGGTCAGAACGACCGAAGCATGTTGCATGATTTGATGGGACTGATAAAATTTGTGGTCGACTGCGGTATGTAGGATTATAACAGTTTTTAAAGTTACCAAGTGAATACAGTACAGGGAATGGATTACGTCCTAGATCCGTGTAGGGTTTGATGTTGTAACAAACTAAATTAACATTATTACAGGGCTCGATCGGATCAAGCATCAAAACCTCCCCTTCGTTATCAAGGAAGAAAGTGATGGCAGTACATGCAACTCATGGTTTAATATCAAAATGTGTGTTAGCATGTACACGATCTGCTGTGAGACGCGTTTTGTTAATAATATAAATGTGATTGGTACTTAGTATGTTAAATGGTCTTGTTTTTCTGATATGTAGCCTAATGGAATGTGCCAGTCTGTGTTATGAAGCTTTGAATATAAATTTAGAAGAATGAGCCAGACTATCTTTATGTTTTTCGCTGTCCCTGTAGAAGTTACTGTTATTAAAATCCAACTAATTATTTTGATTAGGTTATATATGCATTATTTTAAATTACCATTTCCGATATGGTTTTGCTCATACTGAGCCGTCATAAGAGAGGTTCAATGTAAGGGAATGTACATATGAGTGTAATCATACTTACGCATTCCTGCGTACACACGTATATACATGTCGGTGATACTGTAACGTAAAATGGTACGGTGTGTATGACCTAATCAGCGAAAAATTGGTTATATATAAGTATGTATGATAATGTAATTACGTTTTGCATGTTGACCAAGAAAGTGTCTCCTGAGGGTGACTAAAAATATAGTCTAAACATGTGAAGGTAATTTAAAAAACATTACTTGAACTGGTGTTTGTTTTCCCCCGGCGCAACAGACCGTATTGGGGCACGGGCTCCTCACTGTCGAAACTTCACGATCACACTCAGTTAAGACACACCACACTCGGTAGGACTCATCTGGACGAGTGATCAGCCAGACTTAGAGACCTTACCTTTCAACACACAACATTTACAAGAGACGGACGGACATCCACGCTTCCGGTGGGATTGGAACCCTCAATCCCAGGAAGCGAATGGCCGCAGATCCACGCGTTAGACTGCGTGGTCACTGGGATCGGCACCTTGTGTTCAGTAGACAGATATTTTGAATGTTTTGCTGGATGGTTAATTAACCTCATGGAGCGGATTCCTACGCACAGTCTACGGAACAGGCAGTTTTATTACCGTGTTTACAGGAGCCCGCCACTTGCCCCTAACCCGAGCCAAATGAATCCAGTCCACGCAACGAAAGGGTGTACAGCTTAAAGAGGAACCCGCACATACTTGTAGGATTCATTGCCGCGAGTCCAGCGTTGCGGGATTCTGCGCCGTATAGCGGACGACAACAGTTGTTGCATAGCAATCGATTAAGGCCCCCTCCCTGAAGTTCTCAGATCTCCCTTAAAAACTCACCAGTTTTACATTTAGACCTAACTCTTCCAAGTGATCTCTTTCCTCAGGTTTCCCCACCAAACACCATACGAATTTTTCTTCACTTACGTGCCACCTGTCTCTCCCCATCTCATCTCCATTTGATCACCCAAATAATATTTAGTGAAGAGGACAAATCACGAATCCTCTCGTTATACAGTCCCCCGCCCCCTTCATTCTACGGCAAATACCCGCATCTTACGTCCTTGCATTCTCGTCATCACTTTATTCTTGAACATCATCAGTTCTTCTTTTTCCCTCAATGTGAGAGACCAAATTTCACACCCACATAGAACAGCAGGAAACTTATATTTCTGTACGTGTTGGCCGTTATGTGTTCAGGAAGCAAACGGGAGAACAAACGACTCTGAATCGATTGGCAGGAGGCATTTGTCGAATGTATTGTCTTAAGTTCTTAATGCATGAAAATTTGATGAGTGTCGTTACAAAATATTTGAATTTTCCACGTTTTAAATTATTTGTTAGCTGTCATCAAATGTGATTTTGTTCTACATTCTATTCACGAGTTATGCTTTATTTTCTTAGCATTTACTTTTAGACAAACCGCCTTAACTAGCAACTATGGAGGCGTGTGTGTTTTTCGTAATAATATTTATGTTTTCTTACAGTTTCATATAATTTCATGTGTAATACAACGGTGTGGAACATAATGTCAAGTTGTATTCTTTGAAGGCCTGAAACAGTTGACACGACAGACGATACATACCTTGTTTATCTGCAACTGTAGACACGATAAACGATAAACAACTTGTATAACTGAAAATGTAGACACTTCAAAAGATAGATAACTTGCTTAATTGAAATTAGAAACCTCCTAAATTTTATTACGAGCTAGAATTTTATGTCGCCTTTAAGACTACCTTCGTGTTTTTCATTCAAGGCTCATCTGTGTGTGTGTGTGTGTGTGTGTGTGTATGTATGTATGTTGTGTGCGTGCGGGCGCGCGCGCCCCGCGCTTGTAACACACAAAATCCTGAAGTGAAAAACACGAAGTTTAATAATGTGTGTGTGAGAACCTGGCCACGTCTGTACGTAAGCCGACTCGTTGGACGACCGGACGTCGATTCCTCATACCCACGCCTAGCGAGCACCAAGCGCAAACGGCCGAAGTGCTGTAAGCAGTGCCGATTTATAAAGCACCTGGGATGTTTAGACACAGGAACAATTTTATGAGGCAATGTAAACTGAACTACACAGTGCAAAGAAAGGAAGTCCATTCGTGGCCGTGATCTCAACTGATCAAACGAAAATGTGATAATTCAATTTCACCAGTCAGTAATTCGTAATGACAGTGGTAAGCTTTAGTTCAGTTCTGTCCTCCAGTACAGTCATATTGACATTTGAAATTGAGATTTATTAGGTATTTTATGTTTCAGTGTATGTCGGATTTGAATATCCCTTTTAAACAAATCCTTGTCGCAAAAAATAGTGTAATTTTTTTTTTTAAATTTCACATGTTCTTGGAAGGGGAAGTATAAACAAACCGTGCAGTGAATGAGAACGTGTATGTTGCTTCGTTGCGCCTGCGCCATGTCGGTATTATTAATAATGAACTACTCCAAGGATTACTAACGCGCAGCGAGTTGGCGCAGCAGCACAAGAGCAACAACAAAAAAAGTGAAGGTCGTGGCACTATTCTTGGATGGAAGCAAACAAAAGTGCCATCTGGCGTGAAGTTGCAGGCACATCTATGTGCTACCGATGGGTAGGGCTGGCTTAGCAGACATTTTCAAGTTCATAACATCCTCCAAGGCCGGTCAGAAAACGGTCCATTTCTAGCATACAATGACTAAAGATTTCTGGTTTAAGTATGTGGATCCATTAGAGTCCACAGTGGCCATTGCAACTGCATATGAGCAGAACTATATTCCAAAGCAGTGCCGCTGTTACAGTTCGAGTGAAATGAAACAAAAGCGAGTAAGACGACACTATAACAACAGTAATAAATAATAATAGGGGAAGCCTGACGTCAAACTTGAGTATATTTGTCTTTCATTGGAATCATTCCAAAGAATATACATACCAACATCAAACATAGAAACTTATTAAAGAACATATGTGTACCTTCATGGTGCAGTAGATATAACATGGTGCTTGTACTTTACATAGGCCGCGATGGTCTCGGGACGTTTCATATACAACACGTGTCCTTCAGTGATTCCCTTTTTTTAAAAATTCAGTCTACTTCTTTATTTATTTACGTGCTGACTTAACAGCCGTATGTCCAGTTGCGAAGTCCGCACGAGTAGCCCATAAAGGTACAACATACCTATAACAAGAAAGGCAATGGACGTATAACGTAACATTGCGGTGCGTTCGTGCAATCATTGTTGCCGTGGAAGAGCAGTGTTTATGACATACTCTGAGTTTGTGTTTGCAGCTTTAGTTATCCAGCATGCAAAGCGCATGCGCCGTATTGTCATCTGCAACCTATCCTGCTCTACAGAATTTTTCTAATTTGTTTCATAAACGGCACAATTTTCGGAAGAAAGCTACTGAACACAAAGTGAACTTATGTCTGAAACATTTCTCACTCTAAGAAGAATTCAGCAAGATATGATCTTGAAAATGCATATTGGTCTTCATGCAAAGTATCGTTATTCTTGTTCGATTTTAATTACACTTGGGGTTTCTGGACAGATTTTCGAAAACTACACAAATATCGAATTTCATGAAAATCTGTCCATTGGGAGCCGAGTTGTTCCATGCGGAAGAACGGACATGCTGGCAGACATGACGAAGCTGATAGTCGCTTTTCGCAGTTTTGCGAACGCGCCTAAAAACAGGGCAAGAACAAAGCCAAAGATACAAAACAAAAACGAAGCAGTGCAAGTTTACTGATGATAATTACTACTACTACTACTACTACTACTGCTACTGCTGCTGATGATGATGATGATGATGCGTGTTTATTGGAATACCCATACCATTCCTATTTTTTATTTCCTGCTACTCCTTTTTTCTTTAAAGTATCTATTTCTCATTCGTTGTCAGAGTAATGCTATTTCAAGTATAAATACGATAACTTTGTATAGAGTAACCGATGTACGTCTGTTTGAGCGCTTTAAAGCAGAAGGTGAAATTGTCCCTATGCAAGCCATGAAGGCAGAAGGGGGAATGGAAATAGTGCTCCACCATGATGAAACCACGACACTAGATGGAGGTGAGTGGCCGACTTTCAACACCGGCCGATGTATCGCCGTCCTAAAAGCCCCCAGTAGCCCTTGGATAGGAGACGGGGTCGGCCCCAGAGCGGGTCTGGACGCTTTGGCGTAGAGAAAACATTCTTTGCTAGTACTTGGAATCAAACAGCTCTTCCCCGATTGCCAAGACCATGGCTCAGTTGTTACACAGACAGCTGTTTCGGTTACCAGGATCTCTGTTTCACTGCTGCTGCAAGTAATGTAAGGAAACAGTCAACCGTGGCATGCAGACTTTACAAAGGTATCAAATATATTTCACTGGATGTCGACTAAATGCCCATTACGACCAAAGTCAAGTTCCATTATCTGCGACACATGCACGCACGCAGTAGTGACGTATCATATTATTTCGTTTTATTGAGACACAAAAAACCGACCTCACTGATTGAAGTATCGCCTTGCGCAAGTACGAACATTACTGATAACAGCATTCGTGTCAAAGAGAATCTCATTGCTGTCCGCAGCGATGTTCATGTGTTATTAGAATTTAATACGGCCCCTATACATAACAGTGTAGCTGCCGTCATATACAGTGTGACTGCAGTATTTCGGCCTTCATATACATTATAGCTGCAGTAAATTATTCGGCTGCTATATACACTGTGGCTGCAGAAATAGATAATACGTCCCTCGCATACAGTGTAGCTGGGAATTTAATAATAGGCCCTTATATACAGTGCATCTTCAGTAAATAAATAATACGCCCTTCATACACCGTGTAGCTGCAGTACATAAATAATACTGCCTTCATATACAGTGTAGCTGCAGTACATAAATAATACGGATTTCATATGCAGTGTAGCTGCAGTAAATAAATAATACGGCTTTCATATACAGTGTAGCTGCAGTAAATAAATAATACTACCCTCATATAGAGTGTAGCTTCAGTAAATAAATAATACGGCCTTCATATACCGTGTAGCTGCAGTACATAAATAATACGGCCTTCATATATAGTGTAGCTGCAGTAAATAAATAATACTGCCTTCATATACAGTGTAGCTGCAGTAAATAAATAATAT
>Ga0123355_10021471_pt1 | contig 10333 bp, 4 predicted proteins | sample TergutEmb28metaG_3_FD_89872 | JGI IMG/M metagenome (GOLD analysis project Ga0123355, IMG submission 89872) | Embiratermes neotenicus P1 segment gut microbial communities from Petit-Saut dam, French Guiana - Emb289 P1 | ecosystem: Host-associated > Arthropoda: Insects > Digestive system > Gut ... | reverse complement strand
GTGTGCTGTATTATACCTTCAGTCGAACACAACTACATTTCACTTAGTAGTACAGTAGGGATACAACTACATGTTTCGGCCCTATATGTGGGCCATCTTCAGGTTGCGATCTAACTTTTCAGGGGTCGCTATACAAGAATGTGGGGTGTTTTTTGGGTATTGGGGGTTGGGTGTGGGGAGGGGAGGGGGGACGAGATCTCGTTGTTCCAATAGTGAGTACCATGACCTGGGGCTATTACAAGTGGATTATCATTACCCCCAATAGCCAGAAACCACCCCACATTCTTGTATAGCGACCCCTGAAAAGTTAGATCGCAACCTGAAGATGGCCCACATATAGAGCCGAAACATATAGTTGTATTCCCACTGTACTGCTGGGTGAAATATAGTTGTGTTCGACTGTATGTGTAATGCACCAAATTCTTGTTATTTGATCAAACAACGGGGATGACGCGCCTCAAAATTATAAACGCCAGTCTAGGCCCCATCCATCGTGTGTGAAGTTCTCTTCTGTACCATACGTGCCACACTCTCCGCCCATCTCACATTCCATGTTGGAAACCTGCAGGCTCACTGTGTTCTTCAATCTTCAGCTTCGAAATGTACTTCGTAGTTACTGTGACAGAGCAGTACTTTATCTGCTCTGTCATTCCGCGTTTAACCACTGACGAACTGGTTGTTTATTGACTGCGTAGTGTTTCCCGGTTGAAGTGGTCTGCAGAAGGCCACACAGATATACAGTTGTACAGTGACGTCATTGGCACGTCCCTGCAGATGGTCCAAACTTTCGTATGAAGGAGTCCAGCTGTTTTGCCCAGTAAAGGCCTGATAAACCCGCGCAATCAAAGGAACTTAAGATCGGTTCTTGCTGTAATGCTGACAATATGAGAGGACGTGGGAACGTAATAGACCGTCTCCTTGAAGAACATGAAAAGCTGTTACCTTCACATGCATCACCCCCCATAGTGTGTCTGTCTGTTGTCAAATCCACACTGCCACTTGTTTCGTCACTTCAATTTCTTACAAGTATTTTCCTGGCATGACAAGGTGTAATTGTGTTTGGGCGAGAATATAATCAAGTTTCGACCGGAGCAATGAATGAAATTAATTTAGTCGGGTGACGTAACTGCTTCCATATAAATTAGCAATGAAAGTGTGCGCTCTGGTAAGTAGGTGCCTTCCACATAGCAAGAGGCAAAGCAGTTTCGTAAATTATCCGTCAAGAGTGTTCGCTTTACAGGGGGATAATCACGTAGGACTGCGGCACTTTCTTTTTTACTTACAGCATGGAGGAGTAGTCCTGCATGAGAAGCTGACCGGTTCTTAGACAGTCAAGAAATTCCCCGAATTTTATGGAAACCCAAGTTTCATTACCTACAAGCACCCGCCACCTACCCCTGTCCTCAGCCAGATCAATCCAGTCCATGCCCCTCCCCATCCGACTTTCTGAAGATTTATTCTAATATTATCCTCCCATCTACGCCTCGGTCTTCCAAATGGGCTCTTTCCTACAGGTTTCCCCACCAAAACCCTGTATGCACCTCTCCTCTCTCCATACGTGCTACATGCACTGCACATCTAATTCTTCTTAAGTTGATCACCCGAATGATATTTGGTGAGGAGTACAAATCATTAAGATTCTCATTATGTAGTTTTCTCCACTCCCCCAGTTACATTCTTTGTTACGGACCTAAATAATTACTTCCTCTTTATGAATGTCAACACATTTCCACAATTGACCTTGTCTGTTTTTAGTGAACCATTAGACTGTTGCTTTATCTTATCAAATTATAACGTATAAATTCTTTTCGTTTCAAAATGACCTTATCGAAGTCAAGTTTGTATCAATATACCGGCGTGCTGATAAGTCCTTAGCCATACCAGGAAGGAAACAAGCTCGGAAGCATGTCAGGGACGCACGCGATTTCAACAAAATCGAGACGCGAGCTGTCATAAAGTTTCTTTCACTGCAAGGCAAGGCACCGAAGGGAATTCACGCCATTCTGACAGAAACATTAATTTGTTTCCTACCTGGTCGGGCTAAGGACTTATCAGCACCCCTGTAGAGACCTTTAAATATCCTTCCATAACTATTTCCAGGAAGTTGGATGTGAAATTAAATTACAATTGACAGAAAAGGAATAATCATTTATCTAGCGTAAGACTGCATGCAGACTCGTGCAAATTTCTGAATTTGAAAACTCGCCTTTGGTACAAATTGGATCGCATAATTTGAAAAACACAAATGTTACAGGAAATAGATTTGCACAGAAACTTTAGTTCCGGTATAGCCTAATCGAAACGGGCTACAAGTTGATACCCAAGGAATCACGGTTCTGTTCCAAACAAGGGCAAGAAATCTTAGGTTTATTGGACCGTGCATCATCTTGATAGTTGAGTAAAAGGAGACCAACTTGATGTCACTTGCTTTATTAATTCATTATTTAATGCTCAACATGTTTCGGACGTTAATACACCCATCCTCAGGAGCTTGCGACTTATTTGTTGAGTTATTTCATGGGTTGTATTGCTCTGTAAGGATAGAGGTTATTGCATTAGCATACTTATTTAGTGGCGAGTGTTTAGTCGTGACGTGTGTGGTTGTTTTAGAAATCAAGTTGGTCTCTCTTTACTCAACTATCAAGATGATGCACGGTCCAATTAACATAAGATCTCCCTAAGAATTTGCGGCCTCCAATTTAGCCCGCTTACGTGGTGTTATGATATGTCATTACGTGACTGAGGCAGATTTCTTCTAGGGAAGCTGACAATGGAGCAGTGGCTAGGTGTGTGTCGTATACGACGCACACCTAGCCACTGCTCCACAACACAACGTGATATGCTGCCAGAACACCTCGTTTGCAAATACGAATTGAATTGTGAATACCGTAATATAACTTTAGCAAGGAACAAAGCTCCCTGATGATGATCTGACAAGGCCGAAACATGTCGGAGTGTTTTAAAGTTTTTTTAAAAGTGTTTTATGTGAAATTATATGTGCATTCGTTGGTTGATAAATTGAAGTGATTCTACGAAAATGCACGGTGCTACAATAAGACCCTCAACTCTCTTCTCTCCTTAACCCTTTAGAAGCCGAGTTAAATCCCATCTGCCATTTGCTGTCATTATTAGGAGCTCACCATATTTTCCACGTTAGCAGAATAAGGGTTAATGACAGACACGCATTTGCACACATGCAGCACACAACAGGAAATATTACGGCTTTATATCTTTATCTGCGTATGCTAAGACAGCAAACAGGGAGACAAAACATTCAGAACTGAAGTGTAACAACTGTTCGCTGTTGGAAACTTCCCTTAATTCCTTCTTGCAAGCAATTCGATTAATTAGCATTTTCCGAAGTTCCTGTATTGCCATTGTTGAAGAACTTTCTACAATCCGGTGAAGTGTTAATTGCAGTAACAACTTGCCAGTCTGTGCACTAATTACGTAACAGCATTACGTAATACGTTCTGAATTCTCAAGGCATGAAACCGCGATGACAGATGGGAGCACACGTGTAATTAGTGACGTGAAATGTGGAAACTGTTGTTGTATCCTTTACTGCGATATTGGATGTGGTTTTGTCAAGTTAGGTATACGGTTATCAGTGTTGCCAACGTACCTGTGAGGCTTCTTCAGGGTGTACGGGTGAGACATTGGCATACGTCTGCTTCTGCTTGTGAATTAGTACCTTAGATATCGACTGGAGGATCGTTCTTTTATCTGACAAGTATCGCTTGCCACTTCCTGTCGGCTCGTTTATTGTATTAACGTCGTGCTCGCAGCCGACCGCCCACACGTGCAGCGGAGTAAAGGCGAAGATTGCCACGTGACAGTTGTCAGGTTAAGCACGGTATATCGGCATTTATTTTGCAAAGTAATCTGCCTCTGTACGTCGGCCCGTCCAGTGAATGTAGTTCTAGCAGCACGTGTGATCACGGTCGTGGCATGCTGCCATTCCAACTGCACAGGTCAAGTTGCAATGATCAGGATCTCTTGTCACAGTAAGTCATGGCAGTAAGTGGCCCCTTCCGACTGCTAAGTTACACCATGCACGATAATCTTTCTTGAGAACCTAGTGGTTGCTCATGCATTCAACAATTTTCACGTAATGTATGGAAAGCAGAGTTTACTAGCGTGTCCACAAGAACCAGATTAATGCAGTCCACTACCTGCCGTCTTAGTTCTGTATGGTCCATTTATGTTGCATTGTAACAAATGTACGTATTGTTGTAGAGGACACGCGTTGGCGCAGTTGGTTGAGGCACTGCGCTGCAGGCCAGAAGGTCGCGGGTTCGATTCCCGATTGACATAAATCCTTCCGGCCGCACTGTGGTCCTCGGGTTCACTCAGCCTCTAACAGAAATGAGTACCAGAAATATTTACTGGGGGGGTAAATGCGTTCGGTGCTTATGGCTGACAACCTTACCAACTTAATGTGCGGATTGTCTTGAAATCTGGGACCTTCGATCTTCTGGAACCCTCAGGGCCTGTCCAGGTCTGTAATGGGATTGTTTTACCTTTACCTATTTTTTAAAGGCTTCTATTTTTCAAAACTCTGCAGTTGGATGACGGTGGTCTCGTTTCGAGGTCACCAGTTCGCAGTGCCGGCGAGTTGTTCTGGATGTTGAAGGTTAAGGAGCCAAAACTGAGAGTGACGTTGACCATATACTGGCTTGCGGTCAGGCAATAGAGTAGCGCCTAAAATAATTAAAATGCAACTGTTTTTGCCCATGTCATTGAAAGCGTATGGTGGGATTGGAGGTACACCTCCACTGATTCTTAACATAGTCACTAGATGAGAAATATTCTAAAATTCAACCCCCTGTCCCCCAGGAAAATAAACTCCTGGACGCATTAGTAGTGTGAGTTGGGATGGGTCAGTCAGTATAGCGACTCGCTACCGCATCAACGGTCCGGGGATCGAATCCCGGTGGGGACGAGATTTTCCGCAACCGTCCAGACCGGCCCTGAGGCCCACCCATCCTCCCATACAGTGGGTACCGGGTCTTTCCCGGGGATAAATCGGCCGGGGCGTGGCGTTGACAACCCACCCCAACTAGTCCCGAGGTAAAAGAAAGAGTAAAGCTATAACTCTACTCCGGCCTCTGGGCCTTCGTGTCCGGTTCGAGGGTGAAGTTTATCTTTTTACGTATAAGCAGTACTCTGAGTGGCTCCCAGGAACGGTCTGGACGATTTTGGAAGACAGAAAAGTCTGCCGAGGGGCGTCACTGTACCTACTGAGCTACTGCGGTTCTAAACTAATTAGACTGCAAACAGTGAAGTGTAGACTGGTGTAGAATCTATATACTTTCTGACATTATGGTTTTCTGAAATCTGACGCCGTGCGTTTTGTACACGTATGTGAACGTTTGAAAAATAAAGCATTTATCTTCATCATTCTGGTATAGGAGTAAGGTTTCGTACCCTGAAAATGGAGGCAATTATCTGCTCCGATATGTCTGTAATCGTCTACCAGTCGCAACCCAGACGCCCATACTTTTAACAAAGCTCTTCCTTACATATGTATCAACCACAAATTGTGATGTCTCAGACGAACACCGTCCTTCCAGAGCCTCATACCCCCGTAGACGAACAGATGGCGGCAGCCGGGTTCAAAAGAACAGCAATAATCCTCACATTTGCGCCTTGCAATGCTAATTACGCGAGGAACTGCGCTCAAAGGAGCTCGTCATTAATACCGATACCGTTACAATCTGTGTACGTCGGTACATTTAATGTCTAAGTGGCGGAGAACGTCAATTGGCCTGGCGCGCGGCAGGTAGTCTCTTGTCAATGATCCGCGCCATATTTTATAGGACCGTTCGTAATGCAACATCGCAGATTAAGGAAGCAATCCGCGACGGCAATTAATCTGAAGGTGTTTGCTGTGTGTATCCCCGACAAAAGGCATGCATACTTACACAATCACCACAAAAACATCACTTGCACATTTCAAAGACGACGGAAACCATTAAACATTTCTTTACCCCTGTCAAAGGCGGAACTATTTGGCATGACAGCGGGGAAGCTGTAGTACGCCGAGCAATGAAAAAGGTTATTGGATTGAGGGTTACCTTTTGCCGGTGTGACGCCGTAGATTTTGGTAGAAATAATTAAATAAAGTGATAAAGTATAGTCAAACACAACTTTATTGATTTTCTTTCTTGAGACTTTACAGCGAAATGTTTCGACTCTTAAAATCCATCTTCAGTTTGAACATACAAGGGTAAATAAAGGTAAAAAGGTAAAGTGATCCCGTTACAGGCCCGGTGTGACCCAGAGGGTGGGTAGGGGTATAGCTCTACTCTTCCATGACACCGGCACTAGAAGGGGGTGAGTGGTCAGCAGCACGCCCCGGCCGCACTTTACCCCCGGGAAAGACACGCTACCCATTTTATAGGAGGCTGGGTGGGCCCCAGGGCCGGTCTGGACGGGCGGAAAATATCGTCCCCACCGGGATACGATCCCGGACCGTCCAGCCTGTAGCTCGGTCGCTGTACCGACTGAGCTACCCAGCCCACATAAAAGAGTAAATATGGTATATAAATTTACATCTCTGTACTATAATTTAAAAAAGACCCAGTAAAGGTCAAAACCCGTAGCTTTTTTACTGTAAATAAGACACTAGTTTCCCAACGAACCAGTTGTATATGGACCGTTACCTTGATCCAGACAAGTGCTGGCAGTGGTTATTTCTTTATTTTAGAAACTCTACACGTGGGAGCGAATTTTTAGGCGAATTCAGCCAACGCTACGAAAAGCAACTTTTAGTTTCGTCATGTCCGTCCGTCTGTATTTCCACGTGGAACAACTCTGCTTCCGTTTTGTTTCAAATATGGAAGTCGCCAAAATAAGAAACTTCAAAAACTGGAGAATTAATAAATGCCGTGCGACCTTGGCGCACCCAGCGGCAGTGAATGAAAGTAAAGTTCAGGTATTAAAGAAGGCACGCAATGCAATATAACCAGCACGAAGCATAGAATTACGTAAAATGAGAATGCTTGGATTAATCTCCTCCGCTGTCTGCATCTTGCCTGTTATCCTGAAGCAGATTAATCACCCTAATTCCTTGACATTTTCCTTTCTCATTGTGTAAAGCAATAGTGGGGTATGTGACGTGTAATTTAGAGCACCTTGTGTTCTCTCTTTGCACACTATCCAAATTTAATTTCTTAATCAAGAGACGTGTGTTAGACAGTCAACGTTCCTCATATTCCATGCAAGTAGAGGGATGCATTTCGACCAAACTTCATATGACACCGCAAAAACGATAGAATTGTGAGTTTGTTTCTCGCACATTCCACCTATTTATGTTGATCGCGGACGTTCATAAAAACAAAAATCAGTGCCTTTGGCATTACAATAAAACTGTACTCTATAGCCTGCACTTTGCAACGAAGTTAAGAAGAAGTGGAGCGATACATCCGCTGTCCGTGTGGACTTTCAGGATTTAAACGTGGACGTATACACTTTATTTACTTTCGAAAGTACAAAATATGATTGTTTATATATCATGAGTCGGTTTTTTTTTAATTTCTTACATTTTTCCGGTTGTAAAGTTAACAGAAGTGACCTAACCTAACCTAACCTAACCTAACCTAACCTGACCTGACCTAACCTAACCCAAACTAACTTAAACTAACCTAACATAACCTAACCTAACCTAACCTTACATAACCTAACCTAACTTAACCTAACCTAACATAACCTAACCTTACCTTACATAACCTAACCTAACCTAACATAACCTAACCTAACGTAACCTTACCGTACATAAACTAACCTAACTTAACCTAACCCTACCACACCGGCAGATAGACATCCAAACTCTTTATTTATTTTTGCAGTAGGGTTGAACAAATCTCGGACGTCAGGTCGCCCGGGCGGCTAAATTTTGTACGGTGTCGCCTGATATCTGTGGGTCCTCAGTTTGGAACTTGCTTGATGTCACCCTTCTGGTATCTAAAGTATTGATGGGGCTCCTAGATCTTTTTTTGTAAAAATTGTGTATCTCTATTACATCATCATTTTCATTTTGTTTCCAATCCCGGCAAGAAGAAAAGATGTTTCCACTCTTGTAACAGCCAGACCTACTGTTTAAACCTGTTACGAAACGTGTAACCGACGCTCTTTCCCTGGTGTCCACTGTGTGAGGCTAACGAATCACCCGCATCCAGAGTCGAGATTAAGAATGAGTGGAGTCATACTTCCAGGTCCACACGCTTTCACGGCAAGGTGTTTAGCAGGAAATAGCATAATAGTGACCATATGCTTGGCTGGCTGATCTCCACTGTACTTAGCTGCAGTCGGCACTGCGTGGTCGCTGTTAGGCTCACCTCGACCGTGCCGAGTTTTATTTCACTTCTTCTATGCTCAACATGTTTCGGATATTAATACATCCATCATCAGGAGCCTGCGACTTTTCTATTGTATCACCGCAATGGTTGTGTGTTCTTGCTTCGATGTGTGTTGGAGTTTCGGTGTGGCTGGGTTGGAGTGGTATCCGCGTAGCAGGCCACACCGAAACGCCAACACACAACCAATGTGGCGATACAATAGAAAAGTCGCAAGCTCCTGATTATGGATGTAGTAATGTCCGAAACATGTTGAGCACAGAAGAAGTGAAATAAAACTTAATAAATAGTGACATCAAGTTGGTCTCTTATTCTTCAACTATCACAATGATGAACGGTCCAATATATATACATATATATAAGCTTTATGTCTCTTTCAAAAACATTTACTGTGGATCACACTAATAGCTTCTCTCACTTTGGACGTTTTTGAGATGGATAGAAAGTGCCTGGTGATTTTTGCGCAGAGATTCCCCTCTTACCAGCGTTTATCTATGTTCACTCGCTAAAATGAGTCACTAATGTGGTCACTTCTCCAACTTTGCACTTGTAAACCGAGACCAGTCTTAGATGCATTTGTTATGCGACACCACGTTACAACAGAACGAACATTTGTGAAATTTATAGCGCTCATTGTGGAGAAGGCATCTTGTTTCCTCAGTATGACTAATGCAAGTTTGTATACAACAAAAAATATTTATACCGTTACAAAGTGGTTCTGTGTGTGTTGGCTAGGCACAGGGTACTACTGATGTAAAGGTCTCCCTGTCCTGATTTATACACAAATCTGGTATGGCCATCACGTGGAACGCTTGCCCATCAGAACATTGCCTGACACATAACCCCTTCTGCCCCTTCATCTTAGCACCTCCAAGGAAAAAGGGTTTATGTAACACTCACTCATGGTTTTGCATACCCACTTTCTACCCCAGATGTTTTTGGGGATCGTTACCAAGCATTATGTTTATTTCTCAGGTTTTTGGATCCGATTTTTAGGCGCGTTCGCAAAACTGCGAAAAGCGACTATTAGCCTCATCATGTCTGTCCAGCCGTATGGAGCAACTCAGTTCCCACTGGAAGAATTGTCATTAAATGTAATGTTTTGGTATTTTTCGGACGTTTGTCGAGAAAATTAAATTTCCATTGAAATATGGCAAGAATAACGAGTACTTTACATAAAGACCTATGTACTTGTATCGCAGTATCGCGCTGCATTATTCTTAGAATGAGAAATATTTCAGACAAAATTTTAGAGGAAATAAAAACACACATTTTGTGTTCGGTAGCTTTATGCCGAATATCTTGCCGTTTGTGAGATAATGTGGAAAAATGTGGTAGAACCGGACAGGCCACTGATGATAATACAATACGGCGCATGCGCTTTGCATGTTGGATAAATAAGGCCACAGACACACACTCAGAATATGTAATACTCATTACTTTTCTACCGCAACCACGGTTAGGCTAACGCGACTTAATGTTACGTTATGCGTACAGTGTATGTCTTGTTTTGTTTGTAAGGACAGCCTGGCTGCTGAAATGTATAAATAACCTTTTGGCGCCGGAATTATTATTTTTTTTTAATTTTAGCACACTCTGTATATAAAATGTGAATAAAACAGGAACCAAATACGTTAGAATTATGAAACAAACTGCATTTTGAAGATATAAAAAAAAACGGACAGTATATTCATTCATTCATTAGTATTCAGCCTTGAAAGCCGGGCTTGGCAGGAACCAGAGCCCAGTCATGTGACCGGTATGGCTCTGCCACACTGCATCCTAGGCAAGTTCTTGGGGGTAGGTTGCCATTGCTTTCCCCCACCTTTAGACGTCACCACTTTAGCCGTCAGGTGCCTCCGTCCGCAATGACGCGAGAGATCCTAGCAGCGAAAGGTGGAACTGTGGGCGAGAAAGATGTCCGGTAGTAATTTTGCCTAAATTCCGACTTCCACGTAAATTTAGGGATCTTT
>Ga0123355_10021470_pt1 | contig 10333 bp, 5 predicted proteins | sample TergutEmb28metaG_3_FD_89872 | JGI IMG/M metagenome (GOLD analysis project Ga0123355, IMG submission 89872) | Embiratermes neotenicus P1 segment gut microbial communities from Petit-Saut dam, French Guiana - Emb289 P1 | ecosystem: Host-associated > Arthropoda: Insects > Digestive system > Gut ... | reverse complement strand
CGCCCGGATCGTAAGCATCGCCCGGATCGTAAGCATCGCCCGGGTCATAAGCATCGCCCGGATCGTAAGCATCGCCCGGATCGTAAGCATCGCCCGGGTCATAAGCGTCGCCCGGATCGTAGGCATCGCCCGGGTCATAAGCATTGCCCGGATTGTAAGCATCGCCTGGGTCATTGGAATCATCCGGGTTGTAAGGTTTGTATGTGGATCCGTCAAATTCATTACCTGGCAAAATCGGAGGAACTACAGGTAAGTTGACCGGAAAGTCAGAGACAACCGATGCGTTGACAAAGCCAATATGACCTGTGTTTGGTTCGCTAGCCATTCCAAGTATGAATATCGACATAGAAATGAGCATAGCGATGACAAGTACGATAGCAATAGGTTTTCTGATAGTCTTCATAAACATAACACATATCTCCTATCTTTCATCCAAGAATTCACTGTACGGTTGTGGCGAAAGGGTACTGCGAAAGTGGATAGATTCTTGTGTTTTGGAAAAAATGTACAAATCCTGAATTATTTATGTACATAACATGAACATTATGCATTATAATTTTTAAAAAGTCAATGCGTATAGGCAAAAATACACGATTTTATAACATCAAAACGAATTCATTATTGTAATTATCCTAAGATGGGAATATAATGTGGAACGTCATGCGATATAAAACCTGCGTGGTATGCAAAAGCTTTAATTTTTGAAAAGAGGGGATAAATTAATGTTTCAAGATTTAGGGGTATTTATTGTTGCGGTTATCTTTGTTGCAATCAACGGGCTGACCATGCTTGCATGGGCTGCGGCGCAAGGGTACAAGATGAAACCGACTGCATTTGCTTTTATTGTTGGTGCAATCGGAAATCTGCTGACCGGATCCATTACGCCAGTTTCAGGTCAGTCCTCCGTTTTAACGGTTTCTCATTTCATGAAAAATGTCAATGAACGTATCGCAGCGCTATTGTTGGCAGTTGTTGTCATGGTACCGCTGGGACTTACAGGTGCCGTAACCAGAATCGCAGAATTTGCAGGCCCTGCCGTTGTTAATGGCATGATGGCAGGCGTTGGTCTGATGGTCGCAGGCATAAGCATTGACATGTTCAAACAAGACAAACGCACAAGCATAATCGCTTTCGTTGCAGCCTTAGGTACATTTGCATTATTCGTGGGCAACCCCCATCAACTGGTCTATGTAATAGCGGTTTCTGTGACGCTTTCAACGATTGACTTTGCGCTTATTCAAAAAGATTCTAGTACAGGAAAAAGAGGTCGCCGTATAAACCTTATCAAAATGGCACAGGCGGATGGTTACACCGGAGACATGAGCCAAAATGACAATCCAAAATTCTGGACTAAAGAATACTGGGCAGATTTTAAAGTTATGAAGCCAAAGTTCAGTCTGTATGCCATTTACTTTGCACTGGCATTCATATCATTAAACATAGGCACGAATATTGCATTTGGCAATATCACGGCGGGCATGGGTGCGCGTGATGCCTATGGAGTTTTGCTCAATCCGCAAAATATGGATCATTTAACCGTCATAAATAGTTTGGCCGACATTCCTAGCGTTCTGTTCGGCGGTGCTCCCGTCGGTGCAATCATTTCGGCCACAGCCGCAGCTCCTTGGCCGGTTCTTGCAGGCGCTGTAATGATGCTTGTTTGTGCGCTATTGCTACTGCTCGGTCTCATGACGAAAGCTGTAAAATATATTCCGGTTCAAGCTATTGCAGGATTTCTATTCATTATCGGATTCTTCTCAACATTCCGTCCAAATCTTGTCAACGCATTCAACACAGCCTTAGTAGCTGATGGCGTTACTACAACACTTCATGTCGGCAATACGACCCAGGCAGCTGTAGCCTTGGCCTTGACTGCTCTGACTAAAAATCCGTTCATTGGCTTGGTTGCTGGCATATTGGTTCGGTACATAGGCTCAAGCTTTGGTCTTCCGTCGTAAATTTAGCCGAAACTAAAACTGATGCCAGAGTCCCTTTCAAATGCGAGAAGAAAAGTTACATAAAAAGAATAATAACAGTTAGAGGTTAGGCAAAAATAAAAAATTAATCTCCTGATGCGGCTCTGAGGCCCGTTATTAATGACGGGCTGCTTGCCGGACGAACTAAAATAAATCAGCAATACACTCGGACATAGGATGTACTTTAAAAGCGGACATATACCCCATGATCATAAGTGAATCTCATTGAGAAAATAATTTACTGGAATTGAGATGGGCAATATGAAAGAATTTAAAAAGCAGGGAACAAGCTATTGTTCTGACCGTTTGTTTTGGAAACTAAGCCAAATTGTCTCCGCAAAATCGTCAATAATAGAAGCACCATCGGGTTACGGTAAAACCACTGTAATGCGTGCTTTTTTGAAAGATATGGAATTGTTTGGCGAGGATAGAGATGTCTTTTGGTTTACTGCGGTGGATGAAGCGCCATCGGCGCTCTATAATAGATTGTGCCGTGAAATAGGAAAAATAGACTATAAAGCTGGAGATCGTCTGCGTGAAGTCGGATTCCCAAATGCATTCACGATTGGGGAAGCTTGCGATGCAATAAGCTCCATAGAATGTAAACGAGAGGCCTGGCTCATTATAGATAATTTTCACATTCTGCACCCAATTCTTGCAGCGTCGTTTTTAGATGCTCTGCTCAATCACAACTGCGAAAGACTACATATAATTTTTGTAACGCAAATGCTAGGGCAGAGTTTCCGTGATGCGTTGGGCGGGCATGTAACACCTAGCATTTCGGCCTCTGACCTGAAATGGGCAGCTGAAGACATTTTAAATTACTTCAGACTTGAAGGTGAGGATATAACCATTGACAGCGCTCGGGAAGTTGAAAGATTGACAAGTGGCTGGGCAATAGCGGTTCATCTGCAATTATTCTCTTACAGGCAGTCTGGGGAATTTTCTGATGAAGCCGCAATTAAGCTGATGGAGCATCTCGTTTGGGAAAAAATGACAAATAGGCAGCAGGATTTCTTGATGCGCGTATCGGTGTTCGAATCCTGCTCTGCAAAACAGCTATGCAGCATACTCAGCAGCAAAACCATGCCGGATTTTGCTGCTGAAAGTCTTTCTATTCCATTTATTCGCTATGTTGCCGAGCAGGAGCTTTTTGTTCCCCACCCTGTACTGCTTGATATGGTTTGTATGAAACGGAGCGCGCAAGGCGAGGCATTCGAAAATGAATGCTTTGTCAAGGCGGGTGAGATATGCAAAGAAGAGGGTGAAATTGGGCAAGCAGTATATTTTTTCTCAAAGATAAAGGATTACCGCCGTATACTTTTGTTAGATTTATCACATATCGTTTGTGCAGAGATTGGAGACTGCTCGTTTAATGATATTGCATTGGAAATAGCGCGTAATTGTCCATATGAAATAAGACGTGAATTTCCGATTTCGATGCTGTGTATAGCGTGGGCAGTCAGAATTTTGGGTGAAGAAAAAGAATTTTATAAGCTTATGAGTGAGCTGGATGAGTTGTTGCCAGAAACAGGGCAGTTGCGGGCAGAATGGATGTTGTTGTCTGTTTATTTAAGCTATCCTCGGCTTGATGAAATGCTGATAGCGGTGAAAAAGGCAGCATTGTTGTTTGAAGATGCACATTCAAAGGTTATTTTGCCCCATTCACCTTGGGCGTTTTACGAATATCAGCAACTCAATGCGTTTCATATCCGAATCGGTGCAGCGGATGATGAGGGCTTGTTACTTGAAGAGTTCATCAAAGTATATTCACGACTGACTAACGGACATGGTCTTGGTGCAGATGCTTTGTACAAAGCGGAGCTTTCGTTTTTCAGATGTGAAACAGCTGACTCTGAGGTACTCGCATACAAAGCGGTATTCTTGTCCGAGAGCAAGAAGCAAAAAACTATTCAAATAGGCTCTGCAAGGCTGCTTGCCACAATTGCACTGCTCAAAGCTGATGCCGACGGTTGGCAACGTGCAATAAGTGCAGTCGAATACGCAGCGTGCGGTTCAGTGCAAAACACGACAATATTCAGGACGATGCTTGATGTGGTTAGAGGATCATTGCTTGCACAAGTCAGGGATTATGAGAGAATGGCAGATATTATGAAAAATACCCATTTCTTATCCCTGCAACTGCCTGATTCCATTCATCAGAAAGCTGTGGAAATGCATGGGTATTATTTGATGGGGCGCAGTGAATATGCTCGGATGGTGGGTTTTTTGCAGACAGTCACATTGGAAAAATATACACCATTTTCAGAGCATTTCTACCACTCTGCTATGGCGGTTGGTTACTTATCTTTGGGTGAAGTAGATAAGGCAAAGGCGTGCTTAAAAGCAGCCGCAGAAATGGCATTGCCTGACGGATTGCTTCATAGTTTTGTCGGGTTTTCACGCCTGCTTCATGGTCTTTCAGACGAATTTATAAAATCCGATTACCCTGAGCTTTTGGAACGATTTAAAGAATATAAAGAGCGATATTTTATGGGTTGGTCTATGTTGCACAATGCAGTTGTAGGTAGCGAATTTACTGCGCTTACTGAGCGGGAGCGAGAAATTGCAGAGCTTGCAGCCGAAGGTTTGCGCAACACTGAGATTGCCGGGATTCTCTATTTGAGTAAACATACAGTGCGTGCGCATTTGCGTTCAATATATCAGAAACTTGAAATTGATAGACGAGCCAGCCTTGCTGGAAAGTTGAAATAGGGCAACGGCAAGAATGAATATTAAAAAATAAGATAGTAGAAGTAACTTCTAATAAGGTGAAGTGTTAATAGGACGCAAGCGGACAAAGAACCTATGTTTATAATCAGCCCAGCCGAGACCCAGACAATTGTGTCTGGGTTTTCCCGTGGGTATGGTCGAGTTGATGAAGTTTTGTTAAATATAGTTAAGAAAAGAATGATTAAAATAATGCCAAGTGCCAGGCTGATAAGCCCAGGAATAATCAACAATCCGAATACCTCAGAAATAATTCTTTCTACGAAGCCCAATGCAAACTCATCAGACAGTTCTGTGAGGAAGCTTAGGGCTTTTGCATATTGGCTAAAAAAGATTCCTGAAACAGCATACAGCAGTCCAGAGAAAATGAGCGGCAAGCCGATTAAAATCAGAGCCGGTAAAATTCTTTTTCTGTGCAAAAGCAACGAATCTACTATAAACAAAGCAGTCAGAATTCCGAAGATTATTAGAGGGTATGATGAGAAAAAGACCAGTGGCACAGAAATGTCAACATCTGCCTCCTCCAATACGCGGCTGATTCGAAACTCGCTGAGTTCCACATGAGCGTCAATAGTTTCCTGCACTAATTCCAAATCTTCACTTGTAAATGCTATGCCAAACTCATCAAGGAGTTCGGGCGAGATGGACTCTATAAAATCGACAATGTCAGAAGAGGTGAGGTAGAAATCAAAATTACCTTCCGTGAGTGCGTGGATATACATTCCTGCGAATCTGTTGATTTCAGCAGCTATATCTTCACGTTGAAGAAGTTCTGTGATGACTAAGATATCATCACGATCAAAATCATCAAAGTCCCAGAGCGCGTCAATGTTGGCGTAATCGTTAATGTCATAAAAGTCATCAAAGTCGCCATCCTCATAAAAATCCGTGTAGTCAGAGGCATGTTCGGACAGCAACGCCTCGTGGATGTCCTCAATTATCATTTCAGCAAAGTCGGCAACTATTTCAACAAAAACGGTTTCTTCAAGAATTGTTTCGATTTCTTCGGTGACTATTTCCGAGATGTTCGTCGGACGTAGGACGAGCAACGCAATGAATGCGGTCACAAAAACAAACCCCAATATGCTGAGGATTATCGAAAAGAATACTTTTAGAATCGTTTTGATTATAGACATTTGGTAATCCCCCTATTTCATATAAAATTCATTATGTCTGCTGATTGTATGATATTTGTAAACTAATCAACTTAAGCTGGTGGGAGTCGCCGCGCAAATAATCTAGACTTTGCAGGATTTGTTATATGATATGGCTGCATTGTTGAATATAGTATTTTCAATACGCAAAGGAGAGAAACGATGAATACAGAAGTTAAAAAAACGATCTTTGTAGTTGACGATCTCGACACAAATCTGACTCTGGCAAATGAAGTGCTAAGAGCATATTACAAAGTGATAACTGTTTCTACGGCTGCAAAAATGTTTTCTCTTTTGCAGCGACTCGTGCCGGATTTGATTCTTCTGGATATAGTCATGCCGGAAATGGATGGGTTTGAAGCGCTGCATATTTTGAAGAAAAATAAAAAATATGCGGATATTCCGGTGATATTTCTGACTGTCGAAACAAATACTTCGGTTGAGGCTGAGGGCTTTAGGCTTGGTGTGGTTGATTTTATTATCAAGCCATTTTCAGATCCGGTTTTATTAAACAGAATCAAAACACATTTGGATATTGATGCGCTCATTCGTAATCGCACATCGCAACTTCAGGAGAAAACCGAGCAATTGGAGCAAGAAAAGGCAAACATACAGAGTTTGCAAAGCGCCATAATATATGGTTTTGCAGATTTGCTAGAGCGCCGGGATGATGATACAGGAGGGCATGTTGACCGTACTGCAGCGTATATTAAAGTGTTGATAGCCGCGATGAAGCAAAAAAATATTTATCACAATGAAACCGAAGTGTTAAATATTGAACAGTTTGTTTCGTCGGCGCGTCTGCACGACGTTGGCAAGATAGCCATATCAGATTTAATTTTAAATAAGCCTGGCAAGCTTACAAAAGAAGAATATGAAATTATGAAAACACATACGGTCGAAGGGGAACGGATATTGGACAAAATCGCTTCTCGGACAGTTGATGTGGACTTTTTGCACAATGCAAAATTATTTGCCGGTAGCCACCATGAGCGGTGGGATGGAAAAGGATATCCTCGCGGACTCGCAGGAACAGGTGTTCCCATACAGGGCAGGGTTATGGCTATTGCAGATGTGTATGATGCGCTTGTTTCCGAGCGTCCGTATAAAAAAGCGTTTCCGACTGAAAGCGCAGTTCAAATCATCATGGATAACGCTGGGACACAATTTGATCCATTAATAGCGGGTGTGTTTTATGAAGTAGAGCAAAAGTTTGAGGCCATCTTAAATACATACTAAGATGCTGTGATTGGGTAGTTACTTCGATAATAGAGTGCTCATTTGTCTATGAAAGTGAGGCCAACAAATGAAAATGACTATCTCAAAAAAAATTGTATTTATTTCGGCGCTGGGCGTTATGGCGGCCAGTGCAGTAGTGCTTTTTATAAGTATGATAATGATGGGCAATCAGTATTCACGTATCATTAATGATGAAATGATAGCCATGCAGTCAATGGTTGTTCGTTTGCAGGAGCAGGATGAAGAAAGAGTGCATAGATACGCATACTTACTTGCAAACATGCCTCAATTGATTGACGCAATAGGTCAAAGAGACTCAGTTGGCATAAAAAATATTATGGTAACATCTCTGCATCAGCTTGGACTTGATTCGATAGCGGTCACTAATGCAACGGGCATCGTGCTTGCCAGAGGGCTTTTTGAACTGGCAGGGGATGATATCAGTGCGCGACCGGAAATGGATGCAGCGTTGAGGGGAGAGGTAGTCCATGGGATAGTCTTTCAAGAAGCAGCTATGGTTCCCTATTGCATAAGGACATATATGCCAATCTATAATGGTGGTACTCAAGTGGGAGTGCTGATTTTGGGTCTTGATATTGGAACGGAAGCATATGTGGATGGGCTAAGGAACATTACGAGAATGGAATTTACGCTATATAAGAACAATATCCGAACCATGACCACATTGAAAGATGTTGAAGGAAACCGGGCAATAGGCACAAGGCTTGAAGATGCGGAGATATTGGACAGGGTTTTGAATCACGGAGAAATGATTTTGAAAAGGCTCGACATTTTTGGAGCCCCTTACAAAGCAGTCTATTGGCCGATAATAGATTTTCGCGGAGAGATTGTGGGGATGTGGGCAATGAGCGAGCCGCTTGCCGAGCAAATCGCAATGGAAAATAGCTTTATGATGATAATGATATCCTGTTCGATTGGCGTTGCATTGCTATTTACGTTGCTTGCAGGTGTTTTGGGCAGCAGAATTGCAAAGCCTGTCCGCAAAGTAACAAACTATGCTGTGCAGGTTGCAGATGGAAACCTTGAACTTCCGCTGACAGTTAAAAGCAATGATGAGGTGGGTCTGCTTGCAAATGCTTTGCAGACAATGGTTGCAACGCTAAAAGAACGCATACATCAAAACGAACTTCAACGCGCTTTTGCCGAAGAAGCCAGTAAGGCGAAAAGTGCATTTTTAAGCACAATGAGCCATGAAATACGCACGCCAATGAGTGTCGTTTTAGGCATGACAGAGGTGCAATTGCAGCGCAACGACCTTGATGTGAGTGCAAAAGAAGCGTTTAAAATGATATATTCATCTGGCGATGTACTGCTCAGTATTATCAACAATATTCTTGATCTTTCGAAAATTGAAGCTGGCAAGCTGGAAATTCAAAATGAAAGATATGAGATAGCAAGCCTTATAAGCGATGCTGCGCAGCTCAATATGACAAAGATTTACAATAAGCCAATCGGATTTGAGCTTGTTGCCGATGATAAACTGCCTGCTACGTTGTTTGGAGATGAGCTGCGAATAAAACAAATTCTCAGCAATTTGCTTTCAAACGCGTTCAAATATACTTCGGTAGGGTCGGTTAGACTGACATTTTTTGCCAAGACAAATGAGACGGCTCACGACGAGATAACACTTGTTATGAGCGTAAGCGACACGGGTCAGGGCATGACGGCGGAGCAAGTGAAAGGGCTGTTTGATGAATATAATCGTTTCAACTTAGAAGCCAACCGCTCGACCGAAGGCACAGGGCTTGGAATGAGTATTACGAAAAGTTTATTACTCCTAATGAATGGCGAGATACGCGTAGAAAGCGAGCCGGGGAAAGGTTCGAAATTTACAGTTTGTATTCCGCAAATAAGGGTTGGAGCTGAAACATTAGGAAAAGAGAATGCTGAAAACTTGAGCAAATTCCGTGCCCGTAGCGGTGCGACCCTGAAGAGAGCTAATATAAAACAGGAACCTATGCCATATGGGAGTGTTCTGATAGTAGACGATATGAAAACAAACATATATGTTGCAAAAGAACTGATGGCTCCGTATAAACTGCATATAGAAGCGGTGCTAAGCGGGTTTGAGGCAATTGATATAATAAAGAGTGGCAAAGTGTATGACATAATTTTTATGGATCATATGATGCCGGAAATGGATGGTATAGAGACGACGAAGATTTTGCGCAGCTTGGGGTATGAAAATCCTATTGTGGCGCTGACGGCGAATGCAGTTGTTGGGCAATCTGATATATTTTTTGAAAATGGATTTGATGAATTCATATCTAAACCGATTAATATAAGAAGGCTTAATGAGGTGTTAAATCAGTTCGTCAATGATAAGCGTAGCGCTTCTGCGACAGTTGAAACACAAGGGCATGCGCGCGATAATTTGCAAGCCGTTGATGCTCCATTTAAAGAAGACATCAATCCGAGCATAGCCAGTGTATTTGTTGCGGATGCGCAAATGCATCTTGGGATTTTGGAAAATTTTGTAAAGAACGGCTGCTTGCATGCGGATTTGGAGATGTTTGTTGTCAGTGCACATGGACTGCGAAGTGTGCTTACTTATGTTGGAAATACCGAGCTCTCAGCTTTTGCATCGAAATTAGAAAAATTAGGACGCGATGGAGATGTGGAAGTGCTTGAACATGAAACGCCTGTTTTTAATGAAACGCTGCGTGAGTACATCGAAAAACTTACATCAGAGGTTTATAATGAGGGCGTTGAAACGGTTGGTTGGGATAAGGCGAACGTCGAATTTTTGTATAGCAAGCTACTTGTGGTTAAAGCTGCTTGTGGTGTGCTTGATAAGAGTGTTGCTGAGCATGTGATAGTGGAGCTTCGCAAGACATCGTGGCCTAAAACGGTAAAAGAGTTATTGGGGGGCATTTCAGCAAATTTGCTACATGGTGAGTTTGATGAAGCTATTGATGCTGTAAATGAGTTTTTGATGCAAGCAAGAGCGTAAGCGAGAGTCGAGCTCCCATCGGTTTTGTCCACTAGGAGACATCCGCGGAAAACGCAGAAAACCCTTGCAATTGCAAGGGTTTTCTGGCAAGTTGTGGTGCGGACGTTCTTAGGGGATTCTACCGCAACCCCTGCAAACACTAGGGCTTTACGAGCCAGTCAAACAACAATGTTTACAAAACCGAGCTAATTCAAGAGTAATTCTACCACAAATATCATTTTCATACAAGTCTGATCGGATTTTCCGGTCAGACTTTTTCT
>Ga0123355_10021469_pt1 | contig 10333 bp, 6 predicted proteins | sample TergutEmb28metaG_3_FD_89872 | JGI IMG/M metagenome (GOLD analysis project Ga0123355, IMG submission 89872) | Embiratermes neotenicus P1 segment gut microbial communities from Petit-Saut dam, French Guiana - Emb289 P1 | ecosystem: Host-associated > Arthropoda: Insects > Digestive system > Gut ... | reverse complement strand
GTAGGCGTGGCTATTAGGTGATGTGATGGGAAGCGGTGCTTATTTCGGAAGTCATGAGCAGACTGCAGGTTGTAGTGAGAGAAGGATAGGAAAGAGAGAGGTAGCCTTACTGTGATGTAAAGCAGCGTCTTGGAAAGTGGTTGTGTGGGTGCTCCGACCTGACTACGTGATGTGATGCGTAGCGGTGGATTGGAAGGTGGCTATGTGGGTGCTCCCACACTCATGAGTCCCTCCCTTTCTAGCTTGTTTGAAATATCCACTCCTATTTTATATCACCTGTGGTGTTCTAGGCAATGGAAGCACAAGTGGATGCAGGGCATACCAAGGCTATTGGGCTGTCTAACTTCAATGTTACACAGATAAAAAGAATACTGCAAGCTGCTCGCATTCCACCTGCAAATCTACAAGTAGAGCTACATGTCTTGTGTCAGCAGAATGAACTGGTTGAGCTGTGTAAAGAGCACGATATTCTAGTCTGTGCATATTCACCTCTTGGTTCTCGTGGCACAGAAAATATGTACAAGACAATGGGAATAAGGTATTAATTAATCTGTATGTATATTGCATAAATATATGTCAACAAAAATGCAAACTCTTTAACAGTCTGTTTACACAGCAAGTATAAATAACTGTTCAGTATCAGTGCTGTAATTTAAAAGACACATATTTTAATTACAGAAATTTCTGGTAAAATCTTCAACATAGGCAGTAATGCTTTAGGAATACAGGTCCATCGAACTCACATAGTGTACTTACTATTTTAATGCACAGAAATATCATTTCTGTAAAATTGTTGGTTTAAAAGAAAATGAAACAGGGGGAAATTAAGTTCTAAATTTGTTATGATACTTCTTACATTATATCTCCCTCATAAGTTTTGATAAAAATCGCCCTTTGTGTTACACTGTAATTTGTATGCATTAGCAAGAATTTGCTTCTGTTGCATGCACGTTAAGCAACTAGACTCTTCTGAGTTATTGCGATGTGTGTGAATGAACATGCTATGTAAAGGAAGGTATGCCAGCTAAACTACCAGAGATGAGTCATATGCAGCTATGCAAGTGTGAGATCTGATTGTGGTTTTCTGTACTTAAGAGAAGTTCAATAGAAACCTGTCTGATGTCAAGCAAAGTTTAGTTGATACCATCTTACCAAGTGACCAGTGGTAAAAAACATGATACCATTAAGATAATGTGCAGTACCCACATATACAGTTCCTGATAAAAATGAATTCAAATCCCATAATATGTCAGCAAGTTAATATGTGTAATTTCCTTTCAAAAAAGAGATCCTCCCTCCCACATCTCTGCAAATATTTGTACCTACTGTACTTTGAAGTAGGAAACCGTTCCTTCCAGTAGAACCCTCAAGTGCAGCAAGCAGTGCCATCTATAGAATTCTGTAAGAGGGACTGAAACAAATATGCTCCCAGTACCTGCTCTTCAGCAATAATTCGCTGAGATTCAGAAATCGTAAAGTTTTGTGCAAACAATGTAGAGCAGTTTTCCACAAAAATGATGTCTTTTACTGTTTCAAACTTATGAAGAAGTATATATTTCATTAGAGTAAGCATATTTTCCAAACGTTATCTTTGGTATTTCTTATTCCTTGTGCTTTGATTTTGATTTAATACTGACATAAATCTACTATTACAGAGCTATCACAGTTGGAAATCATGGTTCTTTTTTTTTTTTTTTGTGTGTGTTTTTTTAATTCTACCATACATAAAAAGTTTTAAATAGATGTTGTATGCATTAATAAAATCTATACTTACACAGAGACATTATTTTGTCTAAAAGCCATTGCTGTTCACTCCTTATTAGCTTACTTCTCTTATAAAACTTCAATTTCCAACAAACAGTATGTTTCTTAGGTGTGACTTATGCTTGTGATCCATAGAAAAACACTTCCTGCATCTTCTTTTAATATGGTGATTGAACCCACCATTAGCTGCAACACAGAACCAAAATGTGTGAACCTAACTCAGGCAAAGTAGTGAACACTGACATGCCTGCTGTTATATGAAATGCTCTGACTGAAAGTGATACAAGTTGGCAGATGAAAAAATATTACTCTATTTTGAGTCATTCTTTGTGAAACAAGTATGTTTTGAGAAAATTATTATTGTTTAGTTTGGCAAATTAAATTCACTTGGATTTAGTGTATATCTTCTACACAATAATTCATTGAATAAACTGTTTAGTTTCAAAGACAAAATTTACAAACTGGCAGGCATGATCTGCCAAAGATTTCTTTGTGTCTTGTGTACATGGAGGATATGAGGACCTTACAATGAGTTTAAAAAAGCATCTGAAAATACTTTTTGGGTTCCAATTTTCATGCATTGATTTTGGGTGTCATTTTTGCATACCAGAAACTTACATACTTAATGTGATAATGATTTCAGCAAAGATTTTCCAGACCTGTTGAATAACCCCACAGTGTTGGAGGTGGCAAAGAAACATGGAAAAACACCTGCACAAATTCTGCTTCGTCACATTGTGCAACGAGGCATAGCAGCCATTCCTAAAAGCACCAATCCAGAGCGGATTCGTCAAAATTTGCAAGTGAGAATCAATATTTTAAGCTAAATATCAGTTTATCAATGCATATTACACAGTTTCTTAATATCTAGTGCTTTTTGACTTCACAGTGGCTACAGCAGTAGTCAAAAGACCAGTCTGTCTGAACATCCATTTTGTCCCCCTTTTTTTGATTACTGAGAAGAAATATACACATGTGAAAATTTCTATACATTTGTGGATTCTTTGGGGTCATCACTGTGCCATTGATGTGGTAGTGTTCTTTCCTCTTAACAGCATTGAGCTGCCACCTGACACTTAACAGTTTCTGCACCCTACCCCACATGAAGTCCACAACACACAACTTAAACCAATGTTATACCTTTATATGATGAATTTTGCCTGTTTTACTGGAATTTTTACACAATAAATTTGTTTGTATGAGTTATTCTGCATAACTTTGTTATTCTGACAAGATTTGGATCTGCAGAATTCAAATGAATGTTTGCATGTACTCATACATTGCAGGTACACGATTTTGAGCTGACCAGTGATGACATGCTGAACTTGAATCAACTGGACCGGGGGTCAGATGGAAGGATACTTGACTTTGGGTTCTTCAAAGGGTAACTACAATACAGAGAACCAAAATGAGAATCAGTTACTAACTTCTTTGAAATTCAAAATAAAATACCTTCTTAATGTGTTGTAAATGATCCACTAGCACCTGATTACATGGCTTGTGATAGAATAAATTCTGTTTTTCATGACATGTTCAGACAAGAATGAAGTGCAGGTCAGAATAAAGATTTACCAGAATAAATTACAAAATTAACTAAACATTCTTACTTGTATAGAACTAATTTATTTCTTTATTAATTTCTTTATTCAAGTAAGTACATGATGCATGGTGTATAGCAGGGACTTAGAAACGAGGGTAGGGAGAGGATTGCAGGAGGAAGGTGTCCCTTATATAGGGAGGAAGCAAATACTTTTCAAATACTTCTGGAGGCATCTGAAATATGGAGATTAAGGGATCGATTTCCAAGCACAAAATGGCTCAATATTAATGAAAAAGTAGCATGCAAGAGAATGATAACATGTACTAATATTACTTAATTTATAGTTCAGGAAAATTTGGTACAAAGTGAGATGTAAGTGAGAGAATAACATTAGATACCTAGTATTGAAAATGGGGGAGCAGGGGCAAAATTATTTTAATAAGAACTGGTATGTCTGGCAGAGAACACTGATAATAATATTAAAGGGTAAATAAGGCCTACATTCTGCATAAACTTGGTGTCAGCAGTCCCAGTCTTTTGTACAGAGAGACTTAACTAACAAACTTGGTGAAAAATAAATGGTATTGTTAGTGTAAGTAAATAATAAAAATAATTTTTAATTATGCACTGAAACACAAATGCTAAAGTACAAGAAATGCCAAATGGATTGCAGATGAACAATATATAATTTAAGGTGCATATCAAAAATTATATTAGTAAAATATAGGCCAAACTAATTTACTGAAAATGAACTTATTTTAATGTTAGAATAATTTTGAATAACTTCAATAGGACATGTTTTTCAGCTTCACACCATTATAAATAAGAAATTCACAAAAAAAATTTTAACTGTATTTCATAAAAAGCAAAGCAATTAGCCCATTTTAATAGATAACATTGTTACATCATTGTCATTTTGAAAAAGAAAATATTTCGCTAAGTTTTTTTACTGTGTGTTATGATGCAATTATGTTATGTTAACCATCAAAATGCACTTTTTAAATTAATGTTTTAATTCAACTATTCTTGTCTTCGACATCTTTCGAACATCTTATGTTCATCATCAGGAAGACTATATTGTACACACAGCCTTATATGGTATGTTTTTCATACATTTATGCAAGCAGTCTAGCAGGTTAGAAGATGTGCTCGATAATCAGTACCAAGTTCAAAACATGTAGAAGACAAGAAGAATTGAATTCAAACATTGATTTAAAAAGTGCATTTCGTTGGTTAACATTACATAAAAAGATTTCTCATTAGGCTGTACAAGGACTAGAATAATTGTTTCAGAGTTTTTACTTAGACACTGAAATGTAACATTACTTTAAAAAAATTGTGAGAAAATTGATGTCCAGGTAGCCGGTTATTTGATTGACTGATATTAGATTTACTACTTTTGAGGAACAATAATGCAATTTTGTTGAAGTGCAATGTCTCTTGTTAGACTAACAACATTTTATTTGTTTCAGGATCAGGACTCACCCCGAGTTTCCATTTTAGACAGTGATACTACATGTTTTCCATTATTAACTGCTTCTGCTCCTTGTCAGTGTGAATGAACCCACATAACATGGTGACTCACAATAAAGACATGCTTTGTAATAACTGATGCATTTATACAAGTTTCAGCAGAGAAACGAAATAATTTTGGACATATTCACAATTCTGAATTGCACCATTCAAACATTTCTTGACAGATATGTGACATGACACAATAATTTTCAGGTGGTACTATTCTAAGTATGCAGTGATGTACCGTAATTTACATAAAATGCCAAGTAATAACCTTCAGTAAAATTAGTAAAGCTCTGTTGGTTTAAGTGTTGGTGTCATATTTTGTGTATTAATAAAATCTGTAATACAAAATTTTGAATATATTAATAATTAATGTCATTCTTCTTCTCTATACATCAAACAATTTATGCAATTAATCATAAATTATTTGGTTATTTAAAAATTCTGTATCAGACACTTTAAAGTTTTATGTAGCATCAACTGATATTTGGTAGGGCAAATGGGAATAAAGAATATGGAAAGAAATGATCATGCCCTGTTTACAGATGCTATCATGTTCCTCCTACACATGAGTGATGTGTTACTATGGTAAAGAAAATATAAGTGACTAATCAGAATAACAATCACAGAGTTCGATGAGATAATTCCATTACCTGTGATAGGTTAGCTTAACTCCAAATTTGTTCCTTACATTTATTCTTATTTTCTTTAATAAGTACACAGTCATATATAGGAATCAGTCCGAATAATTGAATTCAGTCAAGTATAAATGAATAATAAATCAGTTACAAAAATTAAAAATATACATTTAAGAATATGTGAATGAAATACGATAACCAACAACGTACACACTTTTTCATAAAATGTTCATCCATAATCCAACATGTTTCAGCTTAACAGCGATCTTCAAGGATAACAGAAATAATGTAGGAAGTTTCTCAAGATCATTACATATTGGGATGAATAACAAAAGTAAACGAGAAAAATATAAAACTTATTGATACGATCACAGAAAATAAAATAACTGAAATATATCAACAAGTAAAGTAATAGAATATTGATATAATCCCTGAAGCTGTTAAGCCAGAACTTGTAGGAGTACAAATAAACATCTCATATAAAAAGTGTACCTTCTTGGTTATACAGTTGCATTTAACTGGTGTACAAAATAACAAAGTATTAAAAAATTCTATGTGAAGAGTGAAAGCGCTAGCTTATGCTTGATTGCCTTATAGACTTAGTGACGCTCTATCATGTATAAAAATTACTTAGCGAGTTGAAAGGATTATTATGAATGGCAAAATGGAGAGCAGTTTAAAGTGGCTATGACGTATTTGACTGCAGCGTTCAGCCACTTCTTGATTAAAGGCCCGGAATAACTCAGTCGGTATTGCGACTCGCTAAGGGCTGGACGGTCCGGGTATCGAATCTCGGTGGGGGCGAGATTTTCCGCACTCGTCCGGTCCGGACATATCCTCCTATACGGCCGAGCGTGGTGTTGACCACCCAACCCCACCTAGCGCCGAGGTTAAAGAAAGAGTACAGCTCTACATCTACTCCCTCTCTGGGTCTTCGGAGCCTGTTCTAGAGTGAACTTTACCTTTACCTTTTAATTCCTAGTTATAAGCTAGGCTTTACCTACCTCTCGATAAAACTGTAAGAAGATGGATTTCGATCGGGCAAATTGGTTCGAAAAATAACGCTTTTGCCTTTCATTCGGGAGATGTTTCATTCGACCATCGGCTGGGACACGATTATCCTGACTTACGTTTCCTTTCCTTATTATTTTTTTTGTAGTCCCTCCAGGCAAAGGTCGGTTACTACCTGAAACTAGGCAAAGGTCGCTTCGTTATTTAAAGTTCCTCAGTCGTGCTGTAATGGAATGCTGTGCGGTCTAAGATAGTGGTTGTGTCATTATATAAACATGAATAAGATAAACGTTGGGTTTAGGCGGCGTAGTTTGTTTGTAAACAAAAATCCGTGCTGGAGTGGCGGGGTTGTCGGCGCCAAGCCTCGTAATTGCCCGTCATTCAAATAGCACGCGGTACCGCCGGCTCTGATATTGGCGTTTCTGTTATCTGTCTGAAGCTTAGGTCTGGCCATTACAGACAGGTGAGGTCGCAGGTCAGGCGCGCACACACGATGGACCGGCCACTGAGGCTGAGCACTGACTGGTTCCACTTTAGCACTCACAGCTGACTGACACAAGAGGATTATCAATATTAGATTATTTCATGTGTAGAGAATTATGGTGAGTATTTAATTGTTTGTACACAATTGGTAGGCCTGCAATAACTTCTGTTCAATTACTGACATAAAATATTACAAATTCAGGAATGTGGTCTGCAGTGCGATAAAGGCCTATGTTTCATTTTAAGCCCCACGAAATCAGTAAAAAATTATGTCCACAGCACAATTATTGAATTTTTCCGTGGAGCATGGTACTCCTATTTGTTTAAGTCCTTAATGCAGAATATTAACAACTGTTATGACTTACTGACTCCATGGAACCGAGTCCTTCTCCGCATTTTATGGAAGCCGAAGGCTCATTACTGTGTTGACAAGTGCACGCCATTTGTCCCTATCCTGAGCCAGATCAATCGAGTCCATGCCTCCTCCATCCTCGTAATGAAGATCCATCTTAATATTATCCTCCCATCTTATACCTGGGTCTTCTAAGTGGTCTCTTCCGCTCAGGCCTCCCCACCGAAATCCTGCACACAACTTTCTTTCTCCCATACATGCCACATGCCCCGTCCAGCTCATTCTCGATAACAATTGTTATTAATTGTCTATAAATCTCGCTTTAGTTTACTTTTTCGAAAAAGAAAGGACAGTGCATGGTTTGACGTTCTCACAGCGGCGTGGTTGAAGAATAAAACCTCCTTCTATGTGACACCTTGTAGATAGGTAAATATGTGCGGCTTCAAGTCCTAGAAGGCTTGAATCATCATTAGCTGAGAGGTCAATTACAAATGATGAGCTGAAAACTGGGTGGCTTATATAATAAGGAACTGTCACGGCTTATGTCTAGAGGGACTGAAGAAACCTTCGAAAAACTGGACCAGCCGAAATTCCAAAAGGAGACATGCTGACTGTAAATTAAGACTGCATACCGTCGCACCACGAGCCTCACTGTTCACATGCATAGTACCCACAAATAGGCCTAACTGTGGTTTAAAACATCCTGACTTTGGAATATTCGCAGAAAGAGTCTGAGGACTTGGAAAGCCTTTCACGTGTCGGTCTAAAATAAGACGACGACAAGTCTGTCGTGATGACCTTTCGTAATTAGTAGCAGGTCTCAAGTTTGCCCATCAACTTGCTATTTCCTACGGAATTTTGAAAACATGTTGTAATAATATACATAGCAGCATAAATGAATAAGCTTTGAAGTCAGTATATTAATAGACAATTGTATGTTCAGAAGATGACAGCCTCTCAGCTGGTCCAGAAATTCTCCGCCTCCTGTACATCACGACGTCTCGTCACGATAACTACAAGAGCACGTCTCTGAACCTCACTTTACGTCACTAACACCACATTGTATTTCTTCAATGTGGGCTGAATATCATCCTACCATTTACCTCTGACCCTACCAATCGACCTCTTCCTTACACATTTTCTAACAAACGTAATATGTATTTCTCATTTCCAGTTGCATGCTTCTTGTCCTGCGAATTTCATCTTTCTCGATTTGAATTCCCCAACGTTATAGGGTGAAGTGTATAAATTAGATAGTTTCATCGTCTACCGCATGTCTCTTGTGGGCCGGGATACCTCAGTCGGTATAGCGACTCTCTACGGGTTGGACAGTCCGGGGATCGAATCCGGGAGGGAGGGCGAGATTTTCCGCACCCGTCGAGACCGGTCCTGAGACCCACCCAGCCTCCCATACGTGGGTACCGGGTATTTCCCGCGGGTAAACGGATCTCACAGAATGTTGGGTCCAGTAGCAGGTTCCATGAAATGCCGAGAATTTATTGATTAAGATGTAAATGTTGGATTCTCACGTAGGACTCCCCTTTTGGACCTTCGTGCCTGTTGTAGGGTGAACTTTATCTTTTACCTTTTCTTTATGTCTCCTAGGTTCAGCATTCTTGTAACCTTTCATGTGGCAGAATATCAAAAGACATTCATGGAATTAAATTTGATATCGCATTGTTGTTATGAAGATACGAGCCTTCTGGAATATGATACCGTGTAGAGTGGTAAATAATTGTCAGATTTTCGGAGAAGTTTGCTATCTCGCATTGAATTACCATGAAGACGAAGGAAACAAGCTCCTCCAAACGTTGGTAACTATTTTACAATCTACACGGTGTCATATGTCAGAAGCCTGGAATATTTAACTTCACAGGACCCTGCATTGGATCCTGTTGGCCTCAGCTAGAAAGACGCAATTGGAAGAAATTTATAAACTGTCTTGAAACAGACATACAGTAAAGGTAAATTTCGCCCTAGAACAGGACACGAAACCCCAGAGGGGGAGTAGAGGTGTAGCTCTACTCTTTCCTTAACCTCGGCGCTAGATGGTGGTAGGTGGTCAACGCCACGCCTTGGCCGCATTACCCCCAGGAAAGACCCGGTACCCATTGTACAGGAGGCTGGGTGGGCCCCAGGGCCGGTCTGGACAGGTGCAGAAAATCTCGCCCGCACCGGGATTCGATCCCCGGACCGTCCAGGCCGTAGCAAGTCGCTTTACCGACTGCGCTATCCCGGTCCACAGACTTACAGTAACTTCGAAAATACTTATACGTAATATTATCTAATTAAATTAAAAGTTAGACCGACTGTATTCTAAGAACATAGACAATCGTGCTGAGGGCTTGAACTTCAGGTTCTTCATTGTTTTACTAACAATGATCTGATCCTTCATCTAAGAACTGCGGAAGACTTTTACAAAATACACTGATAGAGGAAGCAAAGACTCCACCTGGTTTCATATGCAAATAAATAAAATAGGAATAAACTTCGCTGAAATATGCGGCACGGCTGGAAGTCCATATCTTGCAAAGTTTGAAGTGATTTATGGAGTGTGGATTTGCAGTGTTATGTGAGTTCCCATGCATGTTGGTGTGAGACTTCGGATTGTGCCCTCAATGGCGGACTGTCACGTAAATGTGCATGTTTTTATTGCAGAATGTTGGGTAGTGGCAACCAACAACGTGCCAACTTCTGAGGCACAATTGGAAAATAACTCATGAAGTTGCCGTTTTGAAGCGTCGTCGATATGCACTGTTTAATTTTTTGTTTTGCTACTTCGCCAAAATTTATGTTTAACATTCTAAGGATAATGATACCGGCCAAAACTCTTTCTGCCCTTTCTTTCTCTTCAGACTTTAGCACAGAGTCTAAAGCTTTAAAAAAAAAAAAAAAAAAAAAAAAAAGAAAAAAAAAAAAAAAAAGCAGAAAAAAATAAAAAAATAAAAAAAAATGCTTATTAACCCTAAAAAATAAAAAAAAAACAAAAAAAAAAAAAAAATGTTAATTATTATTATTATTATTATT
>Ga0123355_10021468_pt1 | contig 10334 bp, 10 predicted proteins | sample TergutEmb28metaG_3_FD_89872 | JGI IMG/M metagenome (GOLD analysis project Ga0123355, IMG submission 89872) | Embiratermes neotenicus P1 segment gut microbial communities from Petit-Saut dam, French Guiana - Emb289 P1 | ecosystem: Host-associated > Arthropoda: Insects > Digestive system > Gut ... | reverse complement strand
TTCACGCGCAATCTCTTCTATAATCTCTCTATTCCAATCCAGATGAGGCTTGCCGCCACTGCCGCCCGCAGTACCGATACATACCGGTATACCTTTTTCTACCCCGGCTTTAATCATATACTCTAAGTCACGTTTCACCGCACCTCTATCGGTGAATGAAACACCTGCCCCTAGATAATATGGACCCGGATCTGTAGAACCTGCATCGACAGCAATCAGATGAGGATTTCTCTTCATGCCCTCATCAAACGATGCCTCAGGAAATCCATACCCCAAAATCGCCGTAGTCGAAAGTATCCGAAATTCTCCATTCATCATCTTCTTTTCCTCGCTTTGGCTATTGCCATAATTCTCTGCATTTCGTTATATACGATCATATAGCCCTCATCAACACCCATACCCGGCTTTGCCAGAATTTGGTCGGGGGCAGTCGCCATGGCCAGATGTACACAGACCTGAGCTGAGCGGTCTGTTTCATTGCAAGTTCCACCCTGATATGCACCGATCCCTTTTTCCTTGCAGTACAACACGGCTTCAACGATATTGCCGATGCCACCCAAGTCGGGTGTTTTGATCTGAACCATATGCCCTGCTTTATTATCGGCAAAATATTTTATATCATCTAATGTGTTGCACCATTCATCGGCAACAATTTCCACACGAAGTCCGCGCTCATCAACGATCCGCGTCAAATCACGCAGGGCTTTCATTTGACCTTCTCTATCTTCAACATCCATCGGCCCTTCTATTCTGATCGCAAAGGGATACGCCGCCTTTTCCAAACGCGCAAGATAGTCTGCCATAGCCGCATTGTCCGTGCCAAAAACCATACCAATTGTACCGTACACATCCAAATGAAGCACCGGATTGTAGTCTGCATCAGCCCGCAATGCGATAATGCGGTCACGCAGCCATGAGATGTACTCTTCCAGCAACTCTCCTTGCGCACCCAATTTGGTTTCCACATGATTGATCAAGCCATGCGGCAACACCTGTGCGCCCTTAATAATCATCTTGTCGGAATTTTCATATCGATTATCACCCGATTGCGTGAAGATGGGGATCATTTGATCACTGAGCTTTGTATTGTATTCTTCAGCAATGACCTCACACATCATTTGATGCTTTGACTTGGCCACGGCATCTAAAAGAGCCTGACTGACCCCATATCTGATGGCGGTATGCAGACGCTGACCATCCACTTCAAATGCCTCAATCTCCTCGGCCATCTCGCGAAAAGTAGTGATTTCACGTCCGGCCAATATGGGCTTTAAGTGCTGTTCAATAAATGGAATAAAATGCTCCGCAAGGAACAGCGGATCACGTCCACCGCAACCCGAATACTGCACAGCGGCACAATCTCCCCATGCGATTTGTCCATCTTCAAGCATGAGCATCACGGATATGGCCTCTCCTGCTTGCCGCACCGATGTAAAGCCCTCCGTTACCGGTGTACCTCTGTAGGCCGAACCATCCTGCTGTGCACCGCCCTTGATCGCTCTTTGGTCGTCAAAGAAAAATCCGGTGCGCCCCGGTGCGCAAATGACATCAACGATTTTCATATATTCACTCCTAAACTATGGTCTGCCAACTAACCTGCCCTTACTGATTGCATAGACATCATCGATAACCATCTGGAAAGATGCTATGCGTTTTTCGCTCTGCGCACGCTCTTCTATCTTAGACTTATGGAAATCAAGCAAGTCGCCGCTAAAGGGCAAAGCGCCCGGTGCAAATATCCGAACCGCACCATCATTATCTCTTGCCGGAAGCATCTTTCCGGCATTATATCTGCTCGGAGCAAAAGGAACATCTATGACACCACTTTGGATTGCCCGCACAGCGCCTACAGCAATGTCTCCTTCACCCATTTCAAAGCATTTTTCCATAATGCAGTGTGTTTCGGCGGAAATTATGCGCTTTTCTTCATCTACATTCGGACTCATGAGCTTCTGATCAGAGAGCATGGAAATAATCTGCTTTGTACATCTGAGTCCCTGTGCATTGGCCTCCTTGGTCGGAATGCCCATCGCCTCATGGGGTGTTTTTACGATGATTTTAGTCGCTCCGGCGAGCGCACCGGCGGCGCTGCCCCACGAAATCACCCCAAAGGCCTTCGCCTCATCCTGTGGGAATCCTCCCATCCACTGGTGCAGCACAGTGGTTACCAGTACATCACCATACCCATATTTATTTAAATATTCCTCCGTTAGCTCCTGCAATGTACGAATCGCAGCGACATCTTGTATCAGATTTCCGCATTGACCGTATCCGACGGTAATATTTTTGACACCTTGTTCTGCAGCCAGAAGACTTTCGATAATCGCTACAGCATGCGAGATGCAAGGTGGAACCAATGTGCCTGTGAGCGGCCCGAATGGTTCTCGGTTGATGCTGATACCCATTTCCTCATACAATCCTGTAAGTCTGTCCACATACTGCCAATCAGAAATCGTGGTTTCAAGGGAAACATTCTTTGCATAGGGAATATTGTATGATATGCCGCCGCCCTCGTAGCTCGTAAATCCGCCTGCATAGGATATCTCTGTGAGCAGTCTGGCATCAGGCGTCCCATGTCTGACTTGAATCGGGGTGTTGAGCGTATCCACCAGCAAGCGGCAACTGTCCACACCATGGTTGACTGCCGGAAATCCATTTAACATGGACTTGCCCAGTTTGGAACTCTCTGCGATTCCGTCAGCCGCTTCTTTATAGCGGTTCTGACGTGTATAACTATCAATAGTGGTAGGCAGCAGATCTGCTTCACCATGATCTTGCAAATATGTCAGCAATTCTATATGCTCTTCGACCAATGCGACACCCGCACGAGGCTGTATCAGCGTCTGCTTTTGCTGCTTGGCGACTTTGAGCTTATTGGAAAATATTTTTTCTTTGGGCAGACGCTTATGAAACGCAACCGCATCATCTAAGTCTACTTGCGCCCCGGTAGGCCATTGCTTTAATACTTCATCGCGCGATTTCATAAAATCGGCTTCATTTATTTTTTTGTTGCGCAGCTCCATCATTTGACCATTCCTTTCACAATTCCAAGTTCGACCATTAACCCAAATCTTCTTTTAGAGCAGTTATGGTTACTTCGGGCGCAGTACCCGGCCCGAATACTCTGTCAAATCCCATATCTTTAAATCTTTTTTCAACATCGGCAAAAGGCTGCTTTCCAACGACAATATTTCCGCCGACATACAGCAGAATATCATCCAGCCCGCTTTCAACGCACTTGTCTCTCAAGCCGCGGCAATCCAGTTCACCATGACCGTAAAGAGATGAAACGATGATCGCTTCGGCATCTGTTTCAATCGCTGCGCCAATAAATTCTTCCTGAGAGACCATCACGCCCAAGTTGGTCACATCGAATCCGGCATCCGTAAATGCATGATACAGTATGACATTTCCGACGGCATGAACGTCCGCCCCGATCACTCCGAGTACGATTTTCTTCCTTTCCATTGCAGATTACCTCATCTTTGCTCAGATTGTTGTTTATTAAAGCTTAAATAATCTTCACGTCCATGGTCATAAAGATTATTGCCCAAACTATCTATAATCACAGTAAGCGGCATATCGCGCACAAATAACTTGCGCACCGCTTCAGCGCTCAGATCTTCATAAGCGATCACCTCGGAAGATTCAATACAGCGCGCAATGAGTGCTCCGGCACCGCCAATGGCACCCAGATACACAGCACCATGCGCTTTCATTGCCTCAACGACCTCGGCACTGCGCTTCCCTTTTCCGATCATACCCATAAGCCCCTTGGCAATCAGCGACGGCGCTGTGCTGTCCATGCGATAGCTGGTCGTCGGCCCGGCCGATCCGATTACTGTTCCGGGCTTTTCCGGTGTAGGGCCGACATAATAAATGATTGCGCCTTCCATCGGCAGAGGGAATCTTTCGCCATTTTTTGAAAGTTCCATAAGCCGCATATGCGCTGCATCTCTGGCTGTGTATATCTCACCGGTCAGCAGCACTTCATCACCGCAACGCAATGTGCGTGCGGTGTCACGATCAAGCGGCGTGGTGATGGTCTTTATCTTCGTCAATGTCTCTTTCATTACACATTACCTCTATAGCTTAAACGTCCCTGCTGACATGTCTGGCCACATGACAATTGAGGTTTACCGCAACCGGAAGCCCCGCAATATGCGTAGGCATCACTTCAACATGCACTGCAAGTGCGGTCGTCTTCCCGCCGAATCCCTGAGGCCCAATGCCCAGTGCATTGATGCGCTCCAGCAGACTTGCTTCTAAATCGGCATAAAATGGGTCTGGATTTGCATCATCCGCTGAGCGCATCAGCGCCTTTTTGGCCAGCAGTGCCGCCTTGTCAAATGTACCACCCAATCCCACGCCGACAAATATCGGCGGACAAGGGTTGGCACCCGCTTCTTCAACCGTGTGCAGCACAAAATCTATTACGCCATCCAATCCATCCGATGGCTTTAACATTGCCACTTTGCTCATATTCTCACTGCCAAATCCCTTGGGTGCAACCGTCAATTTAAATGCATCACCCGGTACGATATCATAATAGATCATCGCAGGTGTATTATCACCTGTATTCTTGCGGCACAGCGGGTCTGCAACCAAAGATGCCCGCAGGTAACCCTCCTTAGAGCCTCGGCGCACGCCCTCATTGATGGCCTCATTTATATCACCAACGACATGCACATCTTGCCCTATTGTGACGAAAACACAAGTCACACCGGTGTCCTGACAGATCGGCATTACTGCCCGCTCAGCAATCTCGAAGTTCTCCACAATACGGTCGAGTGTCGCCCGAGCACCGGGCCAAACTTCCGCATCACGGCTGCTCAAAATACAGCGCCGCACATCGTCCGGCAACACACAATTTGCCTCTATGCACATCTCAGAAACTGCATCAGCAATGCGATCTGATATTATCGTTCGCATTTTATCCCCCTTGAATTTTCCGATCATATTTAAACTTATACAACTGATGGTTCGAGCAAAAGCGCCCCGGTCTCATATCTTTCAACCGAAAAACGCTGAATATCAAGACTATCTTCCTGTCCGGTTAAGTGATTGGCCAGCAAAATTGCAGTCCTCGGTGCCACCATAAAACCATGCCCTGAAAATCCTGCAACAGAAATAAATCCCCTTGCGTCCGCCGCTTCATTGATGATCGGATTTCGATCCGGACTCATGTCGTATGATCCGCCCCATTGTCTTACGACTCTGAGGCTTCTAAATGCAGGTAAAGTCTGCGTGACCAGCCATGCATTGTGCTCTAAATACTGCCATGAAGAACGTATGTTGTGGCTCACAGGTTCAGTAGGATCTCCTATACCCATAATCACACTGCCATGCGGTGTTTGCTGGACATAGAAATGACGATGCAGAGACATCACCATCGGGTTCATTATATGCGCCACAGGTTCTGTAATCAAAATTTGATGGCGCTCCGGTGTAATCGGCAATTCATCACCGACAAGCGCTGCCATTTGCGCCGCATAACCGCCTGTGCAATTGATGACTACATTGGCTTTGACCGTACCTTTAGAGGTCTCAACAGCGCTGATCCGGCCATTTTCAACACCAAACCCTGTCACTGTGGTGTAGGTCTCAATATCCACACCCATCCGCTGTGCGCCTCGGGCATAGGCATATGTGCAGTGAAATGGATCGGCATGACCGTCTTTTGCGCAAAAACATGCGCCCAACATGCCCTCAGTGTTTATATGCGGCACAATTTCCTTGATTCCATCTAAATCCACCGCATAAGAATCGACACCGACCGAATGCTGGACTTGCAGGTTTTTCTGAAACTGCGCCCACTCTTTTTCTGTATATGCTACAAGTAAGTAACCACCCTGATTTAAGCCGCAGCTCCTATCATACCCGGTATATTCCTCTAAGTTTTCAAAAATATGTGTGCTCTCAACAGCCAAAGTCGCATTAAGCACCGAGCCCCATTGCTGTCTGATGCCCGCACCGCAACGTCCGGTAGCTCCGGAGGTCAAATATTCCCGCTCAATCACAAGCACATCTTTTCTGCCACGCTTGGCCAGTTCAAAGGCCACAGAACAACCGATGATTCCCCCACCAACTATAACCACATCATAGAAATTTTTCATTCTAATGACCAGTCCTTTCGTGTTTCATATGCATCCGCCAGAGCGCCGAGCGAAATAGGCTTCACCGGCGGACGAAATGTGGTCATCAACACATCTTCCATAGAGACCCCATAATGTTTGGCCAGTTCTGCGGCGATGAGCTGTCGGCAAGTGCGCCCCTGACAAGGTCCCATACCCGCTCTGGTCACACGCTTTATCTCGTCAAGCGTGTGATAACCATCGGCGATGCACTGTAATATATCTGCCTTGGTGACATCTTCACATCTGCAAATCATGATCTCATTATCTTTACTCGTCATACCACGCTGACTCCTCTCACATCCATTGCAAGCGCTTTAGGCACAACCAGAGAGATTGTGTAGGTCATATTCTTTTTTCCGCCCGAAGTGACTTTTTTGACTTCGAACTGACCCAGCGCATTGCCTTCGCGATCCAGTCCGGTCGCCAGCGTGCCAACAACCGGTAAAGGCACATATTCATAAGGCAGTCTCACAATAGCCATATCTTCACTGTATGTCTGATCCACAACCACTATTGCCAGACCGGGACATAAACTAATACACAGACCGCAACCATTACAAAGCGCACCATTGACAACCGGCACATCATTGATATCTCCGGGCATGGTGATCGCCCCTGCTTTGCAAGCTTTCACACAGGGGTTGCAAGGAATCTCTTGAAAGCATTCGGCAATGGCGATCGGCCCTTTTGCAAAACGCTCAGGTGTGGGCAAAATCGCTGCAATGTCATCAGCGGTTGCAATTCCATCACTGATCAAAGTCGACTTGATTTCGGCAAAAGACTTTGATTTTAGCGTATCATCCTCAGACTTGGGCTGTCCGCTTTTTAAGGCCATCTTTTCAAGCCCTTCACGAATATGAATGCCCATAGATCCGGCTCTGAGTTCGTCAAGCTCCTGTTTTGCATCGTCTATAAGTGTCTGTGCCGCTGCACCGCCATAGCTCAAGCTTACCGCAGCGCACAGCCCTGCCAGCCGCCCTTCAACCATAGCTGCAGAGGCCTCTTCTATACCGCTCACATCTCCTGCACAATAAATGCCGGGCACTGTACTTTCCAGACACTCATTCACGATCGGCACATGTCCTGAGAGCTCACGGATAAAGGCTACTTCGCAGCCCGCTTGCCATGCAAGTTCCGTCAATGGGGACAGTCCCACCGCCAGACATATCGTATCGCACGCTATTTTACGCTCTGTACCGGCAATCGGCTGCCAGCACTCATCTATTTGCGCAATGACCGCACCCTCAACCTGACCATCTCCATAAGCTTCAAGTATCGTATGTTTGATAAGTACGGGTATTCCCGCACGTTGTATTTTAGACGCATGTACCAGATACCCTCCGATTTTGGAAGACCCTTCAATAACAGCCTCAACTTCCACTCCGGCTTGCTTAAGCTGATAGGACACAATAAGTCCGATATTTCCCGCACCTACCATGAGTACGCGCTGCGCGGGCTTGACCCCATCGACATTCATCAGCGTCTGCACCGCTCCGGCTCCATAAATGCCCGGCAGGTCGTTGCCGGGAAATCCCAGAAACTTCTCTGCCGCACCGGTCGCGATGATGATACGTTCAGGTTTCACTTTAACGTGCTGCCCCGCATGTTCTATAGTGACTACACCGTCTTCATATATTGAAAGCACACAGCTGCTTGTCCATAGCTCAATGTTCGGCTCAGCCTGTGCATTTTCCAGAAGCATCTGTCCGATGTGTATACCTCTTTCACCTGCATGTTGCTTTTCCGAGCCAAAGAATTTATGCGTCTGTTTTACCAACTGACCGCCGGGCATTTCATCCCGCTCTGCAATGAGCACTTTTGCTCCGAGTGCAGATGCACTCAGCGCTGCACATAGCCCAGCCGGACCGCCGCCGATCACGAGGATTTCGACTGTTTTCATGTGCGGATCACGCCCTTTCCTTTCTGCTCTTCAACTCTGATTCCGGGCCTTACCTTCATGACGCACACGCGCATATTAGGCTCCCCATCAACGATCATAAAACAAGAGGAACAATTGCCGATCGCACAAAACAATCCGCGCGGGCGATGTAATTCCGGGCTTTCACCCAGCTTCCGCACACCCGCTGCATGTAATGCCGCAGCAATGGTCTCTGTTGGGTAGGCTTCTACTTCTTTGTCATTGTAAAAAAAAGTTATCTTTTCCCCTCGCTCAAAGTTTAATACAGGATGCGCTTCAATTCTCATCCGGGCAAGCCCCTTTCCATACTGGATAACTGATTAATATACGTCACATTAAACTGACACAACTACGTCGAGAATAACACTAATGGGTCAAAAAAACAATAGTTCAAATTAAAAATAACTTCATATACTTTTACTGTTGGTCAATTCGTTGGGGTATCTGAAAACATAGGTTGGTCATTGTCGTAAACTGGCGGGAATGTAGGTGCGTAGCAAAAATCGGATGGCTTCACAAATCCTTTTCTTTGAGTAGACAAAACAGGCAGGGGCGGTATTGTTCCGCTCCTGCCTGTTCTGCATTGGATTTAAGGTAACCTAAAAAGGAGATTCTTGTATCAATTCAAACAAACGCAATATGGTTACTATGCTCTGCTCCCTAGTGTATGCGTCCCCCGGAGAAAACATATTATTTCCTGTGCCGCCCATAATCTCCCTTGCTTGCATATGCCCAACGGCAAGAATTGCCCAATCTGATATATCTTGGTTGTCGTCAAAGCGTGGAAAAACATTATGCGCATGAAGCCCAAATAGACCCGCAAGCCGATCAAGCATTACCGCCGCCTGCTCGCGCGTAATCGGAGCATTAGGATCAAAGCGGTTATTGCCAACGCCGGAAACAATCCCCAAATAAGCGGCCTGCTCCACATGGGTATCGGTGGTGTCTGTGAAGCTGACTCGTCCTGTGATGGGTGTTCTGAAATGCTCGTATAGGGCAATGGCGATAGCTGCAAATTCTGCTCTGGTGGTGCTGCTTCCAAGTCCGAAACGAAAGGCATCAGGCAATAAACCCAACTCACCTGCTCTTTCTATCGATTCTTGCGCCCATGATGATGGTGTTCCTTGTGCGTTTTGCGCCCGTACAGGCAGGGCATCACCAATAAATTCGGCGGTCGCAACATCGAAAACAAAAGAATTCCCTTCCCCTGTGCTTATTTTGGTTGTGTGCTCATTGAGGAAAGGTCTTTCGATTTGCCATCCCACTGAAAAAAGTGGGCCGATACTTAAAGTGTGATCTGCACTTTCGTAATCTTCAATAAAATCGCGTCGCTGAACCACTCTGGTTCGCACACCGTATGAAAAAACTTCAAATGCAGACATACCGGGTGCTGGAAATATACGGATAAAATGCATCATGTCTGATGAAAAATAAAAACCGCTCTCATACGCAAATGAGGCCAAATCTTCAACCACGTAAAGACGCTGTCGCTCATGAGCATCGATTTCATAAACAGCGGCATAAGCAGTAGTTGAACCGGATTGATTGGGATCAAAGACAAAGACTCTGCTTCCATCTTCCGACAATATTTCAAAGGGTACGGACGGCATCCAACACGCCGAAACCGGGATTGTTGCCGATAAGATCAAAATCGCCATCAGACAGACCCACAAGATTATTTTTTTCATTTTTTTATCACCTCAATGTGTAAGACGCAAAGTTTTGAACTTTGTTCCATTTGAGCACCAACAAATCCATAAAGCAGGAGAGGGTATCGGTTTGAGCGCTGAGAATGAAGGTCAAGTCAAGTAAAAAGCACAAATTACAAAGCACAAATAAGGGGCGTTTCGAATTGAGCATGGAGTGTGTAAATCTTCACAGATTGTGCCCTCAAATGAGTAAACAAACGTGTAATGACAACCTCGCATTTTTTGTGATATGATTTAGCTGCCGGGAGTGAATCCGCCGGCAGCTTTATTGTGGCAATATGGTGCTAGAAAATGCAAATTAGCGTTGAAGTGTCTGGAAAATCATGCTATTATAGGAGGGTGGAAGTCAATATGACGAAACTAAAATACACGTTGAAAACCGATACGCTTTTCAAGTTGTTATTTACCAAATACCCAGATTTATTAAGACGTCTGGTTGCAGAGCTACTGAGTCTGCAATATGAGGAAATAAAAGAATTTAACATCACCAATCCTGAAATACTCCCGGAAACCCTCGGCAATAAATTTTGCAGACTTGATATAAACATGATCGTAAACGGACAAAAAGTT
>Ga0123355_10021467_pt1 | contig 10334 bp, 11 predicted proteins | sample TergutEmb28metaG_3_FD_89872 | JGI IMG/M metagenome (GOLD analysis project Ga0123355, IMG submission 89872) | Embiratermes neotenicus P1 segment gut microbial communities from Petit-Saut dam, French Guiana - Emb289 P1 | ecosystem: Host-associated > Arthropoda: Insects > Digestive system > Gut ... | reverse complement strand
GACCGCTGTGCTTTCGTGGCGGGATTCCTGTTCCTGTTACTCGGCGATCTCTCTGGTTTTCGCTGCGCTGTCTTTCATCCGCTGGGATATGTTGGCGGCGCGGTCAAAGGTTTTTACGTCTTTTACCACGTCACGGGTTTTTATTTTACTCAAATGTTTCCAACGCTCTCCTTTCTGCGTCCTTCCATTCCGCAGTTTCTTTCAAGTCCAAATATGTCTCAAATGGTAGCATAATATAGGCGGGGTAATCATCATCGTCATCTTCTGTAATATGAGTTTTCTTGTACCTGTCCGCTAGATCAAGTACCTTTTGGAAATTCCGCTTGGCTTCTTTGATAGAAATATAGTTCAGCATCCTGTTGTCATCCTCTCAAAAAAATTTGTTTTTTCTATGTAGCGGGGTAATCCCCGCTTTTTCTACATCCGCAATGCTTCTGTCGGCTTAGAAGTCATCAGCTTATACAGCTCAGTATTGGATGGAAACTGGTTTGTGAAAGGTACGAGTGACTGCCCGATCCGCACTAATCCCTCTCCGGCGCGGGCATTCGTGATATACGAGAGCTGCTCACTTGAAATGTTGAGTAACTCCGCCAGCTTCTGCCGATCTGTGGCGGCCTGATTGTGCATGACGATGAACTCGCTGTTAGACAGCATCGTACTTGCCAGAACAGAATCCAGCAAATACTCCACGTTCTGCGTGATTCCGGTTGGATAGGCATTGCGCTTTCGGAACCTACGCCATGCGGAGGAAAAGAAAGCCCCACTGTATTCATTCTCGAAAACGACATGGAACTCATCTACGAAAATGTGTGTCCGCTTGCCTCTTTTCCAGTTCTCCGTCACGCGGTTCAGCATGGCATCGGTGATGACAAGCAATCCCATCGTTTTAAGCTGTGCGCCCAAATCCATGATGTTGTAGCAGACGATACGATTGTTGGTATCCACGTTGGTCTTTTTGGCAAAGGCGTTCAGACTGCCATTGGTGAATAGCTCCATTTTGAGAGCAAGCTGATTTGCTTCGGGTTCCGCTTGCGCCAGTAACTGCTCCCGCAGTATCACAAGCGTAGGTCTCGCCCCGCCTGCTTGGTAGTTCTCGTATACCAAACGCACACAACGGTCAATGATAGATTTTTCCTCCGGCGTAAGCCCGCTCTTATCAAGCTGTTCAAAGAGCGAACAGACAAATTCGGACTTGTCTATCACAGGATCAGAACCCTCCCCGTAGCCCTCCACCATGTCCATCGCATTGATGTGATCGTCACTGCCAGCGGCAATGCGAATCACCTCGCCGCCCAAGGCTTTGGTCAGCGCGGAATACTCGTTTTCGGGATCGCAGACGAGTATATCGTCCTCTGGATACATCAGGGCAACGATAGCCATTTCCTGTTTGGCACCCATGCTTTTGCCGCTACCGGGAACACCCAGCCTAAAGGCATTCGGATTGAGCAAATTCTCTTTTCGGCATAGGATGAGATTGTTGGAGATAGCGTTTTGACCGAGATATAGACCGCCCTTGTCCATGACTTCTTGCACCTTAAATGGCATCAGTACCGCCAGCGATTCCGTGGTCAGAGTACGGATCGCGGAAATTTTGGTGTTGCCAAAGGGCAAGACGGTGTTTAGCCCATCCATCTGTTGGAACGTGAGCGGGGCAAGCTGGCATAGATGCTTTCTTGCAGTCGCCAGTAGCGAATCCGTGTCTGCATCCAGTTGTTCTTTCGTCTCCGCTGTATGAGCAAGGGTCATAGTGGCAAAAATCATGCGCTGGTCACGACTGGTTACATCGTTGAGAAACTCGCGGCTTTCTTTGCGCTGTTGCTCTAGATTGTATGGCACAACGGCTGAGAAGTTATTACTACTGTTCTGCCGCCGTTGCCACTGGGCAATGTTGGTTTCCACACCCAGTACCCGCTTCTCCACCTCCCGCACGGCTTCTTCCATCGTAACTGGGCGGATATCAATGGATAGGATCAGGTTCTGGTTGAGTTCTGTTAGATCAGAGATCATGGTGTCTTTGATGAAGCTGGCATACTCCTTGAGAAATAGTACCCGCCCAAACCTATCGCCCATCTTAAAGTGGCTCTTGCCAAACTCAAAGCTATCCGGGCAGATATAGTCTTTGAAGCTATGCCCCCGCCGCATGGAGGTTCGCATATCGAAATGGTAGGCACTTTCGTCATGGGGGCGGTAGAAATTATGAAGCGTTTTTAAGCGTTCTTCTGCATTCAAAGGAGCAGCCTTTGAACCAAGCGCAGCAAACCGCGCCGTCAAATCTGCCCCTACCCGCTGGAAGTAGGTAGCGGCTTCCTCAACATTTCGCTTGCACACGGAAATGGTGAGCATTTTATCGAGCACAATCGCCCCTGAATCAGTGGTCTTTTTCGCAAGCATATTATTGAGTTCGTTGCGGTACACGTCCTGCCTATCACCCTGCAAGCGGATGAGGACATTTTGCTCATACTCCACTTTTGATGCCCGCCTTGCGCGGATGGTAAGCTTCGCAGTTGCTCCGCTGTCTAGGGAATTTATAAGCTCGGCATAGTCAAGGAACATGCCCTCTTTGTCCTCACGGCTGGCAACGGCATAGTTTATATCCGTAAAGGAAAAGGATTTGCTATACTTGAGACCGCTCTTGGTACGCCCCAAAAGAAAAATCCCATCCTCGTAAATCGTTTGGATGGGAATTACATCTTGTACGCCGCGAGGTGCTACCCTGCGCTCCTGATTTTCCTTTTTCCAGTTTTTAAGTGTTTTTTGCAATTCTAACAGCCTCCCAATATAGATTTGTCTCGTGAAAGCGCAGTTGTTTGGGCAAAGTAAATTCAGACTTGACCCAAGTCAAGATGAACTGTTCTGCGGTCATACCGTGGTAGGTGACAAATCCCATCACAGAAAAGGGCGCACACGCTAAGATGCTGATCCACGATGCGGTTTCCGTACCTACGATGTTACGCAGAAAAAAGAAAGCAACACCCGCCACGATGATGGCTAGTGCCGCAAAGATACATTGCCGCAAGTTCAGCCCGAACCACATGGATTCAGTATAATTGCGGATTTCCTTATTTATTTTTACTTCCAATCAGGTTGTCCTCCAATCGTTTTTGGGCATAAAGAAACGCCACAGGTGCTTCCTGTGGCGTGTAAATTGACCAATTATTCTCCGTTTTCGGGTTTCAATTGTTCTCCGAATAGTACCTTTGCAAAATCCCGCTTACCATACAGCACTCTATCCACCAAGACCTTATTTTGCTCATATAGATAAAATGCAAGGTAGTTTCCACAAACCAGAAGTCTGTAATCTGTTTCAATGGGAAGAATTGCCGAGAGAGATACGCCAAGCTCCGGGAAGTCCGATAACTTGCCGATTCGCTTCGTGATTGTTGCAATCACCCGGTTCGCCGCAGTAGGGTTATCTAAATCAGTCGAGATATATTCCTTAATCTGATCTAAGTCCCGCGCCGCTTCTGTAGACAGGCGTACTTTAATCATGCGTAATACCAAGCCGCATTTCTACCTCTTCAAGCGAGAGGTACCCCTCTTCTAAACCGGACTTTCGTCCTTTTGCCAACTCGTTCATCAGCGTTATGGTCGCTTGCGTTCTTTCATACTCGACTAAATCCACGATGGCATAGCGACCACGCCCGTTCTTGGTAAGAAAGACAGGCGCACCAACGGTAATGTCTCTGAGCACCTCGGTGTAGTTTCGCAAATCAGATACAGGTTTAATGTTTGGCATAGTATCCAGCTCCTTTCTGCTGACATTAGTATAGCATGATTTCACTGTAAATACAACATCAAACTTTACAGCCCAAGCATCTCCCGCACAACTCGATCAGCCATTTTCACCATGCCGACCAGCACCAGCATATTAAACGCCAGTTCCCCAATATATGCCCACACCTGTGCAACGGCTGAAAGATCAGGGTCTACCGCAGGCGGGCTGGATGCAAACGCACTAAAGATGACCAAAGCCAGCACGATAACTGCGCCCTCTAAGCACACAGCGGCATAGGATTTGATGAAACTGCGCCCCATGCCGCTGGACGGTTCACCCGCGAACGATGCCAGCGGCACGGGGGCGATTGCAGTGTACATGTAGATTTTGAAAAATCTGCCATACACCGACATAATCATAATGATAGAAAGTACCGTTATAATCAGCCCACCGAGCAGGGTCACAATCCAAAGCGGGATGCTGTTTAAGAAATTTACGCTTTCAATACTTGTGACGATCTCATCGGGCAAGGTTGCCATATCTGCTCCCGCAAGCCCCGCCGCTGTGAGTATCTGTGCAATCAACCCCTGCACGATAGCGAATACCGCCATCATGAGTTCCAGCCCATATACTACCGCCGCCCTTGCAAGGGCAAAGCGGATGAACATTTTGACAGCGATTTCAGGACGTTTGAGTTCGGTAAATGTGCCGCAGGTCTTGACCACGCCGATCACAAAGAAGAGTACCAGCAATCCGAGACCGACACCCTGTACAGCGGCGTGGATGTTGAGAATCACTTGCCATATCCCGCCGCCCCGAAAATACTCGGGGCTTTGGGTTATCAGGTCGAACATGGCGGTCATACGCTCGTTCCATGTTTGGAGGGCGTTCTCTAGGTTTTGGATAATCCAATTCAAGCCACCGCCCCCTTGTAGTTAGTTGCCAAAATTTCTACCCTCCTGTAATCAGCGTTAAAATCTCCCGCGCAAAGGTAATCACTACGCCACCCGCTAGGGTCAGAAAGCCGTTTGCCCTTTGGCTGGGATCATGGGATTTGAACGATAGCCCAATCTGCACGATACCAAAGCCCAGCATGATAAGCCCGATGGCGCGGATGATGCCAAAGATGAAATTGGACAGATTGTTGACAACGGCAATGGGGTCATTGGTGGCGTAGGCGGTGGTTGTGGTCAAGCTAAGGGCTAAGACCACGGCGCACAGAAGCTCCTTGATTCTGTTTCGTTTTTTCATTCGCTTGCGTCTCCTTATCCTCAAATAATTTTTGTAGGTCTTGTTCGGAATACAGCACATAGCCCGTCTGTGGCACCTCTAGTTCAGGCAGGGTCTGGGGGTCAACATTCTTCACGAATTGGACGGTTCCCACAGAACCCGCAACTACGCCGTGGACAAACCGTTCGCCTTTGCCGTCCGGCGTAGCGGCTACATTGGGATGGCGCAGGATGTCGAGTTTCTTGTCTATCACCGGGCTTTCGCCACGGATGAACAGGAGCGCATAGTCGTTGTCCAGCTTCCGCACCTCTCCGGGAGTGAGTAACTCGCGCCCGGATTGCTGATAGTTCGTGGAGTAGTTTCCATTCCGTCCGCTGGACTTGCCGTAAGTGTTAGTATCCAGCGTTTCTTTGTCCAGTAGCTTCGTCACATACTCGTGGCTAGATTGTTCATTTCCGCCAAGATAGAGAAAGGTGTCGCAATTACCCGCGATGCTTTCCCACTGTTTCTCAAACAGGGCTTTGAGTTGAGCCATGTTCTGCAAGATAATGGATACAGAAACGCCCCTACTCCGCATGACTGCTAGGATTTTCTCAAAGTCATCGGGTAGGGACACATTCGCAAATTCGTCCATCACAAAGTGTACATGGATGGGCAGTGTGCCGCCGTGTTCGTGGTCGGCAGAGTAAAATAATTGCTGGAACAGTTGCGTATAGAGCAGACTGACAAGGAAGTTGAAGCTGGTATCATTATCCGGCGTAATGGCAAATAGTGCCGTCTTGCGTTCGCCCATTTTGTGGAGTTCCAGCTCGTCTGTCATCGTAAGCCCTGCCAAACTATCCAGATTGAACTTTTCCAAGCGTGATGCCAGCGTGATTTGGATGGATTTGAGGGTCTTGCCCGAACCGCTCTTGTAGTCCCTATAATATTTCAAAGCAATGTGGTCGGGATTCTTCGTCTCCAAACGGTCAAAGAGTTCATCCAACGGGGAACGGTTGCCGCCCATATCCTCATCGTCATCAGAATCGGGGATGTCACCAGCGCGGAGCATCTCCAACACCATAGCGAAATTTTGCTCGTCCTCCGGGGCTTCGTGCTTGAGATAGAATACCAGTGCCATCAAGAGCATGGATGCGGTGGTATCCCAAAAGGGGTCTTTACTGGCAGAACCTTTGGGCGTAGTGGCTTTGAATAGATTTGTTACCAGTCGCTGTACATCATTGTCATCCTTGAGATAGACGAACGGATTGTAACAATGGCTCTTGTGCATGTTGATTAGGTCTAGCACCCGCACCTCAAATCCGTTGGCTTCGAGCAAGGCACCCGTATCGCGGCACAATTCCCCTTTCGGGTCAAGAATCACCATGCTGGAGTTACAGGAAAGAATGTTGGGCTTACAGTAAAAGCGAGTTTTTCCCGCCCCTGATCCGCCCACCGCTAAGATGTTAAGGTTGCGGCGATGGCGATGCACGTCAAAGCCAATGCGGACATTGCAGGTCAGGAGTTTGTTCTCCGTCAGCCGCTTATCTGCATACTTGCGGTTGATTGCGGCGGGATCACCCCATTTGGCACTGCCGTGTTCTTCACGAGGGCGGGTATTGCGCCGTGTGGAGAAGTACACACCCAATCCCATCCCGTAGGCAAAAAGGAAAACGAGGATAGTCCGTAGACTATCCTCGCCCCATGACAACTGCCACGGCTGTTCCAGTGCCGCCGCCATGTTCTCCAGCATTTCGGGGAGTTCCCCTGAAAGAGCTGGGGCAACCAGTAAGGCCGCCCACACAATGGGGATGATTCCCAACACACAAAGAACCCAAGGCGGCTTGCGATTACCGCGTTGCGGCATCTTGCACCCTCGCACCACGACTAGGCGGCTCCAGCGTTTTCGCCATGTGCATGGAAATGTCCGCTGATACATCCCTGATTTGGGATAGTTCGCCCTTGATGTCGAGCGCATCCAGCCCTGCCAGCTTCGCGGGTGCATGGTCAAACTTGAAGTCCTGTGCGTCCACACCATGCTTTTTGCAGAGCATATATGCCGCGCACATAGAGGAAAAATGCGGGTCACTTTGCGTATCGGGGCCGGTGGTTAGAAAATAATATGCCGTTGCCTGTGCAATGCTCTTGAATGATTCGGAAAATTCTTTGCCACGGCAGACCAAAAGGCGATCCGTCTGTGCATCGTACATTGCGCCCATATTGCCGGATAGCTCGTCCACAAGATCAACTTTCACAGGCGCATGAGCTATGAGGGACTTTAATAGTTGCCGCTCCATTACTTGTGGCTTTGGTGGTGCTTGTTCCATCTTGCGTACATCAATCTGAGAGATGTCAAAGACCTTTTTAATGTTGTAGCTTATGCCCGTTTTTCCATCATCGCGCTCATACTCGCCGCTTGGCTCAATGATGGAGATGCCCGTTTCGCCCTTTCTGACAAAGCCGCCCTGTGCTTTCCAATGTTCAAAATCTCCCAACCGTGTAGCTTCTGGCTTTTGCGCCAGCACCAGCAGGGCGTTGGTTTCCGAATAGCGGTCAAATTGGGATTGCACATCCAAGTATTGCTTGAACCTCCCGCTATCTTCGGCAACGTCAAAGGCTGTTTGGTCGGCAAGATCATAGACCGCCTGCCGCTCGGCCTGTTTCTTTTCCGCGAACTCCTCTTTGGACAGGGGCATGGCATCGGTTTGGGTTTCGGCTAAAATGTTGTCTAAATCATTCATCGCATTTTTCCTTTCTTCGCTTTCGTTTTACGTCCTCTTGCGGGGGGCGTGTGGGTCTTGATGTGGTCTCGGTCTGTTTTTCGCTCATCTCTCGCGGGAACCTCTGGTTTTTTCATCTTTCGAGATTTCTCAATATCTCGTAACTCTCCACGCACAGATGCGCGTTCATTAAATGTCCCCTCGGTGGAGTCTCGTCTGGTCTCTGAGAAAGGCGCGGACGGATGGGGGTGTTCCATCGTTGCCATATCGGGGTTTGGGCGGGTCTGCTTCTTTCCCTCTTTTTCACCCAGCAGATCGCTTACCAACTCATCGGCGGTGTCGCGGTTTGGAGCTTCGGGTTCTGGCGCTGTTCGCGCGGCACGATCCCGCTCATGCTCTACGGTTGCCTTGGATAATGTGGAGAAGTTATATCTCTCGGCAATCCGGCGAATCTTGGGCGCATCATCTGCCTTTACCATGATGTCGCACAAGTTGTCTGGGCAATCCTTTGGGTTCTTCACCACGCAATAGAGGATGCCGTACTTCTTTGCGCCGTCCACAAATTTCTTCAAATCTTCTTCCTTGACTGAAAAAATCTCTGTGGGCTTATCGCATTGGAGCATGGACTTTAGGCGCGTCTCGCCGCATTTGCTGGCCTGTTTCCTCCGTTTGCGGTCTGGGTTTTTGAATGCCGCCACAAGAAAAGTGGCAAGTTCCTTTGTAGCAGCACCCGTGAGCCTAAGCACGATCTCCGCGCCGTTGAGGGTCACTCTGATCAGTTGTTCTGTTGCATCCCCTCCGTTTGTCATGGGCGTGTTCCTCCTGTTCTGTTCGGATTTTTTGAATCATTGTTTTAGAGCGTGTTTCGATGTCATCGCAAAGCCGAATCTCACGCCGGAGTTCTTTCCGTTCCTCTGGCGTTTTGGTCTCGGAAATCTGCAAGCGCAAGGTCTCTTTGTGCGCCGCCAAATCTTCTAAAGTGTCGATTTTATGTCGTGCTAGAAGCTGTGCGCCAGCGGAAATGCGCTGAACAAAGCGGATGTCCTCCCGATAAAGGAAGTACACCCGCTTGGGGTTCTGCTTGCGCTCCCGCTTTCGTGGCAGGACGCCCATCTTGTACAGGTAAGAGAAATATAGAGCACGAAGCCCTGTACATTTTCGGCGACGGGTGATGGCACCCATCGTCCGCATCTGTCGCGGCGGTTTTGCGGCGGGGATGATGATTCGCTGGGGACAGGTGTTTTCCAAAATCCGCTCCCGTAGACGTTCCGGCGAATAATCCTCACCAAAGTTGCGCTGTAGCTTCAGTCCACGATCTTTGCCCTCCGGCTTGATGGTGATGTCCTGTCCAAACTTGATCGCATAACCACGGCGGTGGAGGTTGTCCCATAATTGTCGCTCAGAAATGGATTCCGATATGGCGGCATCCACATCTGCACGAACCGTGCCACGATAGGTCGGCTCTCCCTTGCGTTCGGCGTTCCATTCGGCGTAGTGCTTCGACCTGCCGGGTTCGGGATCATCAATGACGGAGAGATCGTAAGCACGGCATAGGGTATCGGATGCTTTTTGCATGGCGCGGTAGTCACTATTGGAACGGTAGTAGCGATTGCCGTCAACAAAAGAAACTGTGTTGACAACAAAGTGGTTGTGCAGACTATCTTGATCTAAGTGCGTTGTCACCAGCACCTCAAATCTATTGCCCCATAACTTCTGCGCCAACTTGACACCGACTTCATGGGCGATCTCTGGTGTGGTTTCACCGGGGGAAAAGGATTGGATGCCGTGATAGGCGACCACACCATTCTCCTTGCCATATTTCCGCTTGGTTGCAAGCATCACATCTCGCGCTGTGGTGGTGCGGCAGTTTATGCCGGAAACATAGTGGCGTAGCGGCGTACTTGCTTTTTCCTCTTTCGTGGCGTATTCGATTACATCTGAAAGCCCCTGCGTCTCACTGACCGTCATGCCCATCTTTTCAAAGTAGGCGGGATTTTCTGTTTTTTCGGGATTCTCTACATAGATGACCAGTTTCCCCAGCCAACCTTTGACTGCCCATATTGAGGTATATGCCATTACTCTATTTTCCGGGGGAGCATAACGGCGTTTGTGATCTCTATAATAGCTCTATCCAAAGCCGCCATATTTTCCTCGTACCGCTGAACGTCTATGACGTTCAGAACGTGCGCCTTTTGTGCCACTTGATTTAAGTTGTTGCCGATGCCGTTTATGGTTCGCATCATGCTGAAATAATCAGGCGGTGGCTGATCCGTTGGTACAAGATTTTTGATTAGAAATCGTAGATATGATGAGCGTGTTAGTCCGCTTTTTTTAACGCGCTCATCCAAGGATTCGCACTCTTTTTCATTCAGCCAAAAGCGGACAGATATATTTCTCGTTCGCAAAAATTCACCCTTCCTATAATAGGGGTATTAGGGGTTCCCCCTAACAAGTTGTGTTTGTGGAGGCACAAACACGTTGCTTGCTGGTATATCGAGCGTTCTGATGGTCGAGTTCCTCAAAGGTCACTCGCTGACAAGAGTCAATAGAAAAAGGTGCCTACTTTTCTGATATGCTCCCCTAGAAGTAGACAGTGGAAATAAAAAACACTGTTTACGGAAAGGGGAGTATTTTCATGCCACATACGGGACGCTTATCGCCAGGAGAAAAGGTAAAAGCTGTTGAGGACT
>Ga0123355_10021466_pt1 | contig 10334 bp, 6 predicted proteins | sample TergutEmb28metaG_3_FD_89872 | JGI IMG/M metagenome (GOLD analysis project Ga0123355, IMG submission 89872) | Embiratermes neotenicus P1 segment gut microbial communities from Petit-Saut dam, French Guiana - Emb289 P1 | ecosystem: Host-associated > Arthropoda: Insects > Digestive system > Gut ... | reverse complement strand
TGTGTCAAAAATTATGGTCTTCAATTCTTTCTTCATATTCCCACTGCTTCCCGTGGTAGACACTATCACGTTTAGAGCGTTCTCTACACCCTCCTTCACATCGTCCGCCATCTTGGCGTCCATATGTATGTATGTATGTATGTATGTGTGTATGTATGTATGTATGTATGTATGTGTATGTATGTATGTATGTATGTGTATGTTTGTATGTATGTGTGTATGTATGTATGTGTATTATGTATGTATGTATGTATGTGTATGTATGTATGTGTGTATGTATGTTTGTATTTGTTTGCAATTTATGTCACGATGCACGGTCTGTCAATAACTCGGATCATGAGGCGCCGAATGGCAGAATACTTACTAACTGACTGGGAACTATAGTATGTCGCAGAAAGCGACCTTGATGCCTTATGAGGATTTGCTTTTAATGACTGAGGAGAACCACAGATATCGTCCGTCAGGACTGTCGGTCTCCCAGACTATATTCGCACTCACCCGCAGAACCCAGAGTCCGTACGCCTTGCATCCCGCCATGAGCTTGACGTTAGTAACAACAAGACTCTTTTTACTTCTTAATTTTCCAAAATTTAAATCAGTAACCTATTATGTTACACCAAAGATAAAATGTATAATTGACATCGGTATTTAAACACTCTTGATCTTTAGTAGAATTATAAATGAAATGTCAGTGCTTATGTTAATAAACTACTCAGGTACACAGCAACGAAACAGCTAAACCAGCGCATAATTATCCAATAGACGTGGAATATGATTTGTTCAGTTTGACACTGTGAGTCGCCGTGTGCTTCGAAGGAAGAGCATCGTGATGTTTTGACTTCCTTCGATAATGTTTTTCGTAAGTTGTTCACTCCTTAAATTGGGAAGTCGTAGTATAATATTGTGTCGACAGAATAATAAAATCTCTCTCTTCTGGCAGCAAGGAATAGTCTGTCAGTGGCCTCACGACTCCAGAATTACCACCCTGTGTTTGAAAGTATAAAAAAATAGACCAAAGACAAATTACTTTAAAGTTGGAAAATGGTTAAGTTGGCTATCGGAATACAAATCGCTTCCAGGGCTATACTGCACGGTTAGCCACAGAAAAGCAGAGAACTTACTACTGTGTGCGTCGCAAACAGAGGAACCATTTTGAAAGTTCTGTTTTATACAGATGTATCAGTAGATGGTTGCTAACAGTTGACTGGATTGGCTGCCGTTATAAAGAAATGTTGCGTTGTTTAGCAAACATTAGCCCCTCGTTCATCTGGACTATGCGGGAAAGAAGAGCGGTAGTCCGTACCACCGAGAGAAATTTCATGGTATATATAATACACAATATAGGGCTAAAGTATAATTCCTTATAGCTAAAAAACTGTACCTGACAGTATGTAATAATTCAGTTCAATTCCTCATTTATGAACATGCTAGTTTAAGAGCACAGGGCCTCTTGTAAAATCAAATAATTAAAAGAAATAAGTAATAAATAATAACAATACACTGTAACAATTTCACTGGGTAATACTGGGCTATATGGGACCCGACACTGCCTGAATCACCCGGATATCGGGGACCCGGATTGCCGAGGAACGACTGTACTTATGTGTCAGTGGGAAAACAAGTTGAAGAAAATGAAAATAATAGAAGAGCTAGATAATTTGATGCAAATAATATTTCATAGAAATCAGTAATATAAAGACCGTGGATGTGGCTGTACAACATAACAACGTGGTACGCTGTACACATGTATGAAGAATGAACTCAACACAGGTATTTCCCCTACACCCTGAGACCTTCCTATGATGGTACTATAATTCACTTCGCTTAAACTGTATGTTCTTATTTTTTTTTATTAATATATTATGGAAATAATGAGAATTAAATTAGCGACTTGATATCTATAAATCTAAAGCTGCTGAGGTAGATGACAGTGATAGTTCATACATACTGGGAATTTGAGAACTGTTGATATTTTATTCATTTATTCCTTTTATACGAAATTTTAACGCGTTTCAAGTAAACTGCTGAAGCACAACCTACTTGGGAGGCTTCAAAATCAGTCATATCCACCTCTAATGGAACCAGCAATTTCACAAGAGGCCGGCACTGAACGTCGTGCTGTGTTGAATGAAACCAGTCGACACATTCATTATCTCTTTCTTTTAGGATCCATTTTATTATCATACTCCAAAAAAATTTTCATTTAGGAGTTTTCTTAAAGATGTCTATGAAAAATTCATTCCTGTGATATATACAACAGGTTCAAATCTTGAATCTAATTACGTGATTCTCCCCTGACTTATTCTATTTCCTCTCATATACGTGCTACAAATCATTTTAATCATCTGCAGTAACGATAAACCTATTTAAAAATCACAGCGAGATGCTGTGTAATCTTATCTACTTACAGCTTTGTTAAATTAAATTCTTCTCTTGAAGATTGAGACTTTATGGTCCGCTAAAAGGCCGGTAACTATTTCCCAGCCGACATCCCACAAGGTTGAAATTTTCAGTTGCTTCGTTTCTGATTTATGTATCGTGATCCTTTTGTATTCAGTCATTCTCCACTTGAACAATATCACTCAGGCCTTAACACATTATTTTGAAATTTTGCCCGGGACACCGATTTTGATGGCAGAGGTTTACACAGTATCCTGTAGAGGGGCTACACAAATGCTGGTATATACTTGGAAAAGACACGCCCCACTTTTTCCCATTCAAAATTCACGTAACGCAATCGCCCCATTCCTTCCAACTTTTAGTAATGTCTGAATTTGTCTTCACGTTTCTATATATCTACAATCCGCGCTGCCATTCTTATAGCATGAACTCTAAAACATAAGGCTTACGTCTGCTTTATTTACAAATATTCTCCCTGGAACAGCGTTGAGGGAGAAGCGTCAAGCCTCCTTATTCAACGTGCGACTGTATCTTGTTCGTCTTTTGACAGAATCGTGGGCACAGACAAACTGCACCATTAATATTTTCCTTGGAGTCTGCTACATCCACTGTCTTCGCAAATGTGAGCAATAAACATGGGTTCTATGAATATTCATGTTGAGCCAGCACTGACCGCTCCAGGGACCAGTTACGCGACATCAAGAGCGAAGATAATTTACCCTAAATGTTTACCACGATTCACTTTTTATCATGTTTATTGATGAGGAGCAGATTAACCGAGCCGCTTGGGCTTAGTAACTAAGTAACGGAATTTGGCTGATGCAGTATCAACAGTGCAGTAAGCTGCTTCTCATGTTTACCTTTCAGTTCAGTTTTATCCTGCTTCTCTCCCTGTTCCTTCAGCTAGCTTGTAATTTAGTACTTTCAAGATGCAATAAAGTTTTCACATTTACGTATCCAATATAGGAGAATATTATTTATGCAGCTGACACACCATCTTGAAATAAACTAACCCTGTATTCTATTCTCTTTTTTTGCCTCCTTATTCACGAGGTTTCTAGATCACACACAACGCCGCCTCACAGTCGGTAGGACTCCTCTGGACGAGTGGTCATCTTGTCGCAGAGACCTCTACCTGACAACACACACCACACCTACAACAGACAAACGTCCATGCCACCGGTGGGATTCGAACCCACGATCTGAGCAGGCGAGCGCGCGGCCACTAGGACCGATTAACTCTGTATTAGTAAACATTAATTCACGTAGACCTGCAAGCACTTCGATAAATAATATGCATGACAGTACTTAGAAATAATTTTGCTCTTGTAAAAGGACAAAACACTTTTATTTTTAGTTTCCACAGCAACTAAAATATATATAGTGGCTTTGTGATGTTTTGCATCTGGGAGTTTACTTTGCTGTTGCTAACATTGCGAAAGAATCTCCTACTTCTGTCTGTAGAGATGGAGGGACGGTAGAATCAGGTTCCGTCTGATATCGGTAACTAGCCCAAAGAGTGCCAAGTTGCAGAACCCGAGATGCTAGTCTTAAAAATTAGTTTTTTTTTGTACACCACGAAGATGTAAGGGGAGTACAGTTATTAGTACGTACAGTCTTAACCTTGCAGCTGCAGAGACATGTGTGGTAAATTTTTTCTATAGGCAATTTTTCCCACCGCATGGAGCTCCAGATATTTATTTGGAGGCTGTGAAGGGCGCATAGCCGGTGTCAGCTGTGAGGTGAAGAAACAGTTCTTCTTGTTTATGCCGAGAATCGAGTCTGTGTCTTTCAGTAAAAAGTCTGTTCACTGTGCTACTTGAGCTACCCGTAAGCCAATTTTAATCTTCTACGATATTTAATTAATTTTCCTGTTGAACGCTTTGAATTATACTTTGAGCCGTTAGGAAATTTATTCTCGTTGTTTTAGCGGGCGGTATAGTATTGCGATTTATTGAAAATTAGAGAGGAATAGGATGTGTTAGTCACTTGAAACATGGGAGATTATTGTAAAGGGACGAAGCAGACAAAGTCCTGCCCTTTTCGAGCGTTCGAGCCTTTGTAGCACAGTGCTTAGTGCAAATTTTTCAGCGTCGCTGAACTGTCGATGATGTAACACATCTGGCAATAGTGGTTATTCAACGAAACCCTTTCATTGCAAAATTCTGCAGCATTTAAAGAATTATGCATCAACTGTCTGCGATCTTTTGGAACGTAAGGTTTACTAACTGAGGTGTAAGGAACACCTTTACTGCAATCAATGCTATCTAGATAACTATTAAATCCTGATGACAATATTGTAATACACGCCTCATGCTTTGTAAGGTTCTTCGTTTGGAAGTAAAATGCAGTCGATTCAAATAATGACGGACGTAGAAAACAGTAGCCCTGATTATTGTTGATAAAATAAAAAAAGTCCTTTTCAACTCTTTGACAGCTTGTACTGTTTTTATGACATCAGCGCGTAGATATTAGCGAAATGGAAGATATATTTTTGATAAGTATACACAATTTTGGCCCAGGAATCCTAATGGAAAAATTATGACGACGAAGGTATAGGTAGACAGGAGGGTAAGTTGAAAAGTAATCTTGAAGAACACTTTATTATCCAACTAATGTACAATATAAAATATGTAGATGCAATTAAAAGTATAAAATATTTAAAAGTTCTCCAACATGTTTCGGGTCACAGTAGATCCATCATCGGGTAGCTTTGTACAGTGCTTGGCTATAAATTACAAGAATGATTCTGTCGTGTCCGTTGACATGAACAAGGTCGGTGTTATGGCAGCATATTCTGACTGTAATTAGATAAAACAAGGACGGTCTGTTTTAGAGACAAATTAACAGCCAAAACAACATGAAATGGAAAAACAGATATAGTAAAGTATAACACAGGACTTACCCTGTTATGCGTGTGTGTAGTTCACTGTATATGAAAGCACTGCCTTACGGAATGCTAGGTAGGTCACGTGGTATGTGGGCTAGGTCGAAGAGCGGATTAGTGTCAGTAACCTGCTGTTCGGAGATCAATATATTTTGTTTGTGATGTATGTGCATGAAGAGGGCTTCCCAGCAATTCATTTTCGTGCCTTTTCTACATGGTTTTAATAGTTTCAATGTTTCTTCCGCTGAGTCGAATTCGTGCCTATTGTCCAAAATGTGCATGGCGTATGCTGATGTGGGGTTATTGTTTCTTATATAACGAAGGCGTTCCTTATATTTTATTCATATTGACCTACCTGACTGTCCAATATAAGTCTTATTGCACAATATAAGTCTTATTGCACGTATTACATTTGAGCTGATATATTCCACTTTGTTTGGTATTGTTAGGCTTTTGTGAAAGTTGTTGTAGACTGGTGTTGGTAGGGCGGAAGGCTATCTTCAAGTTAGTTCGTTTGAATAGATTGTTGTTCTTATTCGCATAAGGGCTGTAGTACGTAATGGTATCCTATTTTTTGCTTTGTTGTTGGGTGGCCTGTTTATGTTTTGTTCGATCTATTTTAGTTGTTAGTTTATTTTATTTCTCAGTCTGTGGATTATATGTTCGGGGACACCATTGTTTTGGGCCATTATAATTATCTTGTTCCATTCCTGTTTTTTTTCGCTTGTTCTCTGATGGACATTATAGTCATTCTGTTGATGATACAAAAGATGAAGGCTGCTAGTTTTTGATGGAATGGATGTTTGGAGGTAAAATATATTGTAATATCTATGTATGTAGGCTTTCTATAGATGTTTAGCTCCATGCTATTGGCAGTTCTATTGACAAAGAGATCAAGGTAATTTATGGTGAGAGAATTTAAACTCTAAGTGTTTGTCAATGTTATTGATCATGCTGTGAATTTTATCTGCATTTGTTTTGTTTTGATCAAAAATAATCAGTAAGTCGTTCACATTTCTCTCGTCGTACGTAATTTCTTTGTTCTCCAAATAAGGTTTTACAAATATTCCCTCCAAATATTGCAAGTATAGTTCTGCTAGTGTGCTATATATGGATGAACCCATAGCAATGCCGTTATTAGGCTGGTAGAACTGGTTATTGTATTGGAAATAGTTTTGTTTTAAGATTGTCTTCAGTAGGTACAGAACTTGCTCTATGATTACAGGATCATGGTTACTTGCATTATGGAAAATGACAAGAACAAAAATTTAAAAAGTACAAACCCTTAAGAACATTCTCAGAAGAGCAGGTTTGTTTCCAAAATACAGGCAGTTGCATGAATTGACTAGTGTGGATTTTGAAATGATTCGTACACTTCAAACGAGGAGATATTTGCCTATTCGCCTGTATGAATCTTATAATATACGTAAGGAAACTTTTGTTCTGGACAATTTGGACATAACCATCCCAGTGTACATTGAACTATATAGCGCCTAAGCTCAAAGACAATTTTGAAAAACAGTAGAAATATTTAATAAAATTAGCCTACGATACGAAGCTTCAACATTTGAAATTATTTGAGAGGAACTGATTCCAATATCACGCGCTTGAATCATTTTATACTAACTTCCAACTGAATGAAGAAGCAATTTTGTCTGTTTCTTAATAACAGTTAAACTGAGCGACGAAAGTAAATGTTTTCAACAGTGACACACCATGATTTTCTCGCCTTTTATTAAGATATGCAGAAACATATTACCCTTCAAAATTATTGAAGGAGTTGTGAATGCTGTTGTACAGTTTGTAGTCTGCTTATTAAAATAAACGAGCTGCTTGTACCAGAAATGTTCTTGAAATCTTAACAGTCAATCAACTGTACGCAAATTCGAATGTCTCTTACTGTGTTCAGAACGATTCGACGCAAATTGTCAACCTGAGTTTTGACTTGCTCAGTGGTTAGGCTACTCCACAAACAGTGTTGTAACCACAACGCTCAGATATCAGCACAGGTCTTACTGAACTGCCTCTAAGAGAGAAGAAATTTTACTTGTGAAATATGTATGCTGTGAACGAGGGAGCAATCATTGCCGGATTTGCAATTATGGAAGATAAGTGTAACGAATCCGAGAGAGGCTGCAGTAATCCAGAGTATGTAATGCATCAGGGTCCCTGGAGGGCAACTGGGAAGCGTCAGAATGACAAATCCCAGAGCTGAGTGCCATTTATTCCGTGAATACTCACCAAGATTCAGAATGAATATCTGAATTACGGGCCCCTTGGTGATAATGTTAAAATTTCGTGCGGCTTGCCCACTTAATAGAACGATTGCCCTTTCTCTCAGAGAGAAATGTACATGAAGGGCATCAAACTGCACTTAAATTGAGGTTACGTTTCGTGCATTAGCAACAGCGTGATTGCATTATAACTAGTAGGGTACATATGCATGTAGGCATGTTAGTTTCTAACGCACATGTCTATCTGTTCCCTCGAATTTCCCACAGAACTAAACATCATGTAAAAAGGATTGAGTACAGAGAAAGTAATGAGGGTGTTTGAAAACGGTTCCTCAGATGGATTTTAATCTAAAAGAGAATAATAATAATTAATAATAATTTTATGATGATGATGATGACGAGGATAATGATACTTATGATTATTTCTTATAAATGCGAAAGTATAAAAATATTGGATTCCAAAGTCGTGAGGCGTGTGGCAGGAAAATACAAGGCCAATGTTTAAGAATGTACTGTCAATTTGCGGACATGATTCAACTTACTGAAAATAGGATCGAATGACACAACTTTATGATAACTCTGAGAATTTTCCTGACGAGCTATAAGAGTGCAGACTGTTCAGTCAGTGTCATATAGTATTGAATTGCTTAGTTCAGGAATATTTTGCATGTTAACGGAACATGGAGCAGGAGAAGTGTGGTGAACATGTAACGAGCAGGAGACGTGCATAGGTTTTGCTTGCGAACGCAAACTGGTGAAGGTAAAATAAGAGAACGTTATTCTGGAATAAGTATTCAAAACGTTTTGCGAATGCGGACTGACTGTGGAGAGCGTGCAGCTGCACACTGCCATAGCGACAGAGAATGTGCTAACAATCTACTCAATGTCTGCCATTAAGCTCAAATCTAAAATTGTACATTATGCTGAAAAGGTCCCAGTGGAAAATCAATAAGTAAGGGATATAAAAGGCTTCTCTTAAGACCGGAAATCTTTATTTTGAGCTTTGAAAATGAAGTTCGCAATGTAAAAAATTCATGGAAAAGCAGTATAGGGTATTGCTGTACAGCTATGGACCTACCTGTTTTTTTTCAGTTTCTTGGAAACAGAAAACTGTCTTTTAAACAGATGCACGATGAATGTATAAATCTAAGAAAACGAATTTTGAAAGCGTGTCTTTGTTGAGACAGAATATGAGTACCGGTATCCACCCCTGTTTGAAAAATACTTATGGATATAAATATATTATTCGAGGTATGTGGTGACACCTCCATGTGCGCCCTCTCTCTCGGACATTCTGGGCCTTTCCCCCTCCCCCCTCAAATCGGATCAAAATGTTCTGTACGTCCTCGGCTAAGCTCTAGATGAAGTGCAACGACCAGCAGCAGAAAGTGTTTCAAAGTGGATCACGTTGACGAAGTTTCTCTACCGGACGTGTGGTGTTAAGCGTTGCTGAGTTCGAGCTGTTTACATTCAGACCAGGTCCTTCTCTCACCAGAGGCGAGAAGGTACGGACGGGGCAGGATTGTCTTATTGAATTTGTACAAGCAGTCAGTTGGGAAGGTAACGGCAATGACCTCTGTCTCCTGCAACAATGTTATAACAACCAACGTCGTTGTTTGGATGGCTGTCATCTCCTAGTTGTGGCTTTCTTTTCTTTTATTTGTGGGCGCGCTTTGGGAATTTTTGTTGTCAGATATTGACTGTTTGTAAGTTTTTTGAATTACTCAATTTCTTCACGCTTTTGTTACACATCACTTTCCAAAGAAATATTGACACTGGCCAATTAAATAACCATGTGATGTCGGAATCCAAGATAGAAAACCGCAAAAATCAAATATCGGTCACTTGCTTCAGGGATTTGTTGGGAGAAATAGGAAACCGATTCTGTTCACGTCTCTATCTTTTCTTCCATTTGCTAAGAAAAACATTTAATGTTACTCTGCAGTCTTTTTCTTTTTTTAATTATGTAAAGTAGTAATTTTCATATAGATTTCCACAACAAACTTTTTTATTGATTTGTTGAATCCGCCACCTACATTTCAAAGCCTCTGTAAGCCTCATATTGCAATAGCATTTGGTAAGAAGTACAATTACGAAGTTTATGTTATAAGTACATAAAATCGAGCGGTTAATTTACCCTTCCTGGAGCCAACTAACCGTTGTTAATGAAGTCGGCTCTTACCCAAAATTTTTAAAATAGACAAACACAGTTAAACAGGGTAATTATACTTGATAATTTTTGTAAATGAGAATTGTTAGGCCGTTGCACGTATGTATTAAAGTAAGACATTAGCGATGCAGCTGAATATACGCGCCTAATCAACAGCGTGATGTGAAATGTTTTGACGTTGGCGGAAACGGAAAGAACATTCCAGTGAGTTGCTACCTCCACCCGGGGTTGCGTTTGTTTTGTTCCGGCGCCGGTGACGCCAAATGCCGCATCCATGTACATCGCTCAGTGAGCAGTAATGGAGCGAAACGTACCACGTTTCATTGTGAGGTGTGCGTCAGTGCTTTATACTGACGTGACCTAATAACGCACACCTTTAGCTTCAAAAATGTCTCCGTGTTCCAGCAGGATTTTGTCCTAGATGAAACATGTTACAAGGTGGCTCGTCGTTTGTACTATTCACCAAAACTTCGTGGAGCAGTCGAATTCATGAAGGGGAGACCGGCACGAAATAAGGGGCTGTGCAGGGACGTAAATTCCACGACCTGAGTTAAATTAAGGCATAATGGAGAATTGCCTCTGGTTACATGGTTTGTTCTTCACCCCCCCCCCCCCCCCCCCAACAAAAAAAAAAACACACCCC
>Ga0123355_10021463_pt1 | contig 10334 bp, 6 predicted proteins | sample TergutEmb28metaG_3_FD_89872 | JGI IMG/M metagenome (GOLD analysis project Ga0123355, IMG submission 89872) | Embiratermes neotenicus P1 segment gut microbial communities from Petit-Saut dam, French Guiana - Emb289 P1 | ecosystem: Host-associated > Arthropoda: Insects > Digestive system > Gut ... | reverse complement strand
TCCTCCCCACACTGCTTATCGAATTGAAACACATAAAAATCGCCGCCACCCGTCTGTGCAAAAGGTATAAATGTAAATTCGGGCTTAATCTGTAAATAGCAATCGGGGGATTCAAATTCCTCAATGTTTTCTATTATAGAAAATCCACTGGTTCCCCTGTTTATGCTAAGAAGTTCAATATCATATCCAAATAGTAACAATGGCGGGTTGCTTTTGAATTTTTCCCAGTAAGTTGTGTGCCAGTTGGGGCCAAACTCTCCCCAATCAAGCATTCCGTCATTATGCAACCGATGGTACAGTTCGGGGTACTTGAATCCATATCGTTGCTCTATTTGCTCTAATCGGTTCATTGTGCTTTCCCTTCCATTATATAAAGTTGCTACACATTGGTTAAGGGCAGAACCGCTGTAGCTAATGGCTTCCTCCCTATCGAAAACGTACCCCGCATTTCAACATAAGCCTGTGCTTTTTGCTTGTCGTGTATGTAATTATAACATGGAAAGACGGAATCAATAGCAGGAAATGTCCTCTCTAACACGTGAATCAAATTTAGGTAATATTGCACAATGATATTAATAAAAATATTTTCACACAGAGACACAGAGAACACAGAGATAAAAGGCAATAAATTTAGAGATAAGACTGTTTTCCTCTGTGCACTCTGTGACTCTGTGAGAAAATCATTTGTGTAGTTTTACCCAAATTAGATTGAAGTGTCCCCTCTGATGCCTTGAGTGTTTAAGTGTTACTGCTATTTTTTAAAGTACCCTTGACAACGCATATGCTACCTGCAAAGCGCTTTTACCAGAAGTATCAAAACCTATCAAACCCAGTAAAATAAGGCAATCCCATTCCCACCAACCGCTTATGTCAAAAAAACAACCAACAATAAAATAAATTTTAGCAGGGTATTGACACCTCAGTTTACACATGATAAACTGAGTCTAGGTCAAATAAACCAGAACAGGAGGCACCAACCCAAAGCACAACATAGGTTGGCATAAAATTATGAACGATAACTACACCCTAACAGCAGCAGAGGAAAGACTAGCAGACATCATATGGCAAGAGGCCCCAATATCATCCCCAGCATTAGTTGACAAAGCCTGGGAAACCCTAGGCTGGAAAAAGTCCACAACCTATACCGTACTTAGAAGACTTTGCGAAAAGGAGATATTTATAAACGGAAACGCCCTAGTAAAGGTGGCAATAACCCGGGAAGAGCTAATAGCAAATCAAAGCCGTCAGTTTGTAAACTCTTCCTTTGGAGGCTCCCTACCGGGCTTTATAGCTTCATTTTTTGGGGGTAAAAAATTGTCCTCAAAGGAAGCGGCAGAGCTTAAGCAGCTAATAGAAGAACATCAAGAGGGGAGTTAGTCATGAATGGGATATTCCTAACAATATTAAACATGAGCCTAACCGGTGCATTTGTAATTGTGGCGGTATGCCTGGCAAGGTTGTTACTCAAAAGAGCTCCCAAGTATATTTCATACTTGCTGTGGATAGTAGTAGGGTTTCGGTTATTGGTTCCCTTTTCAATAGAAAGCACCTTTAGCCTAATCCCCTTCAACGCCACAGAGGCAATACCACAAATAACTCAGACAAATGTACAGCAACCATCAAATGTAATACAACAGCAGTATACACCAGGAGATACTATTACCACGTCACCCAGCTATAACGAAAGCAATATTACCACCAATCCAACAGAAGAAAGCACAACAAGCCCTATAAACCCAATCCCGCCAAGCCAATCACAAGCCATGCCACAAAGCGCCATTCAGTGGTGGCCTAATGTAGTAGCATGGCTATGGTTACTGGGCATGTTCATAATGATTGCATATGGCACAATTTCATATTACATGCTGCACCTTAAGATGGAAAAAGCCGGTTTGATAGCCAGAAATATATACAGAGCCAACAATATAGCATCTCCCTTCGTTTTAGGCTTTATTAAGCCAAAAATATTCCTACCCCCATACCTAAAAGCCAACGAGCGTGAGTATATCTTGCTACACGAGCAAACCCATATAGGCCGCAAGGACCATATTGTAAAGCTGCTGGCCTATTTTATTCTATGTATACACTGGTTTAACCCACTAGCTTGGGTGGCTTTCTTAGCAATGGAAAAGGATATGGAAATGTCCTGCGATGAGGGAGTACTACGCCAATTAGGTGGCAGAATAAAAAAGGACTACTCCCTTACCCTCCTATCCCTAGCCACAGAACGACGTGCCCTAATAACAAGCCCCCTAGCCTTTGGGGAAAGCGGCACCAAAGAAAGAGTGAAAAATGTGTTAAGTTATAAACGAATCTCCCGCATTGCCGCGGTATTAATAATTGTATTAGTGCTGGCCCTAAGCATAGGTCTTGCAATGAACCGCGCCTCTGGATATCAGCCAACAATTGCCCCAGAGTATACCCCTGAGCCAGAGCAGAACGAGCCATATCAAGGCAATGAGCCTGAGTATAACCAACCAGAGGAAACAAGCTCTGCTCAATACATCTACGCAAACCTGATAATGGACTCCATTACAAACGATATCAACGATTTTCCATATGTAACAGTTGTAGAAAGAAGGATTGACACATTAGAATACAGAGCAACCATAGAAAACGTAATGGAAAACCCCATAGAAATGTGGTACTTCGCCTTCTCCCTAAGGGTAGAAGAGGAGGAAGGAGCACGATGGGGTACCTTTACGCCAGACCAAGACGGTTGGCTATGCTCAAGGTACTCTGGTTTACATGATTTGTCTACGACTATGGTGTTCTCTGTAGATGGGGAATATGGGCAATTTGATGGCTTAAACTATATTGGGGTTATACATTGGTGGTTAGACGGCGGTGACGATACCCTTTGGTCAAGTGAAGTAGCCCTCCGGGCATATCTGGAAAATGCAGGTATAATACCCCCCATATCCTTCCCAGGTAATCACTATCTTGCATATTTCGGGTTTGGCCAGGAAGACTTTATGCGCAATAGATTATTGCTATCTCAGCCCTTTGGTGAGGATGGTATCTGGGTAGTAGAAAGATGGCAGCAGTTAAACGGCAATTTGCACCATAACATGATACCCAAGTCAGACACCTTAAGTATGTTTGATTATTTCCTTCAGCAGCAAAGGTTGTTCGAAGAAGGCCACGCCCCATGGTTAGCAGACCCATTTACAGTAGCAAGAGCCTATATAGATTTCCACGAAGGATGGCAAAACAGCCCAATCACAGATATCTATCCTGTCCCAGCAGGGGCAGACCCCCTTTACTTGCCAGACCAAAACCGCTCTATACCAATGCATATCCGTCATGCAGGCGCATTAACAGGGCCAATAATCATAATAGGCAATACCCTATATCTTGATGAAGTGGAAGTCATCTTCGACAGCGACACCCAAAGAGTAGCTGAGCTATGGCCAGAAACAGGATGGACAGAACCAAAGCCGTTCTATATAAGGCATATAAATGTAGAGCTGGTTTGGCCAGGAGATACAGCAAGGAGGGAAGAACTAGGCCTAACCCAAGAAGACTTCCCCAATGACTGGGACCCTGTCTACCATTTTCAAGGAATAGAGCCTTTAAGCTTTACAATTACACCAAATACCATCTTCGAATTTGCAGACACAGGCATGGCCCTACCAGATACACAGGAAGAAGGAAGCCGCCTACGCATAACTGGCTTAAACGATTTTCTATTAGCCAGGCCAGAGCTTCAAGATTATTCCATGGTTGGGACACCAACCTTCCGTCGCATAGCCTACTTTGTACAAGTAAACGAGAGAGGCGAGGTTGTTAGTGTAGTTGAGGAGTTTATGTTGACACAGTAACGGCATTTTAAAGCAAATTTGCGTATTTTGTTTAAAAATTGGAGTAAATATTAAAAATGTAGTAAATTTGTAATTATAACCCTCTGGGCATTTGATGTATTATATGATACATTACTTATCCCCAGAGGGTTATTTTTGTTACCCTCTATCTTCTTCTTATGCAGGAGGTACATATGAGCACGAAGAAACGATTGCTGGCCCTTACAATGGTGCTGGCAATTACAATGCTAACGATACCGCTATTTGCCACATACGCCAATACAAACAGGCAGGTAACGGTAACGGTAGACGGCCATGTAATCAACTTTACAGGCCAAGGGCCAATTATGGTAAACAATAGGGTTCTTGTGCCAGTACGGGGTATATTCGAGCATCTAGGGTTTGAAGTCACCTGGGATGCAGTTGCCCGTATGGCCAGACTAGAAAATGGGGATTCATTTATTATTATCCCCGCAAATTCTGGGTCATTTGTCGTAAACAACAGGATTGTCACCCCAGATGTATCACAGCAGATGCTAAATAATAGGATGCTGCTACCATTAAGAGCTGTAGCTGAAGCATTGGGTGGAGAGGCTAACTGGAATAGCAATAATAGAGTTGCCCAGATTGTAAGCGCAACGCCTACCCCCACCCCGTCACCAACCCCATCACCATCGCCAACCCCCAGCGGGGCTTCACCATCTCCATCACCTACTCCAGGCGGCGTGTCACCATCACCCACTCCGGGAGGCGCATCTCCTTCACCAAGCCCAACCCCTGGTGCCAATACAACACCATCACCAACTCCACCGCCACAAGGCCCAGCGGTAAACTATAGGTCAATAAGCGGCGGTAGAAATCACTCTATGGCAATAATGGATGATTTTACCTTATGGGGATGGGGCAATAACTTTAGTGGTCAAATTGGTGATGGTACTTTCTCATCAACTGCGTTAGGCGCAAATGGTCAACAGGTAAGCCCCCATTTGGCCGCCGGCCACGGTAATAATGATAGAAATCGTCCTGTCCAAATTATGGAAGGTGTTGTCCATGTAGTTGCGGCAAATTCACCTCCATGCTTCCCAGGAGCGGTCACGTCTTTAGAAAATTCCCGCACATTTGCGATTACAAGGGAGCGTAACTTATATAGCTGGGGCGGAGGCATGTGGGATTGGTATGCACTTGGGATGACAGTACCCGCAGACCTCCACGTAACCACAGAGCATGATACAACGCGCCCTCATCGCATAATGGAAAATGTTATAGATATCTCTGTAAGATACAACTATGCGTTTATTATAAGAGCCGACAATACCCTATGGGGTTGGGCATCAGACGGATATGTAATTGGCACAGAGGAGGAAGAACATGGCGTAGTTCATATTATGGACGATGTAATTGCAGTTTCCGCAGGTAGATATCATGTGCTAGCCATAACAAAAGATGGTACATTATGGGCATGGGGCAATAATAACTATGGCCAGTTAGGAGACGGCACAAATTATAGCCGCGAAATACCTGTAAAAATAATGGAAAACGTAGTTGCAATATCAGCAGGCATTAATCACTCAATGGCTATAACAGAAGACGGAAGCCTATGGGGTTGGGGTATCAACAGAGGCGGCCAAGTGGGAGACGGCACCTTAGAATATCGCAATTATCCTGTTCATGTTATGGATAATGTAGTAGCTGTTTCCGCAGGTGCGGCACGTACCCTGGCAATTACAGAGGGTGGCGCAATGTGGGGATGGGGTTCTCATATGCCAAACGGCAATGGAGACATAATCGAAAGACTATATAACCCATTACAGATAAAAGATAATGTTGCGTTAATATGCACCACAAATGGCAGCCACCTAATGGCAGTAACAACCGATGGTCAATTATGGACATGGGGGCTAAATAGGTTTGGCCAGCTAGGTGACGGCACATGGGAAAACAGATATGTTTTCACAAATGTAATGGATGATATCTTTATCCAAGAAGAGTAAGATTAGTGACATATTCAATAATGCAATTAAAAGGCTACTACATTGTCAGCGTTACAACTATGTAGTAGCCTTTTATGTTGAGGCCGGTTCCATTTAAAAGCCTAACTAATATTGCTAGTGCTAAAACAAGGAGAATGCCATATAATTAAGCAAAAGTAACACAATATTAAGCTAATTTTATTGACACCATAAGCTACGAGTGGTAACTTACAAATAACGGAATAATCCAGTAAATCAAGGCCATGTGAGTCTTTAAATTATGGCATAATTTACAGTAAGGCAATGTACTTAGAAGATCGAATATCAATTGAGGAGCAAAGGGGAGGCATTTTTGTGAAATATAAAAAGAAAATAATAGCCCTAGTATGTGTATTGGCTATAACAATGCTGGCGGTGCCACTGTTTGCGGCATATGCAAATAGAGCGGTCACTGTCACCATAGACGGGCAGAGAGTACAGTTTTCTGACCAAGGGCCAGTTATGCTTAATAACAGGGTGTTAGTGCCTGTTCGTGGTGTGTTTGAGCATATGGGCTTTGACGTATCATGGGATTACGATGAGCGTGTTGCCACGTTAGAAGGCAATGGAACCGTAGTAATAATTCCTGCTGGCAGTACATCTTTTATTGTAGATAATAATATTATTACACCAGATGTACCGCAACAGCTAATTAATAATAGGATGCTGCTACCTTTAAGAGCTGTGGCCGAAGCCCTAGGTGGCTCAGCCGAATGGGATAATTCTAATAGAGACGCGATGATCTCAAGCCCCCAAGAACCGGAACCAACCCCATCACCCGAATCAACCCCAGAGCCAACCCCAGGAACGGCGGGTGAGCCCGATGATGACTCAGGCTATGGTACCGCAGGGACACCAGATGGAGATTCCGGCAATGGCAATGAGCAAACACCAGGGGAAGATGGCCAATATCAAAATACAGAACCAACCCCAGAACCAGATGATGACCCATACAATAATCAAAACCAGCAAGAGCGAAACCCCGAATTTGTAGGAACATGGTATTACCATAGAGATGTCCATTATATATTTGAATACGATGGAACAGGGGTTTTCCTAGAGACATATATAAGATGGTCAACATATGATGGCCAGTTAATAATTTGTATGACTCCTGTTATTTGTGGATATGACTGCATCCTTCCAGATATATGGGATTACTATATTACGGCAGATAAATTGATTTTGACCAGTACATTATCCCCTGATGTAAGCATAACGTATACCAGGGAGCCTGCCCCAGATATCCCATGGCAGCAAGAGCATAATCACGCTTTAGTAGGATCATGGTATATGTATGGAAATAGGTTTTATACATTTGAATATAATGGCCATGGTCTTTTGCTTGATGCACCTCTTATGTGGTCAACGTATAACGGCCGGTTATTTGTATGTACGACTCCAACCATTTGTGGTGAGAGCTGCCTATTTCCTACACAGTGGTACTATAATATTTCGGGAGAAACATTGACCCTAACATCTACAGTTTTAGATTTAAGCTTAACTTATACAAGAACCCCTGTAGAGCCTACCCCAACGCCTACCCCAGCACCAACTCCGCCACAAGGTGATGACCAACTACATGAGCCGTTTTTATATACAACATCTCAAATCCAATTGCCAGATAGGCAGCTAACCCAAGAAGAGCGCGATGCATGGATATATGAATACAATAGCAACGGAGGCCCAAGTGCTTTTGAGCTAGAGGTAATCAATCTTATCAACAATATAAGAGAAGACCATGGACTAAACCGCCTTCAGATTGATACAACACTTATGCAAGTAACAAGGTTTTACTCTCAAACTTTGGCAAACCTAAACCTTCCATTGGGTGGGACACAAGGCCCATACGGTGGGTCGATAGCAACTGCAAGGTCATTTGGCGTAACAATAGATAGATGGAATGGCGGCAATGGAAACGGTGGCGGTTGGAATGCGGCGGCCATAGTCAATAGATGGATGAGTTCGGAAGGCCATAGAAGATATATATTGTATCCTCAACATAATTATATTGGTTTTGGCTCTCATTTAGGTGGGCGGTTTGGTGTGTTCCACTATTTATTGTTAAACATGTAGCGGAAAATTAATCAATCAGTCAAAAGTGCATCGACCAATAAATTTCCATATTGGAAATCGACCGATATGATTGTTGTGAGTGCTATACTGTGAATGCAGTGATAGAGCGACAATTTCATATTTCATATTGCATATTAAATATTGACGATGGTCAAGTACAGCATGGAAATCGCAATATCAAATATTGAGTTATGGCAAGACATGTAATGAAATTGTAATATCTATTATTGAGATAAAGCAGGACAAGTTATGAAATCGCAATATCTATTATTGAAAAGAGTTAGACATTTTACACGCCTCAATTTTTAGGCATTACGTTAGGCTTGCTTAGCATAAATGCAAGGTTAACTATGGCATCAACAAAGATGGGTTGATATATTTTGGATTGGACAAAGATAGAAATTAAAACCACAAATAAGGGTTCAGATGCCATCACGGGCTTGCTGATGGAAGCGGGTATCCATAGCGTTGAAATAGTCGATCATTCAGAAATGATGGCTTTTTTATCAGCATCATCTTCTCAGTGGGATTATATCGACGATTGCTTGTTACCTCAGGCTGGCCACGAGATATCAGACGCATCAATTATCTTCTACCTTGGTACAGATTGCGAGAGTATCGATTCGATAAACGCTATAAAAAAGAAGCTTGACGCATTGAAATCCAAAGAAAATAACGGTGATTACGGTTCCCTTTCGATTACCCAAGAAATAGTCAACGACCAAGATTGGCTTCACGAATGGAAAAAGCATTTTACCCCTATACGAATAGGGCGGATATTGATCGTTCCAGAATGGGATGCCTTGTCGCATGAAGGAGATATTGTTTTTAGAATAGACCCGGGCTCGGCATTTGGCACAGGCCAACACGCTACAACGGCCCTATGTATAGAATCCTTACAGGAGCACATGAGTTTAGGTGATGCAGTGCTTGACATAGGTTGCGGAAGCGGTATTTTGTCAATTATAAGCCTTTTACTAGGCGCAAAACAGGTGACAGGATGCGACATAGACCCAGTTGCAATAGAAGTCACTAAGAAAAATGCAAACTTAAACAATATAGATGAAGAGTCAATGGGTTTATATATAGGTGACATAATAACAAATCATGAATTGCAAAATAAAATTAATGTTGGCTATGACATTATTGTAGCTAACATTGTTGCGGATGTAATTATAAAGCTAGCAACTTTAGTGCCTGCCTTGTTGAAGTCAAAAGGGATATTTATTGCATCAGGTATTATAGAGGAGCGCCTTGATGAGGTGTTATCCGCTCTCTCCCATCTTCGCATATCTGGAATCAAATCTTCAGATGGATGGTGCTGTGTGGTCGCTCATGGGTAAAATATTTTTTACTTCCGACGAGCAAGTAGGCCAAAAGGTTTATATCACTGGTCAATCAGCTCACCACTTACTCAATGTCTTGCGCATACAAATTGGGCAAGACATTGTGCTATGCGATGGAAATAGCACAGATTACACCGCTAAGCTTATGGCGATTAATAAGCCACTGTCACTGGTTTTTGAAATATCTAACCCTAGGGCCTCAGAAACAGAGCCTCCGATTCCAATAACCCTATATCAAGGGCTCCCCAAATCCGGTAAAATGGAATGGATTATAGAAAAATGTGTCGAAGCTGGCGTTAGCAAAATCGTACCAGTCTATACATCGCGCTCCCAGGTGAAGGTTAAAGATGCTGCTAAAAAGACAGAGCGATATGCTCGGATTGCGGAATCCGCTGCATCTCAGTGTATGCGTGGAATTGTGCCGAATATAGAGCACCCCCTTAGCCTTGCAGATGCTATAGCAGTAAGCAATTTAAGGGGTTTATGTATTGTGGCATACGAAAAAGAGCACCTGCACACCATAAAATCAACCTTGAGCGCCACTGCTTCCAAGCCAGTTTCATTGTTTATTGGCCCTGAAGGTGGCTTTGAGGATTTTGAAATAACCATATTAAAAGAAAAAATATCTGCGATTACCGTGAGGCTAGGCCCTAGAATCCTCCGTACAGAGACTGCCGGGGTTGTAGCGCTTACTCAGATTTTAACATTATGGGAATGAATACAAATGATTTATTTTGACAATGCAGCAACAACAAAACCACTTGGCGAAGCAAGAATTTTTCATAATCCATCCTCTCCCCACGCTCTTGGCATCTTAGCCGAAAGAGCGCTCCGTAATGCACGACAAACGATATCGTCAGCATTATCATTTTCTGGGGCGACAATGTTTGATTCATCTAACGCAATTTCATCAACAACATCTTTTCTTTCGCCTGGGCAAGGCGATATTATTTTTTCATCTGGCGGCACAGAATCAAATAATCTCGCTATTCTAGGGTTTGCATTGGCCAATATTAGGCACAATGTCAGCCTTACGTCTTCATCTTTCGAGCACCCATCAATTATCGCACCTATTAAATTTGCTTGCTCTCGTGAATGGG
>Ga0123355_10021462_pt1 | contig 10334 bp, 9 predicted proteins | sample TergutEmb28metaG_3_FD_89872 | JGI IMG/M metagenome (GOLD analysis project Ga0123355, IMG submission 89872) | Embiratermes neotenicus P1 segment gut microbial communities from Petit-Saut dam, French Guiana - Emb289 P1 | ecosystem: Host-associated > Arthropoda: Insects > Digestive system > Gut ... | reverse complement strand
TGTCCTGATGATGTGAGTGGTGATATAGGAGGATGTAGTGCCAGGAGGGCCCTTAAACCTAAATTCTACTAACCTACCCAGACCATGGTCACCGCGGGAATCCTCCCCTTCAGGGAAAATTCCAACGGTAGAGCCGGGAATCGAACCCGGGACCTCGTGATTAGTAGTCAGAGACTCTGACCACTAGACCACGAGGCTGGTTGCTTGTATCTATTGTAATGTATTGCAATACAGCGTTAAATGTAATTGACATGTTCTATATCCTGTGGGTTACAACCCCCCTTCTGGATCAGATGAACAAAAATAAATATGAATGTGAATGAATATGACTCCATTGAGGCTCATAGGTTGGTACCAGTAGCTTGAAGGAATGTTCTCCCTCCATCTTCAGGGTATGGTGGCTGTAGTTTTGTGTGGCATTGTCACCCACCTACCAGTATGTGGTGACATATTCCAGAAGACCTCACTATGAATTCAGATGACTCAGTAATTTCCATTCAAAACATCAGTAACTGATTACCCAGTGATGCAATATCATTTCTCAGAAGAAGGGAGTTCTTAACAATACTGCCATTGAAACATCAAGATTTGCATACCTCTTTCTTACAGTGGAAGGGTATGCAGTGATGCAGGTGGTTGAGGCACTGTGCTACAACTTGGAAGGTTGTGGGTTCGATTCCCGATGGTGTTACTGGGGTTTTTTGCTGATTTAATCCTTCTGGCCACACAATGGCTGTTATGAAGTGTGTAGGCTGAGTTCTTATTTGTGTGTTTGTTTTGATAATGACTCTTCCAGAAGTTTATTCTGTATGGTTTTTGTATGTTTGAATGGTAAGTTGACCATGTGTGATGAAGTGGTCCATTTTAAGGTACTGTTGTAGTATTTTCTAAGAAACTAAACAAAAATATCATTATTTTTGTGATAATGACTAACCTTTGGGCTAAGAATGTACCCCTGGATCCCCAAACTAACTAGTAAACAATGACTTTTTTTTCCCTTGCCTGTAGCAAGACAGCCTCTGAATAACAGCAGTCAATAAGACAAGCCACTATCTTCCATCCTTAAAAATAGGTTTTCACTCCCTTGCCATCCTGCAACAATTAGAATGCCCATGGTGTGCTCTGTTTTCTGGATCATTATAGTATGGCTGTCAGCTACAGTTATGTTGATTACTTTTGAATATACACTCCAAGACATGTAAATCTTCTAGTACATATTCTTCAGGCGAACAAGCTCAGAATATGCTTGACCACAGCAAAAGTTAATGATTTGTTTACGTCATTAAACATGGTAGGATTTCGTGAAAGACAGTCAGTACAAATAACAGTATTTAAGGTATGCTTCCAATTTATATTCCTACTGAAATCTAATTTTTTTGTTTTGTGCAGGACGGAAATGGATATTAGCAAGGAGAGGGCCAATTCCCAAGAAGAAAGACGTCCTGTCACAGTCAGCAGTTGTTGGGATATTGGTTACAGTAACACTAATTGTTACTGTGGTGGTAGTCATCATTTACTTTGTTGTAAGAAACAGGTACTCCTTGCTCAGTAAGATTTTTATTTTATTTGCAGCTAGATGTTCCACGCTTACATGCATCGTAACTGCTGCATTACAGGAAGTGCATGCATGTGGTCAGTGCAGCACATAGCTGTTGTATTCACTGTATGTCACTGAGGTATTATTTAAGGAATTTGTACACTTGAGGTGGTTGAACATTCATAACATGGCAAGTTCAAGACTAAGATTTACCGATACTGATAAATATAGAGACAGAATTTTTCTTCTTTCTTTGACACAATATTTTCCTTTCACATTCATTCATTCCATTGGCATGTGCAGAATGTGACGATTCCTTGCCATTCTCAGGAGTTTCGTCCATTACTGTCTGTTATGTACTTTTTCCTGCCACCCTTCTCCACCAACTATTCTTCCATCCTCTCTCACCTCATCTTGCCATCTATTTCTTGGTATACCTCTCAGTCTTGATGTTCCCAAATTCATATATAATACCCTTTTGTGACTTCTGTTCTCTTCCATTCTCTGTACATGCCCAAACCAATGTAATCTATTTAACCTTTTTGTCTCTATTATAGTACGTTTTTTAACGCTTGCATAAATTTCCTTATTGGTTAATATCCTCCAATTTCCATTTTCATTTTCATATACTGGACCTAAAATTCTTCTATACACTTTCCTTTCAAAAATGTTCAATTGCTTTCTATCTCTCATTGTTAGTGTCCAAGTTTCTGATGCATATGTTAACATTTTGTCTATTATTGTGTTCTTTAGCCTTAATTTTAGTTTCTTTGATACGTTTTTATTTTTAAAAAATTTTTGTACCATAAGATATGTTTTGTTTGCAATTTTATTCTTTCTTGCAAGTCTGTTTGGTTATTGTTATCTTTTAAGTATAACTCCTAAATATTTAAAATTTTCCACTTTTTCAAATTTGTAATTTTTTATTTTCAAATGTCCTATTTTATTTTTCTTTAAACTGTTTTTCCTTTCCACTATTATATATTTTGTCTTTTCTTGGTCTGTCTGTAGTCCAAACTTTCTGGCAATGTTTTCCATTTCTACAAAAAGTTTTCTTATTTCTATTTCATTTATTCCAATTAATGCAATGTCATCTGCATATGCTAATACATTAAATTGTTCTTTACCAATCTCTACACCACTATAAACCATTCTTGTACTTTGCATCACTTTGTATAATGCCAAATTAAACAATATTGGTGATAAAGGGTCACCCTGTTTCAAGCTTTTTTTATTTTCAAAAAAAGATGACAATGTTCCTTCTATTATAACTGCACTTCTTGTCTTTTCTACACATGCTTTACACATATTTATTAATTTATTAGGAATTTTAAATTCTTTCATACATTCCCATAGTGTATCTCTATGTATAGAATCATATTCCTTTTGAAAATCAATAAATAAATATTGTACACTGATTATACTCCCAAAATTTCTCTTTTATTATTTTCAACGCAAATATGTTGTCAATTACGGATCTTCCACCTCTAAATCAATTCTGATAGTCCCACATAACTTTTTCAATATATGGTTTAATTTTTCCCAATATTATATTTGACAAAATTTTGTAAGCTGCATTTCCCAGTGCTATTCCACTGTAATTCTCGCACCTATCTCTGTCTCCCCTTTTGTGTATAGGAACTATTATTGTTTCTTTCCATTATTCAGGTATCCTTTCCTCCTCCCAGATTTGTCTTACTAGTTCATACATTCTATTCAGTAGTTTACTTCCTCTGCATTTTATTAATTCCGGATGTATTCCATCAGTTCCAGCCGCCTTGTTATTTTTTAAGTTTCTTATTGCCTCTATTACATTAATTAATTCCCTTGGTTCTTCTGTGTTCAGTAATTTGTCAAAATATTCTTTCCATATTTCTGCTTTCTCCTTTGTATTCATTGTCAGTTCGTCTTGTTTGTTCCTAATTATGCGAAATTTATGTTGATATCTTTTCTTAAATTGGTTTACTGTTTGATACATTTTCCTTGTGTTATTATGCTTCTGATCTTCTTCTGTTGATTCTATTACATTTTTCTTGTATGTCTTTTTCTTATTCCTAATTATTTTTTGAGCTTCTTTCCTTTATGGTGATACTCCTGCTCTTCTTTCTCCTTTCTTCCTTTTATCAACCACTTTTCTCTTGCTTCCTTCATTTCTTCTATTGCAAATTTGCATTCCTCCTTGTACCATTTATTTTTAAATGTTTCTGTGCCTTCATCCTTTTCTATCAGCCGCTGTTTAGTTTCCTTGATTATTGTTTTATTGTTTTCCCATTTTTCATTAATATTGTTGTCCATACTATCTTCATCGTCCACATTTTCCAGTATTTCAAACTTATAATTAATTTATATAGCATATTCTTGTTTCCACTTTGGATTTTGAAAAATATTCACCATTTTTCTTTTCTCATTATATTTATTTCCAGTTTTTACCCTTAATTTCACTTTAAAATTTATCTTCAGTAAGTTGTGATCTGATTCAAAGTTTGGTCCTCTTAGTGATCTTATGTCTGTTACTGCACTTCTGAATCTATTACTAATTAAAACGTGATCTCTTTCCCTTCACCTGACAACCAAAATTTAATAATGTCTGATTTTGAATTCATTATTTCATTGCATGCCACTACTACTCTCTGATCGCTGAAAAATATAATTTGCATACTGTAATTTTAAGTTATTATTGTTACCTTTTCATTTTCTAGTCTATAAAATGTATATTTTCCCATGATTTCACACAGTAATAAATTAAAGTATAAAAAGTACTTGACATAGGTACAGTTACCAATATTTTTTTATTTTACTAATGGCAGGTACATTGAGTGTTTATCATTGACCTATGCGACTGATAAAAGTAAAACATAGAGAAAAGAAAAATTACACTTTAAGAAAGAAAGAAAAAAAAGAAAGAAAAACAAAAAAAAATCAAAGTAAATATAAAGTCCTAATGCTAAAGAGTAGTCACAAAAAAAAACAGTAGTAAAATAACAAAGTCAATTTCCCATCATCTTTGTCCTGGCCTCCCAGTATCGCTCATATTCCGTCTCATTAGATAACGCAGTACAATGTCCTAGATGGTTTCTATCCATGGGTTCGTGAAGGCTGCATAGCGTGCAGTAAGGGTCAGGGTGGATTCCAATGCGGTGGAGATGTGTACCCAAGCAATCATGCCCAACACACAGTCGGAACTCTGCAACTGCCCTTCTTCTAGGCCAGTCTGTTACCTTGGATATTTCTTGCACCCACGGTTTATGGGATAGTCTTGTCTCTAATTCATGTCTGTGTGCACTTCGGAACACCTGCTTTAAATGTAGTTTAATAGAGTGGTAGGGTGTTTCTCTGATATATGTTTGTGTAATTTTGGCACCCTTTTTGGCCAGTAAGTCGTCTTGTTCATTCCCTGTAACTTGACAGTGTCCTGGTATCCACTGCAGTGCAATCTGTTTGTGTTTTCCCTTAAGTTGTCGTATTAGGTCCTGGCAGTCTCTGGCTTCTGTTGATATCTTAGTTTCTGTTGATGTTGCAGACAGTATTGCAGCCTTTGAGTCAGAAAAGATAACAGCTCTCTCAAATTTGTTGTGGTGTGAGTTCAGCACACGTAGTGTAGTATGTATGGCTTTGATTTCTCCGTCAAATGCAGTCGAATGTTGTTCCACCTGCATGTAACAGGAGAAAAGTTCACAGAGGATGCCAGCACCAGCGTTTATGTATCCTCCTATTTGTGAGCCATCTGTGAAAATGTGCAACCACTTCTCTTGGGGGTACCTGGTGTTCATTGTTTCCAGGGCCAGGTGTCTAAGTGTTTCTGTTTCTGTTTCTCCAGTTACCAATCTAAAATTGCAGAAAACATTTCAAGTATGTCACTTGTTTGTGTAGGACGATCGGTTTGTGTGACATAGACTGGTTTTTCTAAGTCACCTACACTAACACCGAATCTGCATTGCATCATTTCTTAGCAAAACATTTTGCCCAGAATTGCACTCTATCAGCTGGCAGATTGTGGCTTAGCTCTGCCGGTAAAGAAATTCATTGTGTTCTGAATGTCATTAGGAGGGGCATGTGGGAGATTTCCAACTGCCTGTTTTACTCAAGATATATATAGGACCCACCAGTCTCCTATAGACAGGGCATTCACGTGTGCTGTCCTGAGGGGACAGTAGAGAAATGCTTTACATTCATTTAGTTCTGAGGTCTAAAACTGCATGGTCTTTTATGGCATTGCCTTCTGTACACACGTGTGGGAAATCAGTTACATGCTGTAGAGACAGTGGGACACCTGTAGAGAGTAATAGTGTAATCCATGTGGTGGCTTCCCTGCCCGTTTCCTGAACCACACCATGTCATCCATTAATTCTTCTTTTGTCTTGCTGTAAATGTGAATAATTGTGATGAGCTTCTTTGGTGTTCATATTAGAGTCATATAGGTTAAACTAGGAGGAGATAACTGTCATCAAGGTGGTTGAATGGCATGTTAACAATAGGATTCTCAGCAAGTTGTGACACCTCTATATAATAACATTTTAAACTGCTCCATTCTTGCAGGAGACGTATACGCAAGCAGCAGTGTATGGCAGATGACTCAGATGTTAGATTCCTGACTTCTGATGAGATTCTGGATTTTAGTTTGGCAAGGCCAATAAATGGCAGCACCGATTCCTTGTGACTGTCATAGCTTACACTTATGAATCTTGACAACTCTACGTGAACCAGCGTCTGGAATGTCCCTGTATGTGGTGCCCATGCTAATGCAGTCACAGTAGTAGCATGCATTGGCAGTTCAAATTTACATATATGCATCTTAGGTTCATAATATATATGTTCGATTCTGTTTGTTCTTAATTTTTTTAGATTATGTGCCGAATACCTTCCACAATATCTTTTAGATGAGATATAGAATACATGTATTTTGCATATGTGTAAGTAAGAGAAACTATACATTTCTTAGAAACCAATGGGTGACTGGTTATTATGGAAAATAAAGCCATTTAATAAGTCATTTTAATTGATTTGTTTGCTGTGATAGATGTGCATCATTAAACTTTTGGTGCATTTGCATGTAATAAGGAACTGTACCCATTCACACTGACATACTGAAATTTAACGTGTGAAGGGCGTTCAGATTAAGGGCTCAGGGCACTATGTACTGTATTTAAAGGACTGGGCAAATGCTTAGCGAGCACACAGCTCCCTCTCCTCCCACATCTTAATTGCATACTGCTTAATTAAACACCAGGTCAACTTAGCATTTCCTAAACCATTCACTGTGAAACTTCAGAGATTCTTTGGCGATATTGAGTAAAACAGATGTCCCATTGCAGTGACATTTTGTTCCATATTTCTTTGTGGTTACACAAGGTTTTTTGTACTAGTATGGGTTTCATTATGCAGTACACTTTGCTCCAACTGTAAATATATGTGATATATTTTATATGTTAAGTACAAGATATATGTAGGGTTTTCATTCAATTTTACAGCCAGCTCTTAACTTTACCTCTGCAGCGATAATTCATATCAAAGTATTTAAGGAACTAAGTGACCACTCCATCAACAAATTGCAAATTTGCTTCCACATATAGACTTTTTAGATTCACTTTCAGCACTATTTCCGGAGATTTGAACTTCAGAAATTTCAGATAATAATTATTGATTTCTCATAAACTATTCAGAAAATATATGGAATGTACATACATTAGTATTTTCATGCACTGCCTGTGAAATTAATACATTCTATCAAAACAGAAATGTGTTATATAGGAGTGCACATTGTATCATTAACCTCAGAGAATTAAATGGAATTCATTTCACACACATGTATGTATTTAACTTTATTCATGTCTGTGATACCCTGCACCCCCTTGCAGCTCAACACCTTTTTGAACTGCAGACAAATTTCTGTTATCATTTCATATGCCTATATTTCAGAAACCTCTCTCCATATACTGCCTGATTGGTTCTGCATGAGTTAATACAAGATCAGCAGGAAGGGGACAAAATATAAAGACAGATAAAACCTCTGGCACTATAATTTCTATGTGTGTTAATTATCCATGCAGAAAATATTTCCCTTCCATTTGCAGTTAAACTCTACATAATTAACATTTAACTGCAGTGAAGTTTACTTATCTTAAATATTCATGCCAAATACCAGCTCTCATGCCTGCACAATATTTAGAGGCATGATTCAAATTGCAACACCTTCAGCAGCTGTTACCCTATGCCAAACGTATGTGCTGTAGTTGAAGAATACGAGACTAACTTGATGTCACTAGTTATTAAGTTTTATTTCACTTCTTCTATGCTCAACATGTTTCGGACATTAATACATCCATCATCAGGAGCCTGCAACTTTCCTTTTGTATCACCACATTGGTCGTGTGTTCTTGTTTTGATGTGTGTTGGAGTTTCAGTGTGGCTGGGTTGGGGTGGTATCTGTGTAGCAGGCTGAAACTGTGCCACACAGATACCACCCCAACCCAGCCACACTGAAACTCCAACACACATCGAAACAAGAACACACGACCAATGTGGTGATACAAAAGGAAAGTTGCAGGCTCCTGATGATGGATGTATTAATGTCTGAAACAGGTTGAGCATAGAAGAAGTGAAATAAAACTTAATAACTAATGACATCAAGTTGGTCTCTTATTCTTCAACTATCACAATGATACACGGTCCAATATACATAAGATGTGTGCTGTAGTTAAGCCAACATATATACTACCCAACACTGATTCTTCACTGCATTCACAATGTTACAGAACAAGAAGAAACACATTTAAAGAGTGGATAACACCAGGGAACTATATGTAGCTTGGGACTGGGAAGTAATGATTATGCCAGCCTAGGAGACAATGATGGGACTCTAAGAGGTACTGGGAAGATGACATTGAAAATTCCCATGAAATATACACTTAAAATTTTTATTTGAAGAATATTATGGAGAACAAATATGGCCAAAAAGGCATAATCGTACAGATAACGGCACTTCATACAAATTGCCACAATGGAGATTGGCACAGGAGTTTTCCTTAGAGGAATTTTAACAGTGAAAATTTTAACACCATACACCTTTCCTTGAAGAGAATAAGAAGTTTTTCAGTTTGTATAGTTCTTTTTTGCTCAATTTCACAGTTCACAAGTCATATGAAAAAATGTTCTTCTGTCCCCAAATGTGAGGAGAATTAAAAATTCTGTTTAATGAATTCACAAATTTTTATAGCTCTGTTCCAAGCCATGACACCACTTCTAATGTCACTTTGCTCCCTGTCTGTTTCAACATTGCTACTGCTGTTGAATGTTTTACATTCTCCAAACTGTGTCCATCCACTGCTAGTAGTCTGTCTCCACACCTGATACAGAACAAACACAACTAGTATCAATTTGCACAGCATTCCATAATGTTCATGAATTTCATTAAATTCACTTTGTTGTTCTTCATGTCACATAGAGGGCTAAGGTGGCATAGTTGGTACAGTGACTCACTATGGGCTGGATAGTCTGGGGGTTTGAAGCCCGGTGAAGGCAACAAATTTTCTCCTCTCCATACGAGCTCTTTCCGTAAAGTGGCCAGGGTGAGGCATTGCCCGTCCACCCCACCGCATCTACTTTTGTGGCCAATTCCCCAGTTTTCAAATTTGTCAGTTAACTGAAACTTTTCTTTTATTTTCAGTATAATTGTATGTTAAGTCAATTTAATAGAGTTCCAGAAGTGTTAATTATTTCTTTTGTTTAACTGACATGCAGCAAAATATAACGCAATTGAATGAAAGACGTTACCTATGAAAGAGCCCAGCAGCTGTAGCATCCCCAATCCGTTACAGCATTACCAGAAGTGCAACATTTTCAGTCTGGACCCAACAATTTATTTATCATACAAAACCAATTATATGTTTTTGCTAATATGTAGCCATTGCCAGGCTGACTGCAAATCAAAAGCAACAGCAAATATTCACAGTTGCATGGGTTTGAGATCTCAGAACCTCACAAGTATAGATGTGTGGTTTAGAGACCTCAAATTCATAAAATAGTGAATATATTTTTTTTTTATGTAGACAGTCAGATGATGGCTATACATTAGCCAAAAGACGTAGCTCATTTTATATGATAAATAAATTGTTGTGTACAGACCAACTATATTGTATTTCTGATTATACTAAAACATAATGGAGATGAATTACCACCAGAAAAAGCCTTTCCACTCCACCATATCAACTGTGTGGACTAACGGAAAGAAAGTACCGATCCTGTTCAACTATATTTTCCGTAGACCTTCCAAACTGTTACCTTCCCCTACTATCCAACAGCAGAGTGCTGCAAGAGGTCAAATTCCATACACATATCATACAAGCCTAAGTGCAAGAAAATGGTATGCATGAATAATCAGATTCTGTTGTATTTTAAATATTTCCTGAATTAAATCATGTTTAGAATTTTTTGGAATGAAAGAAAAAAATGACAAAAAGAAGTCATCCGAAATTATAAAAGCATTTATGTGATATTAGGTGTGTGGCACGTCCACATACACATTGTTTGCAGTTGTAATACAGTGTGTACAGAACACAAAGTGCATTATCTCCGAATCTATGACGTGCAATGAGTAGTGAAGTCTTTGACCATGCTACACCTGTACAACAGCAATCAGCAATCAGCAATCAAGTGACTAGAGGTCACTCAGCATACGGGGTGTCCCAGGAGGAATGTGCGAGACTTCGGGAGAGTGTTCCTTATGTTAAACTATACCGATATAACCCAAAACACCTATGTCCGAAGTAGAACGGTTACGGAGATAATGGCCAGAGAAAAG
>Ga0123355_10021461_pt1 | contig 10334 bp, 7 predicted proteins | sample TergutEmb28metaG_3_FD_89872 | JGI IMG/M metagenome (GOLD analysis project Ga0123355, IMG submission 89872) | Embiratermes neotenicus P1 segment gut microbial communities from Petit-Saut dam, French Guiana - Emb289 P1 | ecosystem: Host-associated > Arthropoda: Insects > Digestive system > Gut ... | reverse complement strand
CGAGCAGCTGTTCGACAAGGAGCTCGGCACCGCCACCGCTGCGATTCACTGGGATCTGGCGCTCAAGACGTTGCGGAGCGCCACGGGCATGCCGACATTGGTGGGTCTCGCCGCCGAACCCGACTCTGGCAGAGCGGGCACGGCGAAGGCGCAGCCCGCAGCGCCCGGACGCTGAGAAACCGCCGACCGGTCAGGCCCCTTCAGCGGCCAAGTAGTCCGGGCGCGCGTGCTGAGGTTCACGTGGCAGCACTTCCGACCGTGTACCTGTGTTCAGTCCGTGCGCTCCAGCGGTACAGATCCTCGTCGCCGCAATGCGGGCACTTGATCGCAGCAAGTTGGTCTTCGGATCCAGCTGAGACCGGCTTGGTTGCGGCTTGTGGGAGCGCAATGGCAATGACAAGCCCGCACGACTTGTTCTTACAGACCCAGCCGAGGTAGGGATCCCCCGGGACCATCTGATGCCGGGGCCTGACGTCGACGTGGCGCAAGCCCGGCGACGTCACTGTCTTGCGTACTGGGGTTCCCAGGCTCTTGGATGGACGTTTAATTGCCACTGGGGCCTCTCCGGATAAGCACTTGCGAGAGCCTACCGCGACTGCTTCAACGCTGCCAGCGCCAATGGACGCCGCTCCTGTCAGGGCGTCGTACGCTTCGGCTCCCAGAGCTCGACCTTGTTGCCTTCCGGATCGAGAATCCACGCGAAACGGCCCACCTCGCGCGGGTCACATCAGCCTGCGGTTCAACACTCCGCTGCGGCAGGTCGCCTCGCCTCTGCGTGAATCTTCGGGGATCAATGCAGTGTCGTGTTGAACAGTTGCGGGCTGTCAAAGTCGGTCTTGTCCCCGACTTTCTTGTCCTTCACTGGTTGCAGGCGCGCGGAAAGCGGCTTGTGCCACTTCCAGGCGAGTACCGCGACGTCGCTGAAGATCTTTACGAGGCGTTCTTCCGTGACGTCCCCAGGTAGCGGCACGGTGTCGAGGCCGGTCCCGCATACGGCGGAATAGGCGAGCAGCGAATCGATCCCATAGGTGCTCTCCGCCCAGCGCTGCGCGAGACGCCGGTCCTCCATTACCGGCAACATCAAGCCTGAATAGCCAATCTGCTTCGCGTTCACGGCCTTCACGGCCGAGGTAATGGCGAGCGCGGCCGTCATCGTGCCGTTCGCGCCGAACTTCGCGCCCGTATAGCGCTCGATTGCGTCGCCGATCGATGTATCGCCCATTGGCGCCGGCGTGGGATCCACACCGGCGAAGGTCCAGCCGCTCGACCCGGCGACCGCGCTGCCGACTGCTTCGGCGACCTTCGCGTGGATCGTCAGCTGCCGCGTGAGCTCGGCGACCGATGCGTCGAAGTCACCATGCGTCGCGCCGAATACCTCCTGCACGATGTTGGCGCCTTCGAATCCCAACGAGAACTGCCTGCCAGCTCCGGTGTGATACGCCCCAGGATAGAATGGCCCGAGCGGCTTGAGCATTGCGGTCGCGGTGAAACGGAAGTTGCCCTGGCTGCGGACGCTGTGGTCCGTCACGTACCGCACAAGCTTCGCCGTCTCGCGGATCGTCTTCCAGTGGATGCCATCGTCGTCGGCGATGATGGCGCTCGCGTTGAGGTACGGCAGCGTTGCGAGTACCCGAGCCAGCAGGTGCATCGCGACAGGATCGTCACTGTCGTGCAGCATGGCCGGGCCGACGTTCGGCGCGAACCCGTCCTTCTGCGAGAGATCGTCGAGCGAGCGGAGAAAGGCGAGCGCGTCCCGCTCGGACAGATCCTTCAACAGCTCCGCGAACGGCTGGGTCACGATCCGCACGGTCTGCGTCTCGTAGCCACGCTTGGCGAACTCGGTCTTCGCGGCGTTGAGCACCGTCATCGCCTCGGCGATCTGTTTTTCGTAGCTCGATCGGTCGAGCCGCACGAAGGCTGTGATCGCGCGGACCTTCGGCTTGGCGACGTCCGAGGCCGCATGGACTTCACCAGCGGTGAACAAACCCAGCAGGACCGTAGCAATCAGGCGTTTCATATCCTGTTCCCCGACGTACGGTTCACTCGGAGTATTTTACAGATGCGCTGATGTTGGAAGTAGACAGCCCCGGACTTGCGAGAGCCTCCCGTGGCTGCTTGAATGCAGCCAGCGCCAATTCATGGTGAACCCTGTGAGGTGTTCGGTTGCTTGGACCGGGTCCGCGTCAGGGCTTCAGTGTGGCCGCGATGCTGCGTAGCTCCTCCGGTGTGTGCTCGCCGGCCAGCGGCGTTCCTGGCATCAAGTATTTACCCATGTCGAGCCCGCCGATGACGACAGGCTCGAAGCCTGCCTGCCGGACCAGCCGGGAGGCGACTTCGATGGCTTTCGTGTCGTCGCCCGCGATCGGCATGCCGATTCTCCCCGGATCTTCGTGTGCGCTGGCCATGCGTGGTGCGCCTACGGCGTTGAACGCACGCACCACGTGCGCGCCCGCCAGCAGCTGCGCGTCGAAGAGCCCGGCCCCTTTGTCGCGCGCCTGCGTGGCGATCTCACCGTCGCGCTGTGGGAAAGGATTGCTGGCATTGATCACAACCTTGCCCTTGAGTGAATTACCCAGGCTCTTGATGAGCTCGGGAAACGCGCTGTAGGGTACTGCGAACAGGAGCACCTGCCCGAAGGCAGCCGCCTCCTGCGGCGTGCCTGCCCGCGCATTTGCTCCGATCGCGGCAGCGAGCTTCTTGTCGTTGTCGAGATGACGCGAGGAGAACATCACCTCATTCCCAGCCTTCGCCCAGACGCCCCCGAGTGCGCTGCCGACGTGACCGGAGCCGATAATGCCGATCTTCACCTTCTGACTGTCGGCTGGCATGGCCACACGTGGCGTGAGCGGCATGACACTGAGGGCGGTTGCCGCGCCTACCACTTTGAGCAGATCACGACGACGAAAGTCCGGAATGCCGTGTACTCTCATGGGGGTCTCCAGGATCGGGAACTGTCGTTATGCCGGATTCGGCGGGTGCCAGCAGAGGACAATCAGGTCAAGCACAGAGGAGACCAAGCGGCGCGCGCATGCGAAGTCAGCGGTTCATTGCGACGCTGGGAAGCTTACGGGAATAGTGGCTCCTGATGCTCGTCACGCGCGTTGCTCCCCACCGGCTCCGCGGTCTATGAGCGGGTGACGCCAAGTTTCAGCTTGACAGCGGGTTCATTGCAGCACACCGCGTACTCAGCTCAGGGGCGCAAGTTCCGTCGCCTCCGAAATGTCTGCGGTGCCTGCGCGAAGCGCTTCTCGAATGCGCGTGTAAAGCTGGAGGTATGTCGGTAACCGACGGCGGCGGCGATCGCCTTGATCCTCAGGTTGCTGTGAACCAGGAGCACGGCCGCCTTCCGCATCCGTTGCTCGGTCAAAACATGGCCGAGGCATAGGCCGGTCGCCTGCTTGAACAGATGTTGCAGATGCGACGCGCTCAGATTGAGCTCCACGGCAACGTCGGAAATCCTGTGTGGCGCTTCTGCCGCGATCAGTTCGAGGATCCTGGAGACCCGCTCCGGAGGCGGTGAAACAAGCGGGGCTTCTGATGCGCTGCCGCGGGTCGGGACGATGTCGTTGGCGACAGCGTGCGTTGTGGGTACGCCATTCAGCCCGCCGAGATCTTCAGACCTGCTTCCCGTGCGCGCACGCGAGGTAACCACAGCAATCCCCCCCCGTCGTCAAGTGGCAGAGCGAGCCGCGAAGCTCTGTCTGTTCTCCCGGTTCATCCGTGAGGGTTTCTATCACAACACGCAGTCTGCAAACAAAAGTCGCAGGATTCAGACAATCTTGCCGCACTGCGCCGACAACCGCCGAGCTCGACACGCGGGAGACGCAAAGGATCGCCGTGCCAGCGCGGGGGCCTATCTCGCGCCGGTTCCGGCGCTGCTCCCTTCCTTCAGCAGGGCGTCGATCAGCCCTCGCAGCGAGCCCTCGTCTTCCAACGTCGGGTCGCCACCCCTGCCGCCGCTCGTCGCACGGATCATGCCACGCCGATCGATGACCACGACCTGCGGAATATTCAGAATCTCGCCTCTGGCGCGGCCCAGGTAGGTGTCGACGTCCTCCTTGCTCGTATAGCCCACCGGAAAAGTGAGTTTCATGTACTGCGCCATGGCCGTGACGAGTTGGCCGTCCGTCCGCGGCGAGTTGGGTGGATCGAAGACCACCGCGACCGGTTCGAATCCCTTAGAGCCAAGCTCGCCGTAGAGCTTGTTCAGCGTCCTGGCGACGCGCAAACAATGCTCCGATCTGACGAAGAGAAATTCGATGACCACGACCCTGCCCTTGAGGCTCGAGAGCAGCGTGGTCCGTCCGTCCGGCTCTGCGATCTTGAACTCGGGCGAATCCCGCGACACGGTGCCGGCTGGTGCCAGCGGCGCGAAGCACAACAGAAGCCACGCAGAGAGGATCAGGACTGCACGCATCTCATGCCTCGCGCCATTTCGCAGCGATCCGCTGGATTTCCGCGGATGCCAGACCTGCGGCGTCTTCGGGACTGCGCTCGCCGCGAAGGACACTCTCCACCATTCTGGGCAGCAGATGGCTGTTGAAGACTTCCATGTAGGCAGGCGTTGCGAACCCGGGCACCCCGAGGTTCGGGGTCCAGTGCAGCGCATCCTTGAGCTCGACGTACTTGTAGGGTGGGTCTGCGCGGGCGTCCCGCGAGAGCCGTACGATGAGGTCAGGAATGGTCTTCGGATAGACGGGAAAGTTGCAGCCCAGACTGTGCTCGTATCCTGCCCGGGAGAGATCGATCAGGTCGGCGAGGAATTGGCTGGCCTCGTCCTGACTGCGGGAGAAGCGCCAGACCACGGAGCAGTTGGTGACGTGCGGGAGGGCGGTGACACCCATTCCGTTGGTCCCAAGCAACGGCGGTTGCAGCCTCATCCTGCCGGCCAACTGCGGGTCCTGTTTCTCGGCAGTGCGCAGCAACGAGATGGCATTGGCGGTGGAGGAGGTCTTGCGCGCCAACATGGCCCGAACGTTGCCACCGGCTCCCCAGCTGAGCTGCTCAGGCGATCCCGAATCCCGATACAGCGCCTGGATGTACTTCAGCGCCTCGACGGCGAACACGTTCTTCCCGAACACCGCGTTTCCGGCGCCATCGAAGATCCAGGCTCTGAAAGCGTAGAACAGCGTATGCAGCGTGACGTTGCCCTCCAGCGTCGGCGTGAACGGCAATCCGCAGGTAACTCCGCGCTTCTCGCGCAGCCTGCTCCCGCCAGCGCGCAAGCTGGCGTAGTTCATGGGACCGAGCGGCATGCCCACCTCCGCCCAGTCGTCCTGAAAGAAGTGCAGTGGCGTAGGCATCCAGAAATCTGCGAACGCGAAGTACCCGCGGCGCCCGGGCAGGAACGTCGACCTGTGCGCCAGCTGCGGGATGGAGCCGTACTTCATCGCCGTCCGCTGATAGATGCCGGCGTGATCAATGGTGTGTTGGTAGTACTCGGCCGGGGCCCAGGGAAACATGAAGATGTCGTGACCCTTGCCGGCGCGGATTTCGGCTTGTGCGGCCGCGCCTATGCTCTCCAGCGGGATCTCGTCCACGGTCACCGTGGTGCCGTTGTGCAGGCCCCACGCCTTGGCGGCGCCCTCGAACCAGGTATCGAACTCGGGCACGAAATGCGCCCACTTGGCAATCCGCAGCGCCTTGCCTCGCGCATCAGCGCGCTGCGGCGTGAGCAGCAGTGGGCCAGCGGCCGCCGCGCTTGCGGCGAACCTCACCACATCGCGGCGGCCGACCTGCCTGCCCTTGAACGCGGACATTGCCCGTCAGGACACGCTACGTCCCGTTGCCGTTGTTGGGGAACACACCGAATTTCTGCAAGCTGAGGAAGTTGGCCTTCAGCTGTGGGTTTTGCGGAGAGCCGTCTGGATTCAGCACCTGATCCAGGAAGGCGTCCTTGGCGATGGCACCATTGCGTGGATCCGGAATCGCGGGACAGACCAGCCAGATGGCGCCTCCGTCCGAGCCGTCGACCGCCAGCTGTCCTTCGGCGCCGCAGCCGTTCGCCTCGATCTGGTTGTTGGTCTCATCGGCGGTCTTGATGATTGGCGTGCCATCGAGGCTGGCGCCGTTCTTGGCGATCAGGGACTGGAAAATGGGTCCGCACACCGGGCCCGGGTTGGCCGGGTCCACCGTGAACCAGATGTACGTGATGACCCACATTCCCAGCAGGTCATCGCAGAAATAGCCGAATGGAGTGTCGTTCACGCTGGCACACACGCTGGTATCGGTGCTGATGCAGTTGTTGTCGCTGCCGTCGATGGCGTTGCGGTTGGAGGCGAATCGCCAGTCCTGCCTGAGGTTCGGCGTGAAGACGGCATTGACGGTGTTCACCTGGAAGCAGGGCGTGGCCGGGGCGAGCGGGCTGACGATGTCGGCAGCGCAGGGGTTGGCGGCGAAGGTGCCGTCGGGGAGGCGCTGCTTTACCGCCGCGTAGGCTTCGAAGTTGCTGACGAGGTCCTGCATGGCGATCCCGCGGGGATTCTGGCTGTTGCTGATCGAGATCGTGCTGCCGCTGTGACCGGCGCCGCCGACTCGCGAATAGCTCGTTTCGAAGGCGGTCTGGTTGGTGAGGAACCCGAGAATGGAAATGAAATCATTGGCAGACCCGGTCCCGTCGTCCGGGAATCCTCCGGTGGTGGCCAGGATGCGGATGTTTCTGCGGTTGGGGTCGTTGCCGCTGCAGCTCGGGTCCACCTTCCAATTCACCCCGCTGGTCGCGGGCGGACCCGTGTGGCGAGCGTTGCCGAAACGCCCGACCACCTGTGTCGGGTCGACACCGTTGTCCCGGTAGAACTGGTCGCTGTAGTCGCAGGGCGGCGGGTTGAAGTCCGCGTCCTGCGCGCTCGCCAGGGAGGAAACCGCGGACAGGAGCGGCAGCCCGATCAGCGTCACGGCGATGACGCCCAGCCGAGCGCGTGTGCGTGTGTCGTTCATCGTTCCTCCTACACAGGCTGAATGTGGCTGGCTTGCGGGTTCAGCACCGCCCAGGATATGGACTCCGCGAGGTATTTGGGATTCGAGAGTCCTGGACAGGCGGCCCATAACATCAGCGGCTCATTCCCGTAGCGGACGTTGCCTATGTGTTGGCTCTTGTCCGCGTCGATCTTCGGGTCCGGATACGAAAAGCCAATGCCGCGCCGAATCTTCTCCAGGTCCGCAGGCTTGCCGGTCAGAAACGTCCAGCCCGGCTGAGCGTGGAACATTTCCCGGTAACTGCGGATGGCGGCGACATCGTCCTGTTCCGGTTTCAGCGTGAATGAGTACATGAAGAGCTTCGTGCCCACAGCCCCCCCGAGCAGCTTCTGCACCTGCGCCAGGTTGGCCGTCACTCCGGGGCAGATCTCATCGCATTTGGTGTAGAAGAAGTTCAGCGTGACGATCCTGTTCCTGATCAGATCGTCGTAGAACATCACACGCTTGCCATCGTGCGTGACCAGCGGGACGTTCGGCAGGTGCAATTTCTGAATGCGCCGTCGGGCGAGCTCGGACCGCGTGGTCCGTGCATCTTCTGCCGCCCACGAGACTGTGGTTCCGGCCACCGCCGCTGCCCCCGCGAGAGGCGCCATTCCCATCCAACTCAACAAATTCCTTCTGGTTACTTCGGTCATGTTGCGAACTCCGGTGTCTGAACCGCTGCGCCTGCACTCCGCTTGGGGGGCCGCAGACCTCAAGGTACCTCTATGTCGTCGCCCTGCGCCACGACGTGCCAGAGCGCCATCATCGCGTGGTCCTCGTGCACGGTGTTGTGACAGTGGATCGGGTACTTGCCCATCCAGTCCCGGAAGCGGAAGAACAGCATCGCCCGCTCGTTGGGGTGCAGCTGCGTTATATCCTTGCGTCCAAGGTCGGCTGGAACCGTGGGTGCTACCCGGTTGCGACTCAGGATCTGGTGCTCCTCGAGGTGAATGTGCACGGGGTGAGTCCAGTCACCCGTGAGGTTGGTGAGCAGCCATTGCTCCGAGGTGTTCAACCCGACCGCAAAGCGAAACTGGCTGCAATCCATGAACTGCCCGTTGATGGACCACTGGCCGTTCAAACGATCGAACTTGAAGGTCCGTATGATCCTCGGCGGCGCGGTGGTGCTCGGGAGCTGATAGAACGAGGGCCTGGTCGCCGGATCCACGCTGTTATCGGTGACTTTCGTCCCGCTGACCCGGAATTGCAGCAAAAGGTTGCCCCTGCCCGCGGGCAGAATGGCGGGCTGGCTGGTGTTCAGCGCCGCACTGCATTCGGTGCTCGTGGAGTTCTGCGGCGCTACCTGGCTGTCGACGGCAACCGGTCCCTGGCCGTTGAGCTGGTTCAGCCGGTTCTCGAGGTAGATCGTCCTGCCGGCGAACTTGCTGAAGTCGATGATGACATCCACGCGCTCCGCGGGCCCGATGCGCACGCTCTGCACCTGCACGGGAGTCGGTATCAGATTGCCGTCGGTGCCGATCAGCCAGTACGGGTTGGTCGCTCCCGGGTTGTGGATATCGGTGAGGAAAAACTCGTAGAACCGCGACGGACCGGTGTCGAGCAGGCGGAAGCGATAACGCCGCGGCTCGACCTGCAGGAACGGCTGGATCATTCCGTTCACCAGGAACGTGTCGCCGAGTATGCCATCCAGGTTGAACAGATCGAACACGAGCTCGCCGGTGGTCGGGTCGTACACCTTGTCGGCGAACGCCAGCGGAATGTCGTGCGCAGGAAAGTCAGGCAGATGGAATCCGGTCGAGCTGTCCCCGGTGTCGAACTGGTTGAACAGGCAGTAGAACCCCACCAGACCCTTGTAGGTGTTCTGCGAGGTGAAGTCGACGCGGTGGTCGTGGTACCAGAGCGTACCCAGGGCCTCGTTGATGTCGCCGGACGGGATGTGATCGGAGTTGAATCCGGCCAGCACGTTGGGATAGTACTGGTCGCAGAAGTGCCCGGCGGAATAGAAGTCGCAGGGGTTGCCGTCGCTCTCCGACGGGTTGTGGGCGTTGTGCAGATGCGTGGTGACCGAGGGCATGCCAAAGCCGGTGTTGTTCGCTTGAGTCACCTGCGGCAGCGAGTTGATGTTGCGCGTGAGTTGCGGCGTGCCGTAGAAAGCCTGATAGGTGGGGCCGGGGCTGCGTGCGCCGCTGCCGTCATCAAAGCCCCACATGGTCTGCGCCGGGAGCGTCGGATCGCTCGTCTGCCTCACCGTGAACTGCCGCTGATTCATCTGGTACAGCACGGACGGTACGACCGGGAAGCGCTTGGGATCGATGAGCGGTGCCTGAAACGCGGCCGCGCGAACCTCGCCCGCGCCGACGTTCGGGTTCAGTGTGGGCGCGGGGCTGAGGGCCTTTACGCGGCCTGTCACTGGCATCACCACCAGAGGATCGAGGAATGGCCTGACGCGCGGGCTCTGAGTCTGGTTGCCGGGGAGGCAGTTCTGGTTAGAGCCGGGACTGGAGTTACTTCCCGAGCTCGGTGGCGATTGGGCGTAGGCCCGCGCACTCAGTCCGCTCTTGGCGATCAGCAAACCGCCCGCGCTGAGCAACCCCATCTTGAACAGGTCGCGCCGGCCCAGTCCCGCGGCGATCAACTCACGGCGGTTCTTGGCCGCCGCACACATTTGCCTGAACCGGCGCCGGGAAACCCTCTCCCCGAAGACGTTGTAATACATCTCGCCTCCCCTTTTGCTTCAGCAAGCCGAAGAGCCAACTTCTCAAGTTCACGTGCACGAGACCTGCGAGGTGCGCGTGCGTGACCGCCACTGGCGAGTCGTTGGGGTTCATCGCAGCGGGCATAAACAGTGCCGTGCTGCTGTCGATCGTCGCGTTCGTCGGCCCTGCGGCCACGCTTGGGACGAGCGCCCACGTGGTGGCCCGATGGCTGGCGCCAATGACCCCCCGCCTGCGACTGATACGTGCCGGTGGGTGACTCAGATGGGGTCGACAACCGTCAGCGACAGGCTAACTCCCGTGATCGGGGAGCAGAAACGAAAGGTGTTAGCCAAAGTAACTGTTTGTTAGCATTTTTCGCTGTGCACGGCCTGCTGACGTTCACGCGACCCGCAAAACTGATGCAGGCCCATCACGATCCGGGTTGCGCGCAATGCTTCCGTGATGCGGAGACTCTCAGGCTCGTTGGTCGATCGGATCGCCGGTCACCCGGCCGCGGGCGGCCGCCGCACCCGCACGCACGGCCTCAAAGCGCAAGCGGTCGTGAATCTCGCCTGAGGTACGTGGCTCTTGGGGTCATCTATGGTGCGCACGCAAGCTTGAGTCAGTTGCGCCTCGAATTGTCTTTATGAAAGTGCCAATTAACTTTGAAAAATAAGCAGATGAGTAGATCATCGACGATTAGCAGACCATCTTCCCCTT
>Ga0123355_10021460_pt1 | contig 10334 bp, 4 predicted proteins | sample TergutEmb28metaG_3_FD_89872 | JGI IMG/M metagenome (GOLD analysis project Ga0123355, IMG submission 89872) | Embiratermes neotenicus P1 segment gut microbial communities from Petit-Saut dam, French Guiana - Emb289 P1 | ecosystem: Host-associated > Arthropoda: Insects > Digestive system > Gut ... | reverse complement strand
TCTGACATCTAGTTCGGAATTTGCGTCAAATACAAAGTTCATTATTTCACAGTGAATTGACAAGAATGTAGAAAGAGGTACAGAGCATCACCTGAAGGGACACAAATCGACACGCGCAGTTAGGATGGTTCCTCTTGGATCGCCTAGTAGAGACTCAGATGTTCGTATGGACAATGTTCACAGAACTTAAACAGTTATGGACTCTCGCCTGGAAATTTTCATTATTGTGATAATTTTGGTGTCAACCGAACTGTAATTTTACACTCATAATTTTTAAAATTCACATTAAAATACACATTAATATCGCGCCTACGTGTTTCGGTCTATGGCCAGCTGCAGGCCGGACACTATTCCAGCATAACCGCACCTAACCTCCAACCTACAGCAAACCAAGAACGAAACGACCAATGTGGTAATCAACATTATAGTCGCGAGCTCCTGATGATGGGCATAGTAATGCCCGAAATATGTTGAGCCTATAATAAGTACAATAAAATAATAAGTGGCATCTAGTTGGTTTTTATTCTTCAGTTATCATAATGATGCACGGTCCAACAAACATCAAACTTTGTTACACCTCTTTACTCTTACTATCTACTGTCGATAATACAGTGCTACTGCCCGGCTTTTCCTTTAGACAAAGAAATACGGGCCGCGAAGTTTAAGAAACTTGTTGAAAACTAGTGGATGATTACACGACTTCCTGTATCAGTTTTGTACATCAGTATTGCTGTAGAAGCTGTCCTTAGATGTTAATTCTTCCGACGTTTCTGCTGCATATAATTTCATCGGTAGAGGCAAAACTTGTCAGGTTTACCGACTCCGCTGCTCTCCATATGTGGAGGCCGGTGAATTATGTAGTGCACAATTTAGTGTCGTAAATAGAGGCTTTTGTTTGCGTACAGTGCGCAGAGGAGCTCATATTCTTGAAGACGAATAGTATTAGTGTTCCCTGGAATGGTACTTTACAGACTAGCAGCAAGGAACTGGTTCAGTAATTTTATGTAGAGAAACCGTCAGATGAATTATACTTGAAGGTAGCTCCTAAACAAGGTCTGCAAGAGTGAGTAAACGGTTGTAAATTTAAACAGGATTCACTCTGAAATTATCGCATAATTCTGACTCTGTGAGAAACTGGAACAGTTTATGGCTATATTAAGACAGGGACAAGGCCGGACTGCTGGCTACAGGTCAGTACTCGGAATGGTACTTTACAGTACTTTACAGACAATTTTTTTCCTTAACTTTACATACTAAGATTTTCTTTTCTTTATAACATGTCGGGAATTAATAAATATTACTCTTGGTAACGGATTTTACCTCTAAGCCTAGCAGTAAAAGAGGTTCTACTAAATGAAGTGGTAATGGTGTCTATGTGTTTGTAGTTGTAGGTAAGACTGCTGATTGGCGATAAACCGGAAATACCTATTGACTGGCATTCTCACTTCTCATAGTATTTCTTATCAGTGTTCACACTCGTATATCCCAGACATGCAGTGCCGTAAGTACACCTTAACAGTTGGCATGTGTAAGAAGCAGCAGCATCAGTTTCACGTCAGTAGCCTTGTATGTAGTTACAGCAATGTACAGCAATGTACAGCGTACAGCACGGCACACAAACATCGGTACATTGTCAGGTATCGCTACCGTAGAATGCTGGTCAGTGCTGTAGCTTACATTTGGACTAAAATATTTAAAGATAGTCATAAAACTGGAGAAATTACTGTTGTAAAATCCGAGGTTGACGAATCATTACCCCAATTTTTTTTCAACACTGATTTTCAGGTGTGAGGAAGGTCCTGCGACCGGTCACTTCGACACAGGTTTTTCTTGGTTTTCCTGTGCCTAAAAGCAAATGCTGAGATGGTTCCCAAGATTCCAATTTGCCGCTACATGCTTCTCATGTAGCCCTCTCGACTTAAATTTAGTAGTAACCAATTTCATGTCTTGTTTACATGTAAAATAACCACTACCACCGGGTAACAACCCAATTGCAATAAATAAATATTATTATTATTATTATTTTATTTCTGTGTTCTGTCTTGCTACGTTACATTTATATTATGGAAATGTGTACCTATCAAGTGAACAGTGAAAAACTTGCCTCCAAGGAATGCCGCTCTCCTTACGAGACCGCCTGCTATGTGGAGGTTATCTGTGAATACCGCTGAAGCAGCCACGAACGGTCGATGAAGAGTGAGCATACAACCAGTTGGTTAGGCGAACGGTTAACGATTCTTAAAATAAAGCAGTAGAAGAAATGTCTGCATGAATTAACTCTCCCAGCATCTTTTACTTCTTTTACCTAAACATGGAGGACACAACTTCTCTGAAGCTTTCGTGAAAATTACGAACCCCGAAGCTTCACGTCACAGAACACCCTATACTTCATGTTTTAAAGTGGTTGGGAGAAGCATTTCTGTGTGCAGGCCCTTTTTTTGCCTAAAACTTCACCATATATCTTCAGAGAGGCTGTAAAGAACCTCATAAAATACTTGATCACTCGTAACGTACCAAAAATTCAGTTGTGTTTTTATATACTGATGCCACTTACCTATCACCGCTTGGTTTGTGAATGAGTGATTGAGTCACAATTTGTAGTTACTCAGAGTAGCACAAATAGATGCCAGTTTTTATCTCACGATCAACTGTAAATCGGTCGTTAATATATGAAGAAACGTCATTCTGCTGCATGAAAGTTTCAAAAGTATATCGGTCATCACTTAATAAAACAGTAAACTTGTCATGAAACAAATGGTCCAAGCGTATCTTTCAGTGAACATGTGTTTGTTGTCTTCTGATATTCGTCTACATCAGTTACTACAAATTCTGACGTCTTCTGCTTCCACCTCACAAGTGACATATGTAAAGAGAGAGTAGCGAGCCTGTTCTGGTGGTTCTGTCATTGCCAGCAAACTGGCAATTAAAACGGAATCTGAAGAATATTGTTATGTCTCTACGTACTAAAGTAATTAAATATCCTGATACTTCGCCCTTAGTACGAATCATGACGGTAAATTCACGTTTGTTGCAGGCACTTTTGTGTTACCTGTACTCCGAACTCAGCCGTCGGCCAATAGCAGCGTACCCTTCTAATTGGCTGTTAGTATATGTTCAATGCACCATCCATGCACATCCACTTCAAAATTCTCTTCCACATCTATTTTTTCCACCCTTTTTCTCACGCATGCCGACGTCATTCCGCTATACGCCAATATTTTCACGTAATAGCGCCATTGTTTCATGCCACATTACACACTCTTCCCTCCTCCCAGATACCCACCTTGTCATCATAATCATCACTAACACTGCCTTCAACAGTGCCTCATATGCATACACGGAATTAAGTTCCCCTCATGGCTGCTTAATGAGCAGAATTGTGTGAGAGACACCGCATTGCCCCGAGCGTCCACAAAAAGCTCTTTTATTTTGCACTTTTTTTGCGGATCGGACATTGCGGAATTCTTACGGTGTGAAGTGCGGGATTTGCACGTCCGTGAAAGACTCGCGTCATTCCTCTCGTTTGTACTATGTAACCCCCTACCAGGCTAGACGATATCATATCGCAGACAAACTTAGCATAAACAACAGTATTTGAGAACTGAGTACTGTACATTTTACGTGCAATTTACGTACCCTTAAAGACGAGCCAAGCCAAGCCAAAGCAAGCCAAATCAAACCAAAGAGCTGACTAAGGGCAGAGAATTCCGCGAGCCGCAAGTCGACGTCTACGGGTCTGTTGTGCCATTCCTGCGCTTGATTGCATCGCTGGACTCCATGACATACACCTTATATTCTAACTGGGAATTATGCTTACGCTAACGATTTTGAGCCTAGATTGAAGACCTAGACTAGGCCATACCAAAGACTGGTGCTCAAACAGAACGTGATTTATATCTGTTTGGTGGGAGGTATGTTTGTTTGGATGGCTGTCAGGGTTTTGAGCTGAGACTGGCGCATTCGCAAGCCGAAAACATGGGATTGTTGACAGACATATTTCTCAAGTCGCAATGTCTGAGAGTGGGGAGAGGGGAATGCGGGCCGTGCCCCTCCTTTGCATTATATACCCTAGCATTCACTTTACAACTGAGGAAAAGTCACGGCAAAACCTCAGTCATGGTATAATCGTTAAAGACGAAGTCTAAAATGCTTTATTTAAAGATTCAGTCCGTACCGCACCGTAAACACTTTTCACCTCGTTTATAAAATCCGAACAGTTTATGCTATATAGGACATAAGTCTCTGTTTGTTGTGAGATAAATACAAAACACGTAAATACAGCGTTTTGGCAGAACGAAGAATTGCTGAATGTTAAAGCTGTGGGTGCATCAAGCAAGGTTAACTTATATTCTGTTGCACCAAACTGTACATTAATCGCACTATACACCATACATTATTCCACAGTGTGCATTCTTAATATGTATTCCTAACCTGACATTAACTTCTGTATACACACAATATCGATTGCTGTTTCGACTCTTCCATATTGCAGTTATTTCTTATTTCACATTTGGCCATTATATTTTCCTACATCAAAATGAAAATTCTTGATTTCAAACTTTCGCCGTGTCCTGAACGAATCCGCGGAGTCTGAATTTTATGTGCCGACGTTTCGGAACACTCTGTTCCAAATTCATCGGTTGTGTAAGCTTACACCGTCCGTGAAGATGGGACAGCGTGTTCCGAAACACCAGCATAAAAAATTCAGACGCCCAGGATTCACCTAAAGGCAAGAATAGAACAAAACGAAAATTATTTTTTGATAATAATCTTCTTGAAGTTGGCTAATGATAGCCAGAACACTGAGGAAGATATATATTGGAATAATATATATTGCGTAGTGCTATTATTGTGGAATTTGTTGGATTTATACATAGGTTTAAAATTTGATGTGTATTGGACCGTGCATCATGTTGATAACTGAGGAATAAAATCCAACTAGATGCCACTTAATACTTTATTATGCTTAAGCTAGGCTCAACATGTTTCGGGCAACATTATGGCCATCATCAGGAGTTCACGACGATAGCGTTGGTTACCACATAGGTCGTCCGATTCTCGAGTTGCTGCTGGTTGGAAGTTAAGTGCAGGCAGGATGGATGAGTTTCCGGACCGAAGGCTTCCAACCAGCAGCAACTCGAGAACCAGACGACCTATGTGGTAACCAACGCTATCGCCGTGAGCTCCTGATGATGGGCATATTGGTGCCCGAAACATGTTGAGCCTAACATAAGCATAATAAAGTAATAAGTAGCATCCAGTTGGATTTTATTCTTCAGTTAATAAGTTAATAAATATCTTGCATGATGATTTGCGAAGATTCTTAGGTTTATATTTTTCCGTTGCGCATCGACCCCAGTAGGCCAGATCCTCATTTTTTTTTTAACCAATGCCCCACATGTCCTTTACGGACTTCGTGGTCTTCCCTCCAGGGCATGGCAGAAGTGTCACCGACTTCTAAGTTTGGGACGCCCATGAGGCGTGGTTACGTTGTCCCGATGATGTGAGTGGTGATATAGGAGGATGTAGTGCCAGGTGGGCCCTTAAACCTAATTTCTACTAACCTACCAAGACCATGGTCACCGCGGGAATCCTCCCCTTCAGGGAAAATTCCCACGGTAGACCCGGGAATCGAACCCGGATCCTCATGATTAGTAGTCAGAGACTCTGACCACTAGACCACGAGGCTGGTCGGATCCTCATTGTTGAGTCTCCACGATCACACTTGGGCACACAACACTCTGTAGCACTCCTCTGGGTGAGTGATCAGTCCGACACAGAGACCTCTACGTTATAACACACAACAAGCACGAGGGACAGACATCCATATCCACAGCGGGATTCAAACCCGCAATCCCAGCAAGCGGATGGCTTCATACTCGCGTCTTAGACGGCGTGGCCATTCGGATCAGCTCAATACTAAAAATATTTAGTGAAAATTCTTTGTGTATAAACATGAAGATTTTTTTACGAACGATATCTCCTTCTTTCATCCGTAATGTTGAATGTCTTTTAATAAAATCGTAACATCCTCACTGTACTTAGGCCCAAATGTATTCTATGTGTGTAGTTGATACCTTACGTTGGCCCGTTGCGGCCGAAATATGTTTTGTGTTTGAAAATACAAAACAGCTGTAAGTTCTATTGTGATCGGTGGTTTGTGTAGTACCTTCCTTATAAATGTCACGATGGGATGGATTAAAATAATTTTTCCATATATGTATGTACTGCGCTGTTCTGTCTCTTGGTTTCTCCCGCACACAAGATGGAGAATAAACAAACTGTCTTGTGACGTTTACTCCATATGTGAATGGAGTAGCCACATGTGTTAAAACGTGGTAAAACTTTTGTCTGGTTGGTGGATACGATTTATATCTTCCTTTTTATTTTACTATTTTGTACATACATGAATTTTAATTTGTTAGTCTGAGTGTTAATCTCTGCATGTTTCAACTTGAGCACTGTGACATGACAAGGAAAGCAAAGATACAAGTGTAAAATAGACACTTTTGTTTGTCCGAATTTTAATAAGTTGTACGCATGTATTCTTTATTTTGGGTGATTCCCCGGCGGCTGAATTTTATGTGCCGACGTTTCGGCACACATTTTCTGTTCCATCTTCATAGGCCGTGTGAACAAGAAGAATTCACACGACCTATGAAGATGGAACAGCGTGTTCCGAAACGTCGGCACACAAAATTTAGAAGCCGTGGTATGACCCAAAAGAAAGAATTCGTGCATTTCCTTTCCTTGGTAACAAATAAAATACTCCGTTTGACACATTTACTGAAATTCGTCGCTAAAGCAGGCGGTTATATACATATATATTCACTCTCTTCGCTTCATTGCAGGCTATGTATACAAACACTGTGCCTTCTCTTTCTATGATTTTCGTGGGGAAATTAATTTACGCTTTAGTACGTACCGTACAGGACAGCTGGATGTATTATTCAGCATATTGAATAGCATGAAGTGAAACATTTCAATCCGTAGTATACTTCAATTTCGGAACAAAATGCAAAGGTTTGATATCTACAACCCACAAATAGAAAGTGTGTGTTTGGTATGAAATTATTTTCGATTTCAGCCTCCCAGACAGCGCAATCCGTCTCCTTTACAAACACCAGTCGGTTAATATTGTGCAGGGAAATAAACGCTGTTTTTCTGAAAATTATTTGGACACACAAACGCAATGTGTAGGCAAAATGCAAAAATGTTTAATGTTAGAACAGACGGTACGTAGATTTACAGTTGTAAACTGCACAGCGAATAATAAGCTATAACGTAGCCTACTTCGGATACCAGTTAGGCCGTGCCATAGCCTATGCTTTTGTTCACTGACTCTCGCCTCGGGTTTCCGGGTCCGATCCGTGACCAATCTAAGTGGTATCTGTAGTCGGACTTCTTTCCGCGTACTTAGATTTACCAGTGTCATCTCCTTACCAACAACACTCCATACGCACATTCCATCCATCTAACAACGACGCTACGCAAAGTTCGCATTTTGCGGCGTCAGTAGATAAAACAATCTGTTAAACGTTCCTATTAAAAATAATTGTTTGTCACGTAACATATTTTATTACGATGAATTTGATTTTGCGATATTTGTATTGTCAAGTGCCATTGAAACTGATAATGGAAATTCTTTATGGAAGACATCACGATGTGCTAGGAAAATACTAAAACATTAAATTAATATACGTCAAGCACAACTATTTTTATTGCGTAAGATGCTACATGTTTCGAGCTTTTTAAACGGTCGTCATCAGGCCTTCTAACAGATCGAGTCGACATGCTGTGTACACTTTGGGATCCCAGTATGTTTAAACATATTGGGATCCCAACGTGTACACAGCATCTGTCGACTCGATTTGTTAGAATGCCTGATGACGACCGTTTAAAAAGGTCGAAACATATAGCATCTTACGTAATAAAAATAGTTGTGCGTGGCGTATATTAATTTAATATTTTAGTGATAATAGAAATTCTGTGTTTGTACGCCGTATCGAAATGGCACGATATTGAATTCCTGAAAGAGTGTATTTTATGGACCGACAGTAATACATTTAACACAGATGGGCTTCGTGGATTGAAAGATGGATACGGCCTTCCAAATTTGTTTTCTTTCAAACATTTCTTTCAATGAAGTAGAAAATATTTGATACCTCTCTTCAATTTGTATAGCAAAACCAACTAGATGCACCAGTGTATCAAATTTATTTTATTTTGGAATTACACTCTACAAGTTTCGGACAGTCTTTCCGTCCATCATCAGGAGTTCAAGACTGTACATACAGCAACCAAACAGATACTGCTGTCTGTTTGCTAGCAAGCAGAGAGCAGTATCTGTTTGACATTTGTCTGTAGCTTTATGTACAGTCTTGAACTCCTGATGATGGACGGAAAGACCGTCCGAAACATGTAGAGTGTCATTCCAAAATAAAATAAATTTGATACACTGGTGCATCTAGTTGGTTTTACTATAGAAATAATATTACGATTCATGACCCTATGAAAGTCAAACCTCTCTTCACCTTTCGCTTTGTTGACGAAAACTATTAAAGGAGACGCGATATTTTTATTTTATTTCTAGACAGCTCATGCACAACGTGCGTGTGGTGAAATTACGTAATGTAAATTGCGGTAACACTTCCATACTTAAATAATACCCTTTCCGGGAATGTTCCTCTCTCTATTCTGGCATAAATTTGTCGACCGTCTTAAGAAACAGCTGCCTTCATCTTAGAGCAGAAGATGGAGGCAGTGGGTTTCTGCCAAAAGTCGGACAATTTCTAACACTACATGGCGCCACAACCAAGAGCGAAGTGTTGCTCACTCTTCCACAGTCGGTGTTCCCTTAGATGTGAAAAAGTTTACTTAGACTTCCATGTATTATATTTACACACTATTCTCTTACATTGAACTGTACCTACCATAAGATAAAACGCACACACACTATTCGATTTACGCTTTACAGAAAAGTATTATCAATACGTACTGCCTTTTTTTCGTTTAAAAACTTTGCATTTTACCCATAAGCTGTACGCGTATCATTTTGTGTGGTTTTCATCATGAACAGTGGCTGTCCGTCAGTCTTTTAGTGATGATGTAGTAAATTTAATGTGAGGTAGAAATTGGATTATTTATTTATTTATTTATTATTTGTTTAACTTAAGGCTTCAAAAGTTTATAACAGTTTTTGAAAAGGTTCAACCCGCTTGTATGTGTAAGGGCTTATGAACATCATGTATGCAATTTTAAATATATTCCGGGCCGACGTGTAGCTGACGCAATGGTAGTGTCAGCATAGTGAAATATTACGCCGCGCGAACACAAATTGTTACGACTGTAATGAATAGCAGTTTCAGAAATATATTGCAGCATGTGTCATGCACTGACATATCCCCACCTCCCACGCCAAAATTCTCGCTTGGCGTGGATTGATTTTTGTGTGTAATTTCTATTTGATTGCAGTATTCTGTTCAGCAAATGTTACCAACACGAGCACCAGACTGGGTGTCCCAGTGACTGCTGGTTGGTGAATGACCATCTCAGTATTCTTCCTTCAAGATTGTCATCATTTGTTACAGTCTGATTATAGGTAGGAGCTTAGTGCTGAAATTGACATTGAAGGAAAAGGAATGGAGAATGTGGATTGAATTCGTCTGGTCCAGGACTCCAGTGAACACCGTAATGAACCTGCACGTTCCATTAAAGTGCTCGGATTTTTTTTTTCCCCCCCTTTTTGAGCGACTGTTGGCTTCCCAAGAAAGATGGTGAACCTTGGAATTTTTTTTATGGCGCAACAGCCCCTATTGGGGCAGGGTCTCCTCATTTTCGAAGTTTTACGGTCACAATCAGACACACCGCACTCTGCAGGACTCCTTCCGATGCAGAGACCTCTAACTGACAACTCGCAACACTCACAAAGGACATCCATGCCTCCAACAGGATTCGAACCCACAATCCCAGCAAGCTAGTGGCCCAAAACATAAGCCTTAGATCGTGCGGCCACTGGGATCGGCACTTGGAGTTTGTTTAGTTGCTATTATTTTACCTAATGATGTAGTTCTTAGTTTTGCTTTTGTAATGTAGGGCTGCAAAGAGAAGCACTAATTTTAGGATCGCCGTAAGCCATATTTTCACTTTGCGTTCTGTTCTGGCAGCTATAAATCTGTAAATCTTATTTTATGCTTTACAGGAAAACAAGGAACAATGACAACAGGGGACTGAGGTCACGCTTGAAACTGTAAGGCAAGCAATAACAGTAGTATGGGAAGTTTCATATTTTGGTGTCAGTATGGTATAAGAAAAATGCTGGTGGTGGTGGTGGT
>Ga0123355_10021459_pt1 | contig 10335 bp, 11 predicted proteins | sample TergutEmb28metaG_3_FD_89872 | JGI IMG/M metagenome (GOLD analysis project Ga0123355, IMG submission 89872) | Embiratermes neotenicus P1 segment gut microbial communities from Petit-Saut dam, French Guiana - Emb289 P1 | ecosystem: Host-associated > Arthropoda: Insects > Digestive system > Gut ... | reverse complement strand
GCTAATCCGAGAGAATATGGTAAGCCCTTAAAAGGTCGCTTAGTAGGCTTCTGGCGGTATCAAATTGGCGATTATCGTTTAATTGCAGATATTCAAGACAACATCTTTACTATTTGGGTTATGAAAGTGGGACACAGGCAGGAAATCTACCGATAAGATAAACACGTTATTTCTGCCCCTCACAGGCAACATCCTAGTATTTTTTCATACAATTCAACGCAAAATCTAACAGCAAGCGTTGCCTATAACATGTTTTAAAATACCGTTAGTTTCTTCAAGCCGCTTTTCGGCAGTTGGGCGGTCTAGGCCTTCTTTTAACATGATTATGGCAACTTTAACATTGTTGCCTGATTGGGATAAAAAGTCTGCGGCTTGCTCCATTGTGCAGTCTGTAACTTCGCAAATAATGCGCTGGGCACGTACTACAAGTTTTGAATTGGAAGGACGCAAATCTACCATTAAGTTGCCATATACTTTTCCCAAGCGCACCATTGTGCCGGTGGATATCATGTTCAGCACCATTTTTTGTGCTGTGCCTGCTTTCATACGTGTAGATCCGGTTATGGCCTCTGGTCCAACATTTATGGCAATTGCAATTTCAGATACCGCTGCCATGGGGGAAACGCTACTGCAAACGACGCAAACTGTTTTGGCGCCCAATGCGTTAGCATAGTTTAAGCCGCCAATTACATATGGTGTGCGTCCGCTTGCGGCGATACCAATAAGCAGGTCTTTGTTTGTAAAATGAATGTTTTTAAGGTCGGTTACGCCAAGTTCTTCACTATCTTCCATACTTTCTGAGCTTTTAACAAGTGCGCCGTGGCCACCGGCAATAATGCCCGTAAACCAGCTTTCCGGCACGTTATAAGTTGGCGGACATTCAGACGCATCTAACACGCCTATTCTGCCGGAGGTGCCGCAGCCCATGTAAATAACACGCCCGCCTTGACGAATGGCGTTTTCGGCAGCTTCTACGGCCTTTGCAATTTGAGGGATGTTTTCTTCTATGGCTAGGGCTACTTTTTTGTCTTCGTTGTTGATAATACCCAGCATTTCTTCTGTGCTTACCGCGTCGATATGAAGGCTTGCGGGGTTACGCAGTTCTGTACCTGGTACGTAAGATTTATTCATATTCATCTCTCCAAAGTTCTTTTTAATACTTGCAAGGAACAGTTCCTAACCGCTCCTAAGCATTGCAAATGTGCAATGTAGCATAAGGGAATGGTTATGAACCATTCTCTACATCAACGCCGCTTTGCCAGCATTTCTCTTACATCGTGTTTGTCTTTAATTTCTAGCGACTTATCACCTGCCAAGTTTTCTAGATGGTGGGTAAGCTCATGATGCAACACTTCTTTAAGCTTGTCTCTAAATCTTTCTGGGCTTGAATGACCATAAGCTGTCATTAGTGAGCCATAGTGAATTGTTACGTACCGACCCAACCCCCGAGGCTGCACATGGTATGCACCTAAAATTAGCAAACCATTGTTATCATACATTGTATCTGGAATAAGTGAGACTCCGCAGTTAAGCTCCCTAAATATCTCTGGTGGAAGCGCATCAATTTGCTCATCCAGTGCCTCTTGGGCTTCTTCAAATGTAAGCATGAGCTTTCCTCCTCTACCAACCCATGGTAAACATGAATCAATTGATTTCAGTTGGTGGCGATTCGACACCAACTGAATTTATCATTTATCAAATTTTACCCCTTTTAGCATTGCAAAGGGATTATTTTTTACTTCATCGGTTTTTTTATTCATTTTTTCTATATAAGATTGTACATCCCTTTTAGACATTGAGTTTTTCTGCTCTTGCATCCGCTTTTCAAAGGTTTCGTATTTTTCCTTGTGTCCGCAGATACACACAACCACCCTTTTTTCACCGGCCCCAACTATTTTAAGGAACTTATAACAATTTGGACATTTTGATCTTATAGATAAGGAAACATTTACCCGGGTATTACACTCACGGTCTTGGCAAACCAGCATTTCACCTTTTTTTCCGGTTACTTGCAGCATAAACATCCCACATTCCGGGCATTTTGTTGTGCTTAAATTATCGTGGCGATAGGTTTCTGTGCTGTTTTTTATTTCTGTAATAATTTCTTCAGTATATTTGCGTATGCCTTGTAGAAAGTTATCTTTCCTGGCTTTGCCTTTAGATATGCTTTGTAATATCTGCTCCCAATTGCCTGTAAGCTCTGGAGATCTTAAATCTTTTGGAACAAGCTTTAAAAGCTGCCGGCCTTTAGATGTAGAAACGACATCTTTGCCTCTTTTTTCGATAAGAAAGTTATCGTAAAGCTTTTCTATAATATCTGCCCTTGTGGCAACGGTGCCTAGGCCGCCGGTTTTTTCTAATGTTTCTGCCAAAACTTTATTTTGGGTGTCCATATATTTTGCGGGGGATTCCATTGCAGAAAGCAAGGTGGCCTCGTTAAATGGCGCAGGTGGGCTTGTTTTGCCTTCTGTTAGCTTTATTCCACTAACAGGGATATTCTCGAAGCGTTTTAGACTTGGTAGAGACTGGGCGTCGTTATCTTCATCATCGGCATCGTCTCCCATCGTTACTGCTTTATACCCTTGAGAAATAACCACCTTACCTTTGGCGGTAAACATCTCATTCCCAATTTTTACTTTTACTGTCATATTTTCATATTCGTATGGCGGGAAGAAAATTGACAAGAATCTCGTTATAACAAGGTCGTATATTTTGCGTTCCTTTTCATTTAGAGATGATAGATTTACCGGATGTTCTGTCGGAATGATGGCGTGGTGGTCGCTGACTCTTGCGTTGTCTACGTAGTTTGACCCTAGGCGAATGCTGCCCCGCAGCACCTGACCGCAAGTTTTTGCATATGGAGGGACAGAGCAGGCTTTTAAACGTTCCGGCAATGTTGGTACGATATCGGTAGAAAGATAGCGAGAATCTGTTCGCGGGTATGTTAGCACCTTATGCTCTTCGTAAAGCTTCTGCATAATGGATAAGGTTTCCTTTGGAGAATAGCCATACCGCTTATTTGCATCACGCTGCAACTCGGTTAGGTCGTATAGCTGGGGAGCGTACTTTTTCTTTATGGTTTTATCTACTTCTGAAACTGTGCCCTGTCTTATGCCCTTTAGTTGGGTCAAAATGCCATCCGCTTTCGCCTTGTCAAAACATCGGGCATTATTTGCACGGTCTACCCACGTTAAACGAAAACCTGCGCTTGCGGTGAGTCCATAATAAGGTTTTGGTACAAAACTTCTTATCTCTTCTTCGCGCTTAATAATGATGGCCACTGTTGGGGTTTGAACCCTTCCGCAAGAAAGCTGGCTGTTAAACTTTGTTGTTAAACAGCGTGTAGCGTTGATCCCTACCAGCCAGTCTGCTTCTGCACGCGCTTTGGCGGAATCGCAAAGGTTTTGGTAGTCTCTTCCGTCTTTTAGGTTTTGGAAGCCCTCACGTATGGCTTTGTCTGTGACGGATGAAATCCATAGCCTTTTTATGGGCTTTGTGCATTTTACTTTTTCAATAATCCAGCGGGCAACAAGTTCTCCTTCTCGCCCGGCGTCGGTGGCAATAACTATGCTGGTTACATCTTTACGTAGCAGCAGATCTTTTACAGTTTTATACTGCTTAGATGTTTGTGGTATAACCGTTAAACGAAGGGACTTTGGCATAATTGGCAGGTGGTTTATATCCCAATTTTTATATTTGGGATCGTATTCTTCCGGGTCGGCTAGGGTTACCAAATGCCCTAATGCCCATGTTACGATATATTTTGGTCCTTCTATATAGCCGTTTCCGCCGCTTTTGCAGCCCAGTACCCGGGCAATATCTTTGCCTACGGATGGTTTTTCGGCAAGTACAACTGTTTTCATTTCTACCTCCATTGGTCAGTGGAGAAGGCGTACGCTTCTCATTTGACCTTCACACTTTCAATCGTTTCTTTCAGGCAAAACCCCATGTATCCTTATAAAAATTCTCGCCAAGTTTCACCGTGAAGCCCATGCACTCTATTCCAGCTATTTGTGTTGCATATTTTTCGGGAATGGCGGCATGGCTTGGACAAAAAATTCCAACGGTTCCTTTGACGGATATCCGTTTTGCTTGCACAGTAACCCCCTATTCGTTAATCGCATGAAATAGTTTGCGTAAGTCGTTTCCCGATAGCTTGCCAATGGGTGTAGGCTGTATGGTTGCAATCGGCAAGTCAATGATTCTGCCAATATCTATATAAGAAGGTTTCGCAAGTCCTGCTTGCGCCCAATCTTCAATGACTATATATTGAGACTGAATAACAGCACTTTTGTTGTCATATTGTGACGTAATCTGAAAAATTGCCACTTCCTTTTGGTCAGAAGCTAAAACCAAAACAGGGCGACGCTTTCCGTCGCATCCCCATGAAACATAAGCAATGTGAAGGTCATAAGGATTCACTAACCATTCACCGCCCAATCGTAAATTTCGGGATGTTTATCTTTGTCAACAATGGCATTGCCGTTTTCGTCTGCTTCAAGTCTCACTCTTGGGATATTCCGTTTAGAAATCGCAACCGTGATTTGTTCCTCTAGCGTGGGGGCAACTACAGGCTGAAAAGGCAAACGCCGTTCAGCTATAATTTGCCGATAAAACATATCTATTGCCGTGGTCTGGTCAATGCCCATGCGGTCTAGCAACTTGGTGGCAGTTTCCTTAACTGCAGTATCGATTTTTACATTTACATTTGATTTAGTATTTACCATAAAAATCACCTCGTTCATAATATATGATATTATAACGTTAATGTAAAGATGATATCGTTAATTTATTTCTTAAAATTATGCGAGTGTACTTATATCGTTCCAGTCAAATTGATACTGTCGTGCGCCACTTCGGGGAATAAAAACAAGCGAGGCTTCGCCCCTGTAAAAAATCAAAATCCTTTTCTACAAAAGCAAAACCCCGCAGGCGAAAATCGCTACCCTTCTTTTGCCTGTTTCTTAAAAACCGATGGATTGACCAGAGGTAAGTGTCTCCAATTCAGTTGGGTGCGCTCAGTAACCAACTGCATTACCATTTTTTAATGCAACAAAAAAAGAGCCAATGAATGAAAGGCTCTTTTTTTTAATGTACGCTTTACTCGACCACACATGCGTCTACAGGGCATGCGCTTGCACATGCGCCACAGTCAATGCAATCTGCTGCATTTACTACGTAAACGTCACCTGGTGAAATACATGATGTTGGGCATTCACCTTCACATGCGCCACAAGCAATACATGCATCAGTAATTTTATATGCCATAATAATCACCTCCATGCGGATGATAACAAAAATGTTGCTCAGTTGCAAGATAAATACTTTGTTTTTATCTAGTCTTCTGCGCGTAATAGCAATGCCGTTACCTCCACCTTACCAGTATGCGGAAACATATCAACAGGCTGTACAGTCACAAGTCTATATCCACCCTCTATTAAAATCTTAACATCCCTTGCAAATGTTGCCGGGTCGCAGGAAATGTATACAATTCTTTCAATTTCTGCCTGTATTAATGCATCTACCAGGGGCCTTTCACAGCCTTTGCGAGGTGGGTCTAAAAATACTACTTGGGGAGCTATTTCTCCATTTTGTAAAAGCTGTGGGATAACCGCTTCTGCAGCGCCGCAAATAAAGCGCAGGTTAGCAATGCCATTTTTAGCGGCATTTTTTTCACCATCATCAATTGCAGCCTGTACAATATCTACGCCAATTATTTCCTTTGCATATTTTGCGGCGTATAGAGAAACCCCTCCCGCACCTACATGTGCATCCAAAACCCTTTTATTCTTTAACTCTGCCTGGGCTACCGCAGCATCGTATAAAAATTTTGTTTGCACTGGATTAATCTGAAAAAAAGACGGTGCAGAAATTTCATAGGTCACATGCCCAATACGCTCATTTATTGTGCCGGGGCCATACACCACCCGAAAGCTATTTCCCAAAACCACATTGTTTTTTGCCACATGGCGGCTAATAACTACAGTTGTAACGCCTACTTCTGCCAAATCCTGTGCAAGCCTTTCCTCTAGGGGCAATCCATTGCCATTCACCGTTAACACCACCATTACTTCGTTTGTGGCAATGCTTGTACGTATCATTACAAATCGTAGTTGGCCACGATGGGTTAATTCATTATAGGCCGTTACTTTGTTGCGACGCATATATTTTTTAACAACTTTTAACACCCGCACATGCGCCGGGTGTTGAATATTGCAATTTTCAACCTCTACAATACGATGGCTCCGTGCAGAAAACATACCTATGGCAAAGCCGCTTTCATTCTCCGCCGGCACTACTGGAAATACTGCCTTGTTGCGATAGTTAAACGGCTTTTTCATGCGGATAACGTCTTGCACCGTCGGATTTTCAACACCGCCAATACGTTCTAGCGCATCTACGACAATTTTCTTTTTATACCCAAGCTGGGCCATATAGTCTGCATGTTGCCACTGGCAGCCGCCGCATCTGTCAAATACAGCACATGGGCTCTCTATCCGGGATGGAGATGGCGTTATGATATCTATCATTTTACCAAACCCATATCGGCTCTTTGCCTTCAAAATATGAATGCTCAAAACATCCCCGGGCAAGCCACCATCGACAAACACCGCAAAACCATCAATATGGCCAACGCCAAAACCTTTGGCGGTCACTGATTCAATTTTTATTGTGTGTACGGAATTTTTCTCTACTGTCATTAAAAATCAGACCTTCTAATATACCGCGCAAGTATCTGTTGATAACCAGACCATGGGCTGGAAGTAGTATTTTTTTCGATAATATTTTCAATGGTTTTAAGTTTTGCATCTACATTGTCTGCAAAATGTAGCAGCATGGCCTCTGTTGTAGAGGGAAGCTTTGGAGATCCAAATTCATATTCCCCATGATGGGAAATTATCAAGTGCTTAATAAGCGACGCAAGTTCGTGAGGGAAATTCTTAATTTTTGCAACTTCTAAGGTTACCATTTCTACACCAATAATGATGTGCCCAAGCATTTGTCCATCGTCGGTATATTCGTTTTTTGGCATTGGCGCAAGTTCACGAATTTTTCCAAAGTCGTGGAGCAGCGCCCCTGTAAGTAAAAGATCCCGGTTAACATATTTGTATCGCGTACTAAAAAATTCGCATGTTTCTGCAACAGAAAGGGTATGCTCCAACAGCCCGCCCATATACCCATGATGCATGCTTTTAGCCGCAGAGTGGGTTTTAAGCGCGGTTACATTTGCTTCATTTTTTACCAAAATATTTTCCAACAAAGTCTTCAAGTATTCGTTCTGCATAGACTTAATTATTGACTTTACCTTGGCGTACATCTCCTCCACATCTTTTTCTGTAGAAGGGATGTAGTCACTTATTACATACTCGCCTTCCAAACTGCGGCGCAACTTCCCTACTTTTATCTGAACCTCGTTTTGATAGGAAAGTACAACCCCATCAATTTTTATCATATCCCCTTCGTTAAAATCTTGTACATCGTTGGTAAGTTCCCACACCTTGGCATCAACCACGCCTGTTCTGTCTTGCAGTTTTAAGGAGTAATATGTTTTGCCTGTGCGTGTTTTTAAACTTTGCTTAAATTTACAAAAATAGTGACCAACTATATGGTCGTTTTCTGCAAAATCTGAAATAAGTTTCATTCATAATCACCCTAGTCTATTTCCGATTAATGGTTTCTAAAGTATATCACAGGTATTATTTTTTCGCTATGTATAGTCTTTTAAATTGACGGTATTTTGTTATACAAAAAAGGAATGCCCCAAAGCATTCCTTATCCTACGTTTGATTTACTATAATGTGCCAGCTACATCTTCAAAATCTATAAAGAGCTTGTATCGCTTTGTAATAAATTTAAGCACACAATAATTAGGGTCATTCGGCCCTGTAAAATGGTGCCCAAGGCCATCGTACCACATTTCTTGCTTTATATTCTCTGCAGTAATTATCTCAACCTCACCCACTAAATTAATACAATACTCCTGGGTGCCAAAGCTGATGCTCGCACGATTACACCTTGCAGCTCTCTTTGCTCTATTGTCATCTAACATTGTACCAAGTGTAATCCAGTTAATCCCATCCGCCTTAGAAGGCGTTAAAACCGACGCAGTTGGATAACCATCTTCATCAATAAGCGATAGCGTACATATCCCAAATTTGGCCTCGCCACCGTGTACCGTGTTTTGTTTAATAATTTCAGCGGCTTTAGCAATACTGTCTTTATTCATCATTTAACAACCTTTCCTTTTTCTTATGCATTATACTTTAAAATTTTGTAGGATTGATGTAAAAATCGGACAAGTTTTTCCGAAATTCCTGAGGCGTTATTCCACTGACCAATCTAAAATCACGCACAAAGTGTGACAAATCGTGAAACCCCATTACATCCGAAACGAAGGCGATGTTTGTATTAGGCTTTTTCAATAAGTGAAAGGCCTTATTTATCCGAACTATCCTTGAAAAAGATTTTGCACCCATCCCAAGATGCTGATTGCAAATTCTATTGAGTTGACGCTCGCTGTAATGGATATCCCCTGACAATTTTCTTACAGAAATATTTCCGGCACATCCAACAATATTTTTAAGTGCATATACCAGCTGTGGATGCAAATCTGTATACATATTTTCAATCAGCAACATATCTATATTATCTACAAGTTCGCGGGTACTTTTCGCTTTTTCAATTGCGGTAGCAATCAACCTGCTTAACTTAGTATGAACCCCATCAAACGGAATTGATACATCGGCTAATTCATTCTGGCTTATGCCAGTAAGCGCAAAAAGCCCTGCCGGCTTAAATTCAATTGTTACCGCCATTTTAAGCTGACTGGTTTGGCTACCAATAATATACGGTTTGGTAATGGGGCCATCTAAATTTACATACAAATTTTTACTGCCAACTTCGATTGAAATCGTCGCACACCCACAAGGCATTGATGTGAAATTATCAGACATAAGCCCCTTGGCAGGAAATGTTATATTGTAATTTGAAATATACGCTTGCAAACTGGGATGTGGGCGCAAGCATATAAACTCATTCATATGAAGTAATACGCGCTGCCTATCCTCAAACAAGTGAATATCTTTGTTAGAAATCATATTTCAATCACCATAAAATAGCATAGCAAAGCTGTCCGATAATTTCAATTAGAAATTACCAGACAGCTTTCCATTTATTGCAAATTAATTCAATACTTGTAGCCAATTCTCCGTACCATCACTATTAACGTAATAGTATCTGGTGAATGCAGCTTCCATTACTTCATAAAAACTCCAATGCCCACGTTGCAAATCAGGGAAGATATTACGGTGACTACCTTCCAAGAATCTATTAATTGCAACTGTACATGGCACACGGCCTTTATAGAAGTTTAGAAGTGTTACTGCTTGAGAACGAGGTATTGGTGCATCTGGGTTAAATGATTCGTCAATACCAAAGTATGCAAACCACTCTCTTACAAAGCCAAGATTTATATAGTTTGCACCCCAATGGCTTTCTGCTTCCAGTAGCATCGCAGGCTCAATTATATCCCCAAGGTTAAAGAAGTTTACTGACAAAGCCGCAAACTCGGCATTGGTAATTGGATCATTCGGCCTTAGTGTGCCATCTGGGAAGCCTTGGATTATTCCTCGGTTTTCCAAATATGCAACTGCCGCGAAGAACCACGCATCCTGTGATACATCAGTAAACCGGCTTGTAGCAGAAACCACCGCTGTCGGATTCGCATTGCTACTGTTGAAGAACAATTGTAACATCTCTGCCCTTGTCATATGCCCATTTGGACGGAATGTTCCATCTGGGAAACCATGCACAAAGTGTCTACGGAATCGCTCCGCGTAAGGTTCCATTTCTTCCACATCAGCTGATGGTAGCGTTATTAATGCTGGCGGCCGTAGTCGTTCCCTTGGTTGTGGCGTAGTACCACCACCAAGACTGCCTACCGCTGTACCAGGTTGTGGTGATGCAAACTGCCAAACAGCTGTTAACGTTCTATTACCTGTTACCATAATAGAACCTAGTGACAGTGTCGGAAGTGTTTGTGCATATGCACGTACACCTGTTTCTGCACCTAATGTCCATCCTCTAAATATTACATCTCTACCATTTATTGGGGAACGCGTTGGTACATTGCTTAAAATAATATGCGTTGCACCACTTACATACGTGCGAGAATAATTCTGTCCTAGTCCCCATGTACCGCCATTTAAGCTGTAGGTTACAGTACGGTATACCGGGGCTGGACCTGTTGTACCTGTTGTTGGGTCGGTCGTTCCTGTGGTTGGGTCCGTCGTTCCTGTTGTTGGGTCTGTTGTCCCTGTGGTTGGGTCGGTCGTT
>Ga0123355_10021457_pt1 | contig 10335 bp, 11 predicted proteins | sample TergutEmb28metaG_3_FD_89872 | JGI IMG/M metagenome (GOLD analysis project Ga0123355, IMG submission 89872) | Embiratermes neotenicus P1 segment gut microbial communities from Petit-Saut dam, French Guiana - Emb289 P1 | ecosystem: Host-associated > Arthropoda: Insects > Digestive system > Gut ... | reverse complement strand
GACCTGCACTTTATCGCCGATGCCAGAAGAGATGATTCGGAATATTGGTATACCGCTAATTTTTCGAGTTATGATGAAGTGCCACCAGATGGACATGCGAAAGGAGGTTCTGGGTATCCCGAGTTTTCTTGAGGGTGATGTAACTTAGTGTGTAACTACTATGTAGATATACCACTTGGCTATGAAGCAAGTCATTATTTCATCATTTTTATCAATCAAACCAACAAAACAAATCAATTATATCAGGAGGGAATCAATATGAAACAAATTCTAAAGTTTGCCTTTAGGCAGTCAAATCCCAAAAAACAGTCAAAAAAGGTGTTCGGAATGATTGCGACAATAGTAATGACAGCAATTATGATACTGACACCGGTAACTGTATTTGCTGACAACACATCTCTCAACACCCAGCACTGGAGCAACCCGAATTGGCAAAACCAACATCATGCGCCAAACGGCTGGAACCACTCACATAATTGGGCATACAATGCTCCGCAATATGGATTTGAAAATGCATGGCCAGTAGATCAATGGGGCAGGCCCACAACATCCAATGTTGCTCCAGATGTTACCCAGAATATTCGAAGAGACAGACATGCTTCTGTGGCACCGCCACCGCATGGAACACAATCTGGCTTCTTTAGCGGTCAATTTGCAACGGATAGGTTAAATCCATTTGCACCTATGGCGAACAATAATCCTAATGCTGCTCACGCAATTGGTGTCAATACACCAACCATGGCTCTTCAGCCTGGTGAGCATGGCATCAATGTGCAGTCAAACACCGGAAATGGCTTAATGGCCTCTACGAGCATTCCGGTCGACAGCGCAGCGGGCAACAATCATCCGGCAGGTGCGCCAAGTGGGTCAACATCAGCAGGTGGCACAGGAAGTCCGGCCGATATCCCTGGAGCTCAAGGTGGAATGACTGTGAATCATACGCCGATTAATCCAAATGTAAACCAGCCACAGCAAGGCGTGCCGCAAGGACGTATCACTACTGTAACCCCTTTTGCAGACGGCACTATTGGGAGGATCCAGTTTCCTGCACTAAACAACCGCACTGCCTCTGTGCGTGAAGGTATTGATATGCGTACACTTGACCACTATGTTGGTCATTTCCCCGGAACCAGTCAATGGGATGGAAACATCGGGCTCGCCTCGCACAATCGCGGCCCTGGCAGTTTCTTTGCAGGCATCTGGAACATGCGTCCCGGTGATATTATTATTTATGAAACTACTGCTGGTGTAAGGACATTTGAAGTTGTGAGTGTTAACCTAATCTCACAGGATGACGCTTCTGTGCTGGCGCACTCGCATGACAACATGCTCAGCATGATAACTTGTGCGTACAATCAGCCTGAAAAAAGATGGGTAGTGCGGGCTAGGGCTATTTCGTAGGAGAATGGCGGTATTTCGGCGTTTTGTGGAGATGTGACCCTTAAAACAATCAAGTGCTTAAATCGGGGCTATCGGAGAACTAACCCGATAGCCCCTTAATCTTATATTCAATAATTTGTAGCACAAAAAGCATCAGAGTTTATGGAAGCATTATGGATAATATGCAGTCGTCTTGCTAGAGATTCCAAAATCAATGTTATCAGCATAGCCACTCAAGGACACATCTACCAGCTTCAACTTATGCTCTTTCACATGTCTTGCCTGTCTTTCATTCGCTCAAGCTGCTTTTCACGGTTCTTGACATGTATTTTTTGCAATTCTTCTTTTACCCGGCATGTCACAAATGTATTGTCACTAAGTTCCTGCGTTGTGGAAGTGCTTACCACTGATGCAACTGCTTGGGCATAGTTTTTTCCTATAGACTTAATATAGGTAGCTGCAACACCTGCTCCTAGCACGGGTATTGCCAATGCAGGTGCAACAATAACCCCAGTTACCACATCCTGTAGAATTTCAGAATCCCATCCCTTGGCGGTAGGTATGCCGAAGATTTTGTCTAGCTTGACAATCATCTTAGCACATACTCCATAGACTATTGGTATAGACACGAGGGGTATAAAACTGACGGCTATGGCTTGTTTGGCGTGTGCCTCAATGCACTTTTGAGCTTTTTCTACCATCAGTTGATGTTTTTCGTTGTTGATGTGTTCCATCGTTATTCACTCCTTTAGTGTTGCTTGTAGTATCTATGGATTATGCAATAGAATCATATTTCAGGATTTACATATAGATACGTTGAAATAGGAGTTGAGTTTATGGATAATGTGAGGTTAATCCTGCTCTACATTTGAATATTTTATGCTCTTTGCAAAATGTGATAAACAAGTTTGGCAGATGCTGTAAGGACAGCCTGATGCAACGTGATTCTCACTACTTGCTTCTTCATAACAGAAAGAGCATTGATTTTGTGACAAAGAACCGTCAATGGTATCCTTTGACAGCTCCTCGACGTTGCAAATTACGCATTCGTCGCAAATGGAGCAAAGGTGTCCTGCAAATAATCCTGCAACCTCACTGTATTGTTTTTTGCAAAAGGAGCAATTCGTCTTGTTATGTATTGAGCTGGAGATTTCCTCTTGGCTCCTTAGCGTAGCAAAAAGTTCATCAAATGCAGTTTTATATGGCGTATATGTAACTTTGGTTTCTTCAGCCCACAAGACCGTGCCAAATTCATCTTGCGCTCCGATTTTACACATAAACTCATTTACATCCGCAGAAAAATGTACCCCGCCTATTAGTACCCCGCCTATTACTACATTAGCACTAACCTTATCAGCGGCATAACGCCATATTACACCACTGCACCCTTTATGCTTGGCCATGTCTTCATGAACATCCCACAGCACTATCTCATTTCCTAATGGTGGAAATGAATATCGGTCGAAGAATACCAAGTTAGGATTAGTGTAAGAAGTGCTCTCGGCAAAGGCATACTTGCGTAGTGAATCATGGTCTGCACAATTAACAAAGGTATCTCGAAACAAAAAATAACCAGTTGCCAATGCAACTTTTGCAATGAACTTACTATGAATACGCAAGTTAAAGTTAATTTTTACGTTAAATTTCTCCACATCCTGAAGATGTACCTTGTTTATCGGGTCATAAATGCTTATTTCGTCTCTCGACCAATGAACACTAGCGGGCTTGTCATCAACACTTGCTTTCGGGATTTCGATAACAGGTTCATCATTGCGATGTCCCCTGTAGTCACGCAGCATTCGTTGAAACTTCATTATGAAGTCGTTTTTCATAGGATTATCCACTAATCGGTTAGCATCTCCATTTTTGATTTTGCATACTGGGATTATAAACTCATTGCAACCACCGAGCGAAAGCGGGATAATATGCTCTGGGTTCATAAAACACTTATCAACGTCTACGCCGCTGTAAACACAGTATACTAAAGCTGATGCATCGCTATGATGCTCCATTGAATCACTCTCCAAACATAAGTTCTGTGAACCTTACCTTAACACATATTCCGAACCGCACATTATAGCCAAAACTATCCATTCAATCATACATCTCATTCTCCGAATTGAAACCATTATATGACAAATAATTCTATAAGTCAAGTATTTCTGCATCATACACAACCAACTAATCTCAATAATTATATTGTCGATGAAAAACTCTTGACATTCATTATACAATTATGTATAATATACAGAAATGTATAATGTATATAATTGTATATTATACAGAAATGTATAGGAGTGAATGCAAATGAGCCTACATCGACGACTAAAGTATTACAGGACAAAAATTGGAATGACCCAAGAGTACGTAGCAAACGCACTGGGCATCAGGGCAACAAACTACGCAAAATACGAATCGGGCGAGCGAACCCCTAAAGATGATAGGATTATTGAGTTAGCTAAAATCCTTAATGTTAGCTATAGCATCTTAATCGACGGCGAGGAAAACATTGCCGTTGATTTACTTAATAACCATCTACGAGGTGCGGTCCTTGGAGATATAGATGGATTTAACGCCTTTGTTTCTGATTTTGCAGGCCAGGTCAATGTTTATCAAACCATTATGAGTCATCTTTCAGGCTGGGATAAGGCGATTCAACAGAGATACAGCGACTTTCACAGCGACTTCCTGGAGGAACCCAATTTAGCATCATTAGTCGAGCTTGACAAACGCTACAAGGCTTCCGGTGGATGGTTCAATGCACATCACTTTCAAGTATATGGACAAGAGCTTGACATCTTAGATGCAGAACATGAGTTCAACGACGACACGCTTGATGACGAAACTTTATACAAAATGGCTTTTTGCGTAGCTGCAGAAAGATACATTGATTTAAGGCCGCACGGAAGTTTCTGCGAAAACAGCATTTATACGGATGTTCGTGAGTATCTGGGCAATGAGAATATGAGTGACATGGAAGCACTACAATTTTTCTCAGTAAAAGTGTTCGTCCCATTGTTGGCACACATACTGGATGCACTGGAGTTTATAGCATCAAATAACTCCAATATGGACGACTTTGCTAATGTATTTTTGTTCAATGCCCTAACCCGTCATGAGGACGACGATGAATGGGCCGACCTAGACTAACAATGATGGAACTATTAGAAGCCGTTGGTGACATAGCGAGAAAGCGAGAAGAGTTGACAATTGAAGGGATTGGTCGAACATGGTCGAAAAGGGTATAAAATTCGGAAAACTCAAAGCCATAACTGAGCTTCCGAAAACCTTGCGAGACTCCCCTGCCTGGTTATGTAAATGTGATTGCAGGAGCTTCATAATTATATCAGCCTCTATGCTGGAAGGTAATCGCCGCACACATTGCGGCTGTGACGGTGGACAGCCTGCTATGTTCAGGGTGCAGCCCAATCAGAGAGAAAATATGCTCGTCCTGATATCTTATACGGGCAGGCTTGACGATTCCGGCGAACCAATATGGTTATGTAAATGTGATTGCGGCGAAATGACTGAAAAGCCTATTAAACGGGTTTTGTATGGTTTAGATAAAGACTGTGGCTGCGTTTTCATCAAATATATACAGGCTCGTGAGAAAGACCTTACAGATAAAAAGCATAATCATCTTTTGGTAATTAGCAAAACAGGCAAAAAGTCAGAAACCGGTGAAAATATCTGGCTTTGTGAGTGCGACTGCGGCGAATTTGTTGAGTTGGCTACCGGAGAATTAAATCCCGAAAGACATAGTTGCGGATGTTATGGGAAGCGACTGACTTCATCCGAAGATATTGGTATGCTACATCAAGACGGAACAAATATGGCAGTCATACTAAGCCAGAAACCTGCCAGAAGTGCATCGGGAGTCAAAGGCGTATGTTATCGTCAGAAGATTAATAAATGGCGAGCGAGCATGGTCTTTCAAGGCAAGACTGTTTTGCATAAGGAGTTCGAAACATTTGAAGATGCTGTCGAAGCTAGACGAAAAGCAGAAGAAATCTACCATCAGCCTGCCATTGAAAAGTTTGTGGAGTACCACAAATCGGTAGTTGGCCGGCGAGAGGGCACTCAAAAACCACGACGCAAGCATGGGGATATATCGGGGGTGCCAGGTGTAACTTATTACCATGCCAAAAACAAGTGGCGAGCCAGGCTGATTGTTAAGAAAAAACCTGTACTGGATAAGTTGTTCGATACGCGTGAGGAGGCTGTATCTGCAAGGAAAGTAGCAGAAAAGCTTCATGCGTCGCCACGTAGCGATTATTAGCAGACAATGTGCAACCAACAACAGCATTTGTGAGCAAAAACGCTAAAATGTTTCAATGTGTCAATGTGTCATACTACAAATATAAACACATGAAAAGAGGATGCAATTTATGGAATCGTTTGGAGGAATATTTCACGAAGTAACAATCAACACATATGACTATTTTGAGGCAGTGCTTCCGAGCTGTTACAATCTGCCTGATGGTGACACCGTATGTCTGTGTGTCAAGCATGGAACATCTGCTCATGATGACAACAGAATCTCTGGTGAAGTATGGGCAAGAATAAGCGATTTGAGCCTTAGTGGTCTTGTTATGACATTTAGTTTTGAGAATACAGGTGGAAACATGACCGCAGATGCTAAGATATTAAATCATTTGACCGGTGAGGCTTCTGACGAGTTCGAGGCAGCTTTACGCAAATTCGTGGATTGGCATATTAGGAATGTAGGCTAAATCCATCCCAGGCTAAAGATTCATTTAGTTTTAATAGAAATGGTAAACAACGGTGCTGGGAAATCACCCCTCGGCACCGTTGAATTTTCTATTCGATTAGGGAGTACAAGAAAATGTGACGAACCTTTAAATTGTCTACTTCTTTCTGCAAAACTCCATAAAACTCTTTAAAACTTTTATGATATGGTCAAGCTCATCACCGCTAAATGAATTCAACATACTGGCAATCATCTTCCGTTTTCTCGCTATATAATTAGTGTGACTTTCCTGTGCGTTAACCTGTTTATTGATTGCAGCCGAATTATCCCTCGGGGTCAGCATTTCATCGCGTCCGACTCCAAAGAAATCGCATATCTTCAGAAAGACTTCTAAGCTTGGAGTCCTCTCACCTCTTTCAATCAGACCAACATAGGCAGTTGAAATGCCCATAAATCTTCCAAGGGCCTCGGAAGTGAGCCCGCCTTCCTTTCGAGCTTCTCTCACGTTTTTGCCAAATACTTTACAAGCTTCACTAACTGGATTTTTCGGGTCGTTTGCTTTATTGCGCTTGAGCTGACTTACTGCTTTTTCACTATTCATTTTCTTCATCTCCATAATAATGATTTGCGGTAAAGCTTAAGCCAGCAAAAATCGTAAATTGCAGGCTCAAGTTTTACCGCAATCTTAAAATCTTCTTGCGCCATTCTAACTGGCGATGTCTTCCAGCACTTCATGAGTGCCTACGGATAATTTATCGCGACAACCTTTACACAAATATGCTTGGTTTTGCCTTTGAATGTCATCTTTTCCATTGCAGACAAAGCAAACGGCGGTGTGCTTTTGTAGGATAATCTTGCCATCAACTACATAAATTGCTATGCCGTCGCCTTCATTCATAGCTAGGGTAGTCCGTAACTCTTTGGGTATAACAATCCTCCCCAAAGGATCTATGGCTCTCACAAACATAATATATCCTCCCGTATAATTTTCTTAGTTGCTTCGACTGTATTTATTGTGTAGCCCTTTTTGTGTAGCCAATTTTACTGCTCAAATGCAACTTGCGTATTGTCTGGTATAATTCACGTCTGAATGTCATTTTGAGTGTCTGCCGCCCAGCCTGTGGGCGGCGGTTGTTACGTTCGATTGAGCAATCTGCTACAAGCATGTGATATCCATGCTGCTAACATGGTCTACAGCCACGGCGGGAACCGCTGGAACGTGACTACTGCGTAGATAACATCGCATAGCTCACAGGCTACACTGCAAAGATACTCCTGCACGTAAGAATACAGATTTGACATGATTTTACCTCCTCTCAAAATATTTTATTGTGATGGGCGATATAGCCCATATATCAACTAAATTGCAACATCATGAAATCCTTGCTTTATGTAATTCTTAAAATCTGCGTGAAGCCGTTTTTTCGTGAAATATTTATGGAAACATTGCTCTTTTCTCTCATAAGGCCCATAACATAATCTTTTTCTGCTTTGCAATCAGCCGTGAAATTGCTTCTATGACTGAATGGGAACTCGGCCTCTACCACAACTCTGAATTCAAACTCATTATTATCGTCTTTGATATCTACGAATATTGTTTTAGTGCCTTGGGATTTTGCCACAACCACGGCGCTTTCTATAAAGCTATTGATGATGCCATGCAAGTCATAATTGTTCAAATTTATGTATCCGATTTTATCAAAAGGCGGCGCGCCTTCCGTTGCTTTTGACGAACCCTTAGAAATTGTAGTATCTGGAAATTTCGCTTCATTTAGAGGTTTTGGCGAGTTCACAGAGATTTCAACATTAATCCCATGCCTCCCACCAGCGTGAACCAATTCATATAACGATGCTTGCACAACTGGATTTCCTATTCTTTGTACCAACTCAGCTTTTGCTATATTCTCATATCTGGCTATAGTCTGTACTGCTTGCCGCATAATAGCAGTCTGGTTGTTATTATATACAGCTATCTGCTTCTCAAGCGATATGGAGTATTCACGGTAAAGAGCAAAAATCAAAGCAGTCGTCAGTAACACCAAAGTCAAAACTGAATAATGGACCATGCCCAGAATTACAAAATAATTCGGAAAAATTAGGTTAAAGAACACTATGAAAAATGCTTTCGCACCTATATCAATAATCAATAGCTTATTGCTGGTATCTACCCTAAAAGCTAAACTTCTATACTTTCTTAGCAGGACAGCCACGCCAATATGCGCGCCTAAGAGCACGGATACAAATAAGGGGTTGTCCACTAAGCTGTCGTGAGGGAGAAGCAAAAATGCCAGGCTTCCTACAAAAGCAACAATCCATTGAAATGCAACCAGTATTGTCAAAGCGAAGCTGAGTCCGGCGATGTAGCTGCCATATTTGCCTTTTGCTGCTTTTATAAGCACACTCCTACTGATAACTGCGCCTGTTATAACCAAAAATATGTAATTTGCGTATACCTCCCATCCTTGCATAGTAAATATAACGTCTACTGTGAAGATAATTACTAAATAGGTCACACATCCCATGAGCCTGCTTTTTTGTTTGCCTCTTGTTTTATGCTCCTTTTCAATCGCTCCATTGTAGTAATTATCAATAAAGCCAGAAACAATCAACAAATAGGACAATGATGAAACAACAGATATTGCGAGCTGTATCGGACTTATTCTTTCAAATATCCATGAGGGGAATACCCACAATTGCTCTAAAACTCCCAATTCATCACCGCCTTTCGGTAAAACATAGAACATGGGCAGCTATGGTTCTTATCAAAGTGCAGCATGTAGGCCGCTTGAGATTTTTCTATTCGCTTTACATTTGTCATATTGGCTATGAAAGCCTTGTGACATTGCACAAATCCACCATCTAGCTGGCTCAGGATATCCCGAAGGTCGTCTTTGAATGTGGATAGGCCATCTGCATATACAAGGCATGTGTTATGTGTGCCTTTAATTTTCTCAAAGTAATAAATATCAGAAAGGTGAATCCTTAGTATTTCATGTCTGTTTTCGATTACAAAGTGATCGTTCTGCACTTTTGAATGAGTGGGGCTTTGGGCCTTGTGGTTGTCATGAGCATCATCATTGCCATGTTCAGAGCCACGTTCAGAAAATTCGTTTGCCCTGGAGCCACCATCATTATCCCCCATTTGCTCAACTGGAAAGACTTCAATCGTGTTTGCATCCATAAGATAAAGGGTCACGATTCTCGTATCATTTTCATTATCAGTTTCGTTATTAATTCCAGCACCAGTTCCATTATTGGTTCCGACTGCTGCCCTTATATCAATCCTTGCCCCCTTGTGTACAAAACCGGATTTGACGAGGACTTCTTTTGATATTGTCAGCGTATTGCCCTCTTCCAACATGGAAAATGTGCCCGGCATAGAGATACTTGGAGGACTGTGGCTTGTATATGCAGTTACCACTATTGATCCCGACTTCGGCGTCATAGATACTAGCTGCCCAACCTCCCTTGCAAACTCACTTATGCGACTGATGCACTCAGGGATGATTATTCTGCCATTGAGCATGAAGGCTGTTTCCTTGCGTAAGTATCTCATGTCAGCCCTCCTTGCATCTCGCCGCTCGTACTGCTGCTGTGCATCGCATACAATGTCTTATAGTCATTTTCCTTCATCTTGTGATTTTTTGTGGATATCATTTGCTAATGTTGGTAAAGTTAGGAAAGTGGATAATATAACGCATTTGCTCTCACAGCCCCCTATTATTCACCCTGCTAATGCTGGAACAAGTAATCTAAATACCATTATAATCCAAATATGGAAGGTTGTCAATAGTAAAATGATACTAATTTTATATTGCTAGTATCATATAAACATACCTAAAACCATGTACTATGAAATGGTGGGGTGATTATATGCGAGATGAAGTATATGATTTTGGATTACGAATGAAAAAGTTAAGAGAAGAAATGAACCTAACCCAAGACGCTGTAGCCAGCAGGCTTGGTGTTACTGTTTTGACGATCAAAAGATATGAGAGCAATGAGCAGCTACCACCAGTCGATAAGCTAGAGAAGTTAGCATTGATGTATAAGACCTCCCTTGACTATTTAAGAAACCTAGATAAGAGAAAGCCGTTTTACATCAATGACTTGCCAGAAAGCAAGCAAGAGATGGTTATGGAAATTCTTGATGCTGTGAGAAAAGAATGTAATAGTAATAATTCGGCAAAATAAGGCTATAGCTGTTTGGCTTGTTTTGGTCAGGGATTTAGAGTAATTATTAG